>OLGB01000061.1_pt1 | contig 150379 bp, 136 predicted proteins | sample 1605691 | NCBI WGS metagenome assembly OLGB01 (sample SAMEA3888925, study PRJEB22519) | human gut metagenome | biome: human gut; feature: human-associated habitat; material: faeces | place: Denmark | collected 2010 | reverse complement strand
GTTGTCCTCCTCCAGCACGTAGATGAGCTTGGGGAAGGCGGGGGTGACCCACACGCCCTTTTCGTTCTTCACGCCCTGGATGCGCTGGAGCAGCGTCTCTTCGATGATCAGGGCCAAGTCCTTCTTCTCCTGCTCATTACGGGCTTCGTTGAGGTACATGAACACCGTCACGAAGGGCGCCTGGCCGTTGGTGGTCAGCAGGGTGACCACCTGGTACTGGATGGTCTGGACGCCCCGGCGGATCTCCTCCCGGAGCCGGGTCTCCACCAGAGCCGTCAGCTTCTCTTCGTCGGGGGTGGCGCCGATATCGGCCATCTCCTTTTCCACGATCTTGCGGATCTTCTGCCGGGACACGTCCACAAAGGGGGCCAGGTGGGTCAGGGAGATGGACTGGCCGCCATACTGGTTGGAGGCCACCTGGGCGATGATCTGGGTGGCGATGTTGCAGGCGGTGGAGAAGCTGTGGGGCCGCTCGATCAGCGTGCCGGTGATGACCGTGCCGTTTTGGAGCATATCCTCCAGGTTCACCAGGTCGCAGTTGTGCATGTGCTGGGCGAAATAGTCGCTGTCGTGGAAGTGGATCAGGCCGTCCCGGTGGGCCTCCACGATGTCGTCAGGGAGCAGGATGCGCTCGGTGATGTCCCGGCTGACCTCGCCGGCCATGTAGTCGCGCTGGGTAGAGTTGACCACGGGGTTTTTGTTGGCGTTCTCCTGCTTGGCCTCTTCGTTGCAGCACTCGATGAGGGAGAGGATCTTCTCGTCGGTGGTGTTGCTGCGGCGGACCAGGGAGCGGACGTAGCGGTAGGTGATGTAGTGCTTGGCCACCTCGTAAGCGCCGTGGGCCATGATCTGGACCTCCACCTGATCCTGGATCTCCTCCACGCTGGGGGAGCGGTTCATGGACTGGCAGTAGAGCTCCACGAATTGGGCAATGCGGCCGATCTGGGACTGGGTCAGCCGCAGGCCCTCCTCCACCGACTCGTTGGCCTTGGCCACGGCGGCGATGATCTTGTCGATGTCGAATACGACCTCAGAACCGTTGCGTTTAATGACTTTCATAGCGTTTCCCTCTCTCTATTTCCATCCGGTCAAAAGCCGGATATGTTGTGCTGGGCATTATTCTAACACACTATATCTTGTTTTGCAAGGGGATTTACATAAAAAAATACCACAAGATTTTGTATGCTTTGCCCAATTTCGCTTTTCTACATTCCAGTGTGAAAATGTTGACAATCACCCCGCAAAGTGCTACACTACGGAGCAAAGCGCACCGACTTGGAAAGGAGCCTCCGCCCGGATATGAACCTGCTTCGCAAGGCGTATTGCCGTGTATTTCAAGGGGCCTTCCGCCTGGCCCTGCCCATCCTGCCCTACCGTGACCCCAAGATATTGACCTCCGTGGCCGACATCCCCGCCCAGCTCTCCGGCAAGGGCAGGCTGTGCCCGCTGATCGTCACCGACAGCCAGATCAATGCCCTGGGCCTCACCAAACCTCTGGAGGAGGCTCTGACGGCCCGGGGGCTGGACTTCGCGGTGTTTGACGGCGCCCGGCCCAACCCCACCACCGCTATGGTGGAAAAGGCGCTGGAGGTCTATCGCTCCAGCGGCTGCGACTGCCTGATCGCCTTTGGCGGCGGCTCGCCCATGGACTGCGCCAAGGCCGTGGGCGCTCGGGTGGCCCGGCCCCGTAAGAGCCTTGGAAAGATGGCGGGTATTATTAAGGTAAGGCGGAAGCTGCCCTACTTGGTGGCCGTTCCCACCACCGCCGGCACTGGCAGCGAGACCACCCTGGCCGCCGTCATCGTAGACGCCAAGACCCGGCACAAGTATGTCATCAACGATTTCGCCCTGATCCCCCGGGTGGCCGTGCTGGATCCCCAGCTGATCCATTCCCTGCCCCAGCACCTGATGGCCGCCACCGGGATGGACGCTCTGACCCACGCCGTAGAGGCCTACATCGGCCGCTCCACCACCCGCCACACCCGCAAGGACGCTCTGGAGGCCACCGAGCTGGTCTTTGCCAACATCCGCTCCGCCGCCAACCACGAAAGCACCCAGGCCGAGGCAGCCATGCTCCGGGCCGCCCACCTGGCCGGGCGGGCCTTCACCCGCTCCTATGTAGGCTATGTCCACGCCGCCAGCCACGCCCTCAGCGGGATGTACGACCTGCCCCACGGCCAGACCAACGCCACACTGCTGCCCATCGTGCTGGAGATGTACGGCAGCGCGGCCCACAAGAAGCTGGCCCAGCTGGCTGTGGCCGCCGGACTCAGCGCCACCGGGGACGACAGCGCCGCCCTGGCCGGGCGGTTTATTCGGGCTGTGCGGGAGCTCAACGACGCCCTGGGCATCCCCAAAACCATTCCCAACATCGACCCCGGCGACATCCCCCAGCTGGCCAAATACGCCGACCATGAGGGCAACCCGCTCTACCCGGTGCCCATTCTCTGGGACGCCAGGGAACTGGAAGCGATCTATCGAAAGGCAGGCGAGTGATATGGACGCCACCCAGGCCAAAGCCCTGCTCCAGCGCCAGCGGGCCTATTTCTCCACTAGCGCCACCCTCCCCGTCAAGGCCCGAAAGGCGGCCTTGAAGTCCCTAAAAGCCGCGGTGGACTCCTACGCCGACGCCCTCTACGACGCGCTGCGGCAGGACCTGGGCAAGAGCCGCTCGGAGAGCTACATGTGCGAGCTGGGCCTTGTCAAAAGCGAGATCTCCTACCTCCTGCGCCATGTGGGCCGCTACGCCAAGGACAAGCGGGCCCACACACCCCTGGCCTTGGCCCTGTCCGCAAGCCGCGTCAAGCCCTGTCCCTACGGCACGGCCCTCATCATGAGCCCCTGGAACTACCCGGTGTTGCTGACCCTGGAGCCTTTGGCCGACGCCATCGCCGCTGGCAACACCGCCATCGTCAAGCCAAGCGCCTATTCCCCTAACGTCTCCACTGTTTTGAAGACTCTAGTGGAGAGCGTCTTCCCGGAGGAATACGTCAGCGTAGTCACCGGGGGGCGGGCGGAAAACCAGTGCCTGCTGGAGCTGGACGTGGACTGCGTGTTCTTCACCGGCTCCCCCACTGTGGGCAAGGAGGTCATGGCCCAGGCCGCGAAAAATCTGACGCCAGTGACTCTGGAGTTGGGCGGCAAGAGCCCCTGCATCGTGGACCAGACAGCCGACCTTTCCCTGGCCGCTCGGCGGATCGTCTTCGGCAAGTTCATCAACTGCGGCCAGACCTGCGTAGCTCCCGACTACGTATACTGCCACGCCGATGTGAAGGACGCCTTTGTGGAGGCCCTCCGAAAGGAGATCGCCGCCCAGTACGGCCCGGAACCTCTTGCAAACGAAGCCTACGGCAAGATCGTCAACCAAAAGCACTTTGACCGCCTTCTGGGTCTGCTGGACCCGGAAAAGACCGTCATCGGCGGCCAGACCCAGCCCCAGCGGCTTCGCATCGCGCCTACGGTGCTGGACCACGTCACCTGGGACGATGCGGTGATGGGAGAGGAGATCTTTGGTCCCATCCTGCCCATCCTCACCTATGAGGACTTAGGCGCACTGATGGACACCCTGCGCTCTCTGCCCCATCCCCTGGCGCTCTACATCTTCACAAAGGACAAGAAGACGGCCCGGGCCGTCACCATGAACCTCTCCTACGGCGGCGGCTGCGTCAACGACACCCTGGTCCACCTGGCCACCAGCACCATGCCCTTCGGCGGCGTGGGCCAGAGCGGCATGGGCGCTTACCACGGCAAGGTGGGCTTTGATACCTTCACCCACTATAAAAGCATCCTCCGCCACTATGCCTTCCCCGACTTGCCCTTCCGCTACCAGCCCTACAAGAGCTGGAAGGACAAGCTCATCAAAATGTTCGTCAAGTGATCAAGCGGCCTCCATCACCGGGATGGGGGCCGCTTTTGTAAGTCGTCGGTGGCGGGGCCGTCCAGGAGCCGGCCCTCCTCGTCAAACCGGGAACCATGGCAAGGACAGTCCCAGCTGCGCTGGGCCCGGTCATACCGCAGCGCGCACCCCAGGTGGGGGCACCGGGGCGCGGTGGGCCTGAGGATGCCCAGGACGGCGGAGGCGGCGTTTCCCAATGTGGCGGCCTTTGCCAGGGGGCGGCTGGGGTCAAAGGCGGGGGCGTACACATTGGCCCGGCCCCGGACCAGATCGCATAGGATCTCCGCCGACGCCAAAGCCGTGGTCATGCCCCACTTGTTGAAGCCAGTGGCCACGAACAGCTCCGGCGTTTGGGGCGAATACTGCCCCACATAGGCGCCCCCGTCCAGGGTGATACAGTCTTGGGTGGCCCAGCGGCCCACGATCCGGGCCTTGGGATACCATTGCCCCGCGGCCAGCTCCAGCGCCTTCCACCCGCCGCCGCCCTTGCCCGTGCGGTGCCCGCCGCCGCCCAGCAACAGCCGCTTTCCCGCCATGCGGAAGGAATAGCCGTCGTCTTCAGCGGCCACGTACATGGCGTCCAGCTCCCCCGCCCCCTCCAGGGCCAGGACATAGGAACGGTGCTGGTACATTTTGAGCGGATAGAGCCCATGCTTATTTAAAATAGGAAAGTGGGTGCACAAAATGATCTTGTTGGCCCGGATGACGCCACGGTCGGTCTCCGCCCAGCCCGGGGCCAGCTGCCGGACCTTGGTGTGCTCGCGGGCGTTCAGACCCCGGGCCATGTGGGCCAGAAATTTTAGCGGATGGAACTGCCCCTGCCCCTCCAGCGCCAGACACCCGGCCACCGGAAAGGGCAAAGCCTCCGGGCTGTGGGGCGAAAGCTCCACCCCCATGGCCCGGTATGCCGCCCGCTCGCTCTCCAGCACACCGCCGTCCCGGCGGGAAAAAAGGCAGGCCGGGCGCTCCTCAAAATCGCAGTCGATGCCCTTGCACAGCTCCCGATACCGATCCACCGCACGCTGGTTGGCCTGGAAATAGAGCCTGGTCCGCTCCAGACCCAGGCTGGGCAGCAGCTTTTGGTAGAGCGCGCCGTGCTGGGCGGTGATCTTGGCGGTGGTGTCGGCGGTCACACCTGAGCAGAGGGTCTTGGCCTCCACCAGCAGGTAGTCCGCCCCCGCGTCCTGGAGCATTCGGGCGCATAAAAGCCCGGCAATGCCGCCGCCTACGATCAAAATATCCGTTCTGGTATCCCCGTCCAGAGCCGGGAAGGCGGGCAGGGTGGCGGTCTGGGTCCAAAGAGAGCGCATAATTTTTCACCTCAATGGCTCCAGTATGTGCCAAGGGGCAAAAAATATGTTGCGCCCAGGTCAGGCAGGCAGTACAATAGCTTTACTTAGCGAACGCAAAGCGTGAGCTTAGTAAAACTTGTGCCTGTGGCAAAATAGAGCCATAAGGAGGCGATGGCGTGGAGTTTTCCCATTGGCAGGCCGTTGATGGCGTAAACGTCTGGCTGGCCTCGGTGGACGATGTGCCTGGGGATGCCTGGACCGGGTGGTACGCCCGGATGGATCCCCAGCGCCAAGCCCGCTGCCAACGCTACCGCCGAAGCGAGGATAAGGCCCGGTGTATCCTGGCCGACGCCCTGGCCCGCCACGCCCTATACGCCCTCACCGGCGCGGACCCCGCCGCCATCACCTTTGCCCGGGGCGAAAACGGCAAGCCCTACGCTCCTGCGCTGACGGCGGAGTTCAGCCTGTCCCACTCCGCTTCCCTGGTCCTCTGCGCCGGGGCGGCCTTTCCCGTAGGGGCCGACCTCCAGCGGCACAAGGCAGTCTCCGACGGCCTTGTGCGGCGGGCCCGCTCGGCCGGCTATGACGGTCAGAACCAGGCCGACTTCTTCCGCTGGTGGACCGCCCAGGAGGCGGCGGGCAAGCTCTCAGGCCAGGGGCTTCGGCTGGAGCCGACGCCCCCGGAGCTTTGGTGGTCCCAAGGACAGCTGGAGAGACCGGATGGAGCGTATTCTTACAGCATTTGCGCATTGAGAGAGAATGTGCTATGATACACCTATCATTTGAAAAGGGAGGTGACGGCGGTGTCCAAACGGCAGACGGCCCTGGGTCTTGTACTGGCCCTGCTGCTCTTGCTGCTGCCCCAGGCCCCGGCCCGGGCCGCGGCGGCAGACAGCCACGGCTATATCGTCAAGCTGTGCTCCGACGCCGCTGTTCCCTTCTCCCTGCCTGAAAACGCCCAGTCCCTGGGCCTTGGGCTGTACGCCGTAGACCAGCTGGCCGACGCCGAGACTCTGGCGGGGGCAGGGGCGGTGGAGTTTGTAGAGCCCAATTACGTCCGTACCCTGTTTGCCGGAGACCTGGTCACCGACCCTTACTACCAGTGGGACTTCCAGTGGAACCTGGACGCCATGGACCTGGGACCGCTGTGGGCCCTTACCGATGAGGCGGACCAGGCCCTTACCGGCGCGGGGGTCACTGTGGCGGTGGTGGACACCGGCCTTTCGCCCCACGAAGACCTGGCCCCGGCGCGGATGCTGCCCGGCCACAACAGCGTGGATCCCGATGCTGATACCGCCGACATCCACGGCCACGGAACCTTTGTGGCCGGCATCCTGGCCGCCGAGGCCAACAACGATCTGGGCATGGCCGGCGTGGCTCCAGAGGCCAGCGTCATGCCCTGCATGGTATGCCAGCTTCTACCCGACGGCTCCATTGGCGCGGACGACGCCCACATCGTCGACGCCATCCTCTGGGCTGCCGACAACGGCGCCGACATCATCAACGTCTCTCTGGGCGGTCCCGACGTGGGCGCGGCCATCGAGACCGCCGTGGACTACGCCGCGGATCACGGCTGTATCGTCATCGCGGCTGTGGGCAACGACAGGGCCTCCACCCTGAACTACCCCGCCGGCTTTGAAAGCGTGATCGGCGTGGGCGCTCTGGGTGAGGTGGAGGATCTGACCGCCCCGAAATATAAGCTGGTGGATCGGGAAAAGTGGGCCCAGTATTCCAACTTCAATGCCAGCGTCTTCCTCACTGCGCCGGGCACCCAGATGTGCGCGCCCCGGATCAACGCCGAGGGCAAGTGCGTCTACGAATACCCCAGCGGCACCTCCTACGCCGCCCCCTGCGTGGCTGGTCTGGCTGCCCTTTGCAAGCAGTATGACCCGGCCATGACGCCCTCGGAATTCCAAAACCTCCTCTCCCTCACCGCCGACGACCGGGGCGAGCCGGGCTGGGACCCCTATTACGGCCATGGCGCCGCCGACGCTAGAGCCATGGCCCAGGCCCTGCCCCAGCGGGAGATCTCTTATGTCCTCAACGGCGGCCGCTGGGACACTGAGCCTGAGACCGCTTTTCGCGTCTATCAGGACGACGATATCGTCTTCCCAACGCCTGTGCGTGAGGGCTACACTTTTGCCGGCTGGTATACTAGCTCCGACTGCTCCGGCCAGAGCGAGACCGTCCTGGCCCTGCCCGCCCTGGCCGAGGACCTGACCCTCTACGCCGCCTGGCTCAGTGACGACACCGCTCTGACCCGGGCCACCCTGGTCCTGGGCGGCGAGACCTATCCCTTTGACCTTGACCGCACGCAAGCCGTCCTATACTTGCCCGCGGGCGCCGATCTGACCGGGGCGGAGGTCCTGGTAGAGACCAACCACCCCGACGCCCAAGCCCAGGTCACAGCCCAATCGGACCGGCCGGGCCACTGGAACGTCCAGGTCACAGCCCCCAGCGGTGCGGCGCAAAGCTACGACCTGGCAGTGGACCTGTCCGTCCACGCCCCCACTCTGGCCGATGGGCAAGAAGACCATGTGGAGGCCCAGGTCCGTCCCGCCTCCGCCGACGGTCTCACGGTCGCCCAGGGCTGGAGCCTCGAGCCGGACAGTCTCTACGACTACCCCGGCGACGACCTGACCCATACCCTCTCCCGCCTCACGGTGGACGGCCAGAATGTGGAGCTCGGCGACCTGCCCGGGCTGGTCTGGACGGAGCGGTCCCTCTCCTTTGTCCCCACCGCCTCCCAAGCGGGTCAGGTCATCGTCTTCACCCTGGGCGCCGCCAACGCCCACTTTGCCGGGCCGGAGGTGACCGTTACCCTCACCGTAGGTCCCGTCCCCGACGACCGGCCTACGCCGCCCACGCCCTCCGAAAGCCCCGACCCTACGCCGACGCCACCCCCCTCCCACCGACCCCGGCCCCGGCCCCGGCCCGCCGTCCCTCTGGAAACGGAGAGCGTCGCCTCCTTTGACGACCTGGACCAGCACTGGGCCAAGGCCGCCATCCTGGCCGCCGCTGAGCGGGGCTTGCTCCAAGGGGCCTCGCCTGGCCGCTTTGCCCCCGAGGAGCCCACCGATCGGGCCATGGTCCTCTCCGCCCTGAAGCGGCTGAACAACAGTCGGGCCGGTCGCGTGGCCACCGTGGGCCAAAGCCGCCAGAGCGTGACGCGGGAGGAGCTGGCCTCTCTGCTGTGGCGCTGGGCAGGCTGTCCCCAGGCCCCGGACCTGTCCGGCTTTGCCGACCTGGACCAGCTCTCGCCCCAGTGTGCCCAGGCCATGGCCTGGTGCGTCCAGCAAGGGCTCATCCAGGGCCGCCCCGGCGGTCTTCTGGCCCCCCAGGCCCCGGCTCTCCGCGCCGAGACTGCCACCGTCCTCTACCGCCTGAGCCAGCTCCAATCAATCCAATGAAAAGAAGGAACCCCAAATGCTTGACCGAAAAAAACTGCGTCTGCTGACCGTGACCGCCATGTTCGCGGCGGCCATTACCGTGACCACCGCCTATCTGCTCCACATCCCCATCCCCACCGGAGGGTATGTCCACCTGGGAGATACCCTGATCTACCTTGCCGCCTGCCTGCTCCCCCTCCCCTATGCCGCCGCGGCCGCCGCGGTGGGCGCGGGGCTGGCCGACCTGCTCACCGCCCCCATGTGGGTCCTCCCCACGCTGGTCATCAAGGCGCTGATCGTCCTCCCCTTTACCGCTCAAAGTCCCCGCATCCTGTGCCGGCGGAACGTGGCCGCTGTGTTCATCGCGGGCGTCTTCTCCCCCGCCGCCTACGCCCTGGCCGGCTGCGTCCTGACCGGGACTCTGGCCGCCTTTGTGCCCCAGTTTCTGGGAACGCTGGTGCAGGGCCTTGCCAGCGGCGCTTTGTTCCTGGCGATCGCCCCCGCCATAGAGGCCGTTGGGCTGAAAGCTCTTGTGCGGGCAAAATGAATGGTCGTTTTTCCAACAGCAAATGCGGCAGCCCTTTATCGGGGCTGCCGCTCTTTTTGTGTTTTGATGGAAAGCGGGCGGGCGGAAACTGAAAAATCGTATAAAATTGATATAGGCAGAAAAGGGCGGGATGACTATAATAATGCGGGGTTCAAAGAGCAGCGGAGAGCGAACGCTCTTCCATGGAGGAAGCATTTATGACAAAGGACCTGACCGCAGGAAAGCCCATGAGCCTGATCATCGGCTTTGCCCTGCCGACACTGCTGGGGATGCTGTTCCAGCAGTTTTATAATTTGGTGGATACGATGATCGTGGGCAAGCTGCTGGGCTCTGCCGCCCTGGCCGCGGTGGGGTCCACCGGCGCCATCAATTTCTGTATCATCGGCTTTTGCATGGGGGTGTGCAGCGGCTTTGCCATCCCCGTAGCGCAGCGCATCGGCGCCAATCAGCCTGACAAAATGCGTCAGTGCGTGGCCAACTCCGCCTATCTGTCCATCCTCTTCGCCGTGGTGATCACCGTTGCCACAGGGCTTTTGTGCCGGGATATCATGGGCTGGATGAATACGCCCGCGGACATCTTTGAAAGCGCCAACCTCTACATTTTTATCATCTTCATGGGCATCCCCACCACCTTTCTCTATAACCTCCTGGCGGGGATCATCCGCTCTCTGGGAGACAGCAAGACGCCGGTCTATTTCCTGGCCCTCTCTTCGATCTTGAATATTTTCCTGGACTTTGCCCTCATTTTATGGTTCCACGCCGGGGTGACCGGGGCGGCCATCGCCACAGTGGTCTCCCAAGGGGTCTCGGGGCTGGCGTGTCTCTTCTATATGGGCAGGAAATATCCCATCCTCCGCATGAACGCGGGAGAGGGCCGGCTGGACCTCCGGGTCTGCGGGACCCTCTGCGCTCTGGGCGTTCCCATGGGTCTGCAATACTCCATCACCGCCATCGGCTCCATCATTCTCCAGTCGGCGGTCAACGGCCTGGGCAGTCTCTACGTGGCCGCCGTGGCGGCGGCGTCCAAGCTCTGCCAGCTGCTGGCCTGTCCCTATGACGCCATGGGCGCCACCATGGCCACCTACTGCGGGCAGAATGTGGGGGCCCGCAAGCTGGACCGGCTGAGCCAGGGCGTCCGGGCCTGCACGGGCCTTGCCGCGGGCTATTTCGTCATCGCGCTGGTAGCGATGCTGCTGTTTGCCCCGCAGTGCTCTATGCTGTTTCTGGACCCCGGGGAGGCGGATGTGGCGCGGCTGGTAGAGCTCACCGCCCGCTATACCCTCGTCAACGTGGCCTTTTTCTTTCCCCTGGCTCTGGTCAATATCCTGCGCTTTTCCATCCAGGGCATGGGCTACAGCATGTTCGCCATCCTGGCCGGCGTGCTGGAGATGGCCGCCCGCACCGGGGTGGGACTGTGGCTGGTGCCGTGGTTTGGCTACACTGCCGCCTGTTTCGCCAGCCCCGCCGCCTGGGTCCTGGCGGACGCGTTCCTGATCCCCGCGTATATCTGGTGCGTCAGCCGCCTGCGAAAAAAACGCGCCGCCTGGGCGGCATAAGAAAACGCAGAGTACGGCAAGAGGAATCGTATGCGGGAAAATCTCAAAGACACAAATATTCCCTTACTGAAAAACGTGCCTCAATTTGAGGCACGTTTTTATACGCTTTAAAACTCCAACAAGCCAGTCACACATACATTTGATGTGCCATCCTTCCTGTCCATTGTAGAAATGCGGTAGTCCCGGATCATTTCGTCCCGGATAGGATATGCCTGGATGTGATCTCGGTCATAAAGGTCTACGACCACATACCCCTCCAGCCCGGCCCCGGCGAGGAGCTGTCGGCACGTTTTGCAAAAAAGGGCCGGGTCCATCAACTCCCTTTCCGCTGGCAATGTGATCTCACAGGTGTGGGCGCAGGTATCCCGAATTGCCGTCAGTCCGGCGCAGTGCTGGAAATTGAATGTACCTGAAAACCGCGCCTCCCGTGGGTCGAGCTTGCCCCGCTCGGTCGGGCCGTAGGCGTATACCCGCATTTCCCCCATCTGCCCGGTAGATAAATTTATCAAGCAAGGGGCTTGGTATCGTTTTTCCCCGCCGCACAGGGCGCATCGCTCCGGGTCAGGGAGGTCTACGATGGCCTCCCACAAGGCGGCATAGGCTTTTCGGTTGGTGGCGTTGGCCCCGGCATGCCAGCCCAAGGAGAAAACCACGCCCATGACTGCCACCATACCCAGGGCAAGGAGCTGTCTCCTATGCCTTGCCAGCCAAGTTTTCAATGTGTATCAGCCCCTTTCTCTCTCTTGCTTGTGCGTATTCCAGCGTTGTAGCCGCTCCGCCCCAGGAGTGCATGACATAGGCGATCACATAGTTTGCGTCCTCTACCATGATGCGGTTGAGCCGGGGGATCGCCAGTTTGAGCGGTACACGCTCCATTTCTATCGGATAAACGGCATTATCAAAGCCCTCCATGTCCAGGAGAGGCCGTCCCTGCTCCGGGCGGTAGGGCAGCATGAGGTAAAGTCGTATACCAGGGTGCTGGGCCTTGGCCCTTTTCACCGTAGCGGCGGCCATGCGGTCAAACTGGCCATAGTTCCCCACCAGAAAGTCAGTCACACCATACTCGGCAATGTGCCGCTCCACAGCATCGGTCAGGGCTTGGGATATATCATTCCATATCTCGGAATGACCGATAAAGCAACAAACCTTTGGCAATCCAACTCCCCCTTGTATAATAGGTGCAGATACATCATACAATACAAGCAGTCACGTTACAAGAGAAATCTATTATACCGCTCATCTTGGAAGTAAAATAGTTACAAGAAGGGTGGTGGAGCTATGGATGTCCTTGTGCGGCTGCAAAAACTTTTGGAGGATCGTGGATGGTCAGAATATCGGCTCTCTAAAGAATGTGGTCTGTCACAATCAACCATCGGCAATATCTTTAGGCGAAATACGGTGCCGTCTCTGGATAGTCTCGAAAAGATTTGCGCCAGTTTTGGCATTACCCTTTCTCAGTTCTTTGCTGACAACGACATGATAGAATTGACCCCGGATTTGAAAACCATTTTTGAGAAATGGAAAGTTCTTTCACCAGCTCAAAAAGAAGCACTACTCCAAATGGTCAATGCTATGAACAAAGACTAAAAAAGCCCTGTGCTATCCCAGTTAAGGGATGGCACAGGGCCTTGAAATATATCTCAAATTGAGGCACGTTTTTCTATGAGTTTTCTCTTGCCAAGTTAGCTAAAATAGAATATAATAGTTTTAGCGAAAGGAGCGTGACCACCATGACGATGGCAACGGCCACCGAGGTACAAAACAACTTTGGGCGGTTCCTGAAGGTCGCCCAGGAGGGCGGCGAGGTGGTGATCCTCAAAAACGGCGTGGAGGTCGCCCGGCTGGTCTCCAAGGAGAAAACCATGTCCTTTCTCTCGGATCAGCTGGTGGGTGTGCTGTCCAGCGATGTGGACGAAAAGGCCGCCAAAGCGGAAAGGATGAAGCGGCATGAAGGTTCTCGTTGATACCAATGTAATCTTGGACGTACTCTGTGACCGCAAGGAGTTTGTGGCGGACTCTCTACGGGTATTCCAGTGCTGCGAGGCTCAGCACATCACCGGGTATATCTCCGCCCTGTCCATCCCCAACATTGTCTATATCATGCGCAAGGAACTTGACCCGGAGAAAATTAGGGAGATTCTCCACACCCTGACGATGGTTTTCTCGGTGGTGGAGTTGCGGGAGAGCGATCTGCTGAAAGCGGCGGAGCTGCCCTTTGACGACTACGAGGACGCCATCCAAAGCGTCTGCGCCGCCCGAGTGCGGGCAGACTATATTGTGACAAGGAATGGGACGGACTTTGTTGACAGTCCTGTTCCGGCCGTCGCACCAGGCGAACTATTTCAGCAAATGTAAGAAACGTGCCTCAATTTGAGGCACGTTTCTTATAATCATTTTCTAGAACACAATGGATATGGTCTACTTTATCGCTTCAAATTCTTCTTAGCGCTTGATTTCCCCTTGGAAGATAGTTCTCTGAGATGCAATTTACTTTCCTCAATAGCATGATCCAAATTTTGTTTCCACTGACTTGTAGAGGGAAAGTACATACTCTCACTTGCCGACTGAAATTCTAAAAGTCGCTTTTGCATGTCAATCATTTTTTCAAGAAACATAGAGGTATCCCGATTATCCAAAGCTGACATGTTTGCCGTAACCATAGCTACCATTCTATTAAAAAGCCGAAAAACAAGATAGTGATCATTTTCCGGATGGGAATAGTACTTTATCAGGTGCGCTGTCGCATCTAACAGACAAGCTACCAAGTTTTGAGTTGTTTCTATCCCTTGATTTAGGCTATACTCAAATCTGGACACCTCAAATCTTGCATATACCGTCTCCACTTGAAACGGTATGAAGTGCTCAATTTTTCCCGCTTCTTCAAATGCATTATTTAAACATTGCTGGGCTGTTGGAAAGTCCTTGGCATCAATACATATAGACGCAAATTGCTCCCAATAAAATGGATTGCGGAATGTAAAAAAGGAAAGCATTCGCAAATTGTCGTAGAAATTCTTCAACGCCTGGATATGGCCCTCCTGCGTAATCCAATATGAGAAGTTTGCGTGTGAAACAATTGCTTTCATCAACTCCCCATAATTATTTGAATTATTGTACAGCGCATTTGCGGAAAAAAGCAAGTCATTCAGCACTTCTAATAGGCTTTCCAGTGGAATAATATCCTGCAAAATTTTACGAGCAATAATAGGCGATCTCACCTTAATTTCTTCCGATTCAGCATCAAAAAGCTCCCCAATAAGCTCACTCTCGCTAAACCGTAATACCGCAAAATCTATTTTCAGCAAGCCCACGATATCATCTGTAGATAGACGAAGATTCATCACTTCCGATGCCAACGCTGCAATTGCCAATCTCTGAATATCTCGCGAAGTCTCGGTGCTCGTAGCCCCAACATAAAGTTGCGTAAGTTGATTTTTCATATAGCTGGAATCAAAAAGCCTTGTAATGACATTGCTTATGCTTGCCCTACATTCAGTCTCAATGAAATTTGAAACCTCTGCCACAGAACCGCTGCTAACTTCACTAGAAAGCATTTTGTTTTCATAGAGCACATTTGCCAATCTATCAACTTCCTGATGAGTCAGGGTATTTAATCGAAGCGATCTAATTTGAGACTCATCCACCCGCAAAATATTCATGAGCCTACGATAATTGGCGGCCACCTTAGACATTCGCGATGTTAGTAAAAACGTCACCTTAGAAAAATGCCCAAAGTCTCCAAAACATTTTAGCATATTTAGATATTTGTAGTAATCATCAATTATTATTACTATGGGTTTTTCTGCGTATTCTCGGCATATTACTTCAATCTCTTCTCTGGTATCTACCGTCTCTTTTTGAAACACAAATACATCCGTATCTACTTCTCTTAGCTCATTTTGAATCAACTTACATAGTAGCGTCTTGCCATTGCCCAAGGTGGATACTGCAAGGAACACCTTATATTGAAACCTTTCCCGCAAAAAAGTATTGGTAGCATCCCGGAGTGCTACATAAGGATAATCCCCTACTTCGTCCTTTTGTAAAACGGTCTCTCCTATATGGCCCAAATAATAGAAGGATGTTAAATCCTCAAAATGAACCGGCTTTTTTTCTTTTGGAGTCATATGCTCATGAAGAAAAGAAGTATAACCTCGGTTAACAAGCGTACCGTCTGTATATGTTTTCATTTTCTCGACTACTTCTTCAGCAAATCCATCTATTCCTATTGTCTCAACAGGCGCATACTTTTCTAGTGTACTTTTATCAATCGGATCAATTTCCGGTCCAGTTATAAATACGGTTTTAGCCGCAATTTGAGGACGTGCCAAAATTCTTCTGATATCAATATCATACTGCATTGAAAAACCAATAACTATAATCGCCTTAGCTGATATGAAATCACGTTCCATAAAATCAAACCAAGGTTTCCCAATCAGTGTATCCGAGTCATAGCTACTGTCTGTCAATTTAAATGAGGTGTTAAGCATTTCTTTGGTTAAATGCGAAATGGAGCCATTAATATGGACGCAAACGCTCTCTTTGGGATAGGCATCAATAGAGTCGTCAAGGGTGACGGGCGAAAGAATCCTCCCACTATACTTTGCACCTTCCTCAATGACCAAATCATAATTTGTGGTATAGGCGCGTTTCCATCTCAGAGACATTACAGTTTTGTGGCTTTCGCTTATAGTTCCAAGTGTAAACTTGTCGAGCAAAAAGCTTATTAAAGTATCCGTTGAATGGCCGTCAAGCCGCAGATAGTAGTCAGCCACAGACGAAAGACTGCTATTTGTTTTTTCAATTCCGCAAGTCAAAGCAAGGCAGTCTCTTAGTTGTGTCCCGTTTTTTAACGGTTCGTGATTATAGTTTTCTGCGCCATAAGAAAAACCAGATCCCGCAAACAAAATTGCTTTCCCTTCAAGTGCATATTGGATTGCGTCTAAAAGATTCATGAACCTCAACTCCAATCAACAGATTTTTCTTTAACTGAATTAACATTGCAATTCATGTTTCATTGTAACACTTTTCTTGCTATGTTGACAAGGATAAAAAACACACCTCAACTTGAAGTGCATTTCTCGACAAAATGTGTCCCACGGTGGGACACATTTCCGAGGGGGGGCGCTTGTAGGGCTTGAAACACCTACCGTTGAAAGCGCCGTCCTCCCAAGATAGCAAGAACCGGGCCTGTGGCCCGGCTCTTGTGGCGTTTGCCTTAACTAGCATCACTCCGTTGCCGATTTCAACCGCATAAGGGTCAGGGTAAGGGTCAACGGGCAAAGAAAAAGCCTGTGACCCCTGGGGGTTACAGGCTTTTCTCTGGCGCAGTGGGAGGGAGCATCGGCTTCGCCGATATCAACTGGCCCTAAGCGGCAGAGCCGCCAAGGGCCAATAGATCGAACCCCAAGTGGTCCTCATCCCAGAACATCAAAAAAGTAGGACGACCCCTCACGGGATCGTCCTACTTTTTTGGCGCAGTGGGAGGGATTCGAACCCTCGGGCAGCTGTTAGACCGCCACACGATTTCCAATCGTGCTCGTTATGACCTCTTCGATACCACTGCAGGTCACAAATGATGCCGTCTTTTCAGACAGCGAAAGTTATTATATCAGATTTTCCTATGAAGTCAAGCCATTTTTCAAATTTTCTGTCCAAAGGTCCGCCGTCTCTTGCCTTTCGGCGTATGCCGGGTTATAATGGAAAAGATCAGACACATTTTACAAGGAGGGGCGAGCATGAACTACACCTTTGCCGACTACAAACAAAGCGCCGACTATCTGCGCAAGCGCATCGGAGACTTCACCCCCCAGGTGCTGATGGTACTGGGCTCGGGCCTGGGCTTTTTGGGCGACCTGGTAGAAAATGCCGTGGCTGTACCCTATGGGGACATCCCCCATTTCAAACACTCCACCGCGCCGGGGCACAAGGGCCAGCTGGTCTTCGGCACCCTCCGGGGCGTGAAGGTGGCCGTGATGCAGGGCCGGATGCACCACTACGAGGGCTACTCCTACGAAGAGGTAAGCTACGCCGTGCGGGTGGTCCGGCTGCTGGGCGCCACGAAGATGATCGTCACCAATGCCGCCGGGTGCGTCAACACCGCCTGGCAAGCGGGCGATCTGATGCTCATTACCGACCAGATCAAGATCTTTATGGAGTCTCCCCTCCGGGGCGAGAACCTCAGCGAGTTCGGCGTGCGCTTCCCCGACGCCAGCCATCTCTATACCCCCGCCCTTCAAGACCTGGCCCGGGATAAGGCCAAGGCCCTGGGGTTGACGCTCCGCCAGGGCGTTTATATGTACTTCCCCGGCCCCCAGTACGAGACCCCCGCCGAGGTCCGCTTTGCCCGGATTGCCGGGGCCGACGCGGTGGGCATGTCCACCGCCCCAGAGGTCATCGTGGCCGGACACTGCGGCATGGAGGTGTTGGGCTTTACGCTGCTTTCCAACATGGCCGCGGGCATTTTGGACCAGCCACTGACGGAGGAAGAGGTGCTGGAGGCCGCCGCCGCGGCTCGGGAGCACTTCTCCGCCCTGGTGCTGGCCTGCTTGGAGGAGATGTGATGGCTACCAATTTACTGCTCTCCAACGTCACCGCCGTCTTGATGGACGACGCCCACACGGTGATGAAAAGTGCCTACGTCCAAGTCCGGGACGGTAAGATCGTCTCCGTCTCCCAGACCCGGCCCCAGGGCTTTGACGGCTCCCAGATAGACGGCAAGGGCCAGGTGCTCCTGCCCGGCTTTGTCAACGCCCACACTCATGTGCCCATGACCGCCATGCGCGGCTACGGCGGCGGCCACGACCTCCACAGCTGGCTCAATGACTACATCTTCCCCGCCGAGGCCAAGTGGGACGACCGCTCCATCCGCTGCTGTACCGATCTGGGCCTGGCGGAGATGATCGCCTCAGGGGTCACCTGCATTTGCGATATGTATATGAACACCCATACCGTCGCCCAGGCGGTGGCCGACGCGGGTATTTCCGCCAACCTGGGCATCGGGGCGGTGTTCTTCGGGGAGGATTTCTCCCCCGCCGCCTGCGACGACTGCGCCTTGCAGGAGTCGGTCTTCCAACACTGGCACGGCTATGACCACGGCCGTATCCTGGTGGACTCCTCCCTCCACGCCGAGTACACCTCTTCGGAGGGCCTGGTCCGCTGGATCGGCGACTTCGCCAAGGCCAACGGCACCGGGGTCAACGTCCACGTGTCCGAAACCCAGAAGGAGCACAAGGAGTGCCAGGACCGCCACGGCGGGCTGACCCCCATCCAGTATCTGGAAAAGTGCGGCGTGCTGGAGGCGCGGACCACCGCCGCCCACTGCGTGTGGACCACGCCTGAGGACTGGGCCATTATGGCCCGCCGCGGCGTTACCTGCGCCCACAACCCTGTCAGCAATCTAAAACTGGGCTCCGGCGTGGCCCCCATCCCTGCCATGAAAAAGGCCGGGGTCAACATCGCCCTGGGCACCGACGGGGTCTCCTCCCACAACGCCACCGACTTCTTCTTTGACCTCAAGCTGGCCGCCATTTTGCACAACGGCGTAGGCTGCGACCCCATGGCCATGACGGCCTGGGAGGCTCTGGAGATGGCCACGGTCCACGGCGGCAAGGCCCTGGGCCGCAAGACCGGGCGGATCGCGCCGGGCTACGACGCGGACTTGATCCTGGTGGACTTTGACGCCCCCAACCTGATCCCCTGCCACGATGTGGCGGAAAGCCTTGTCTTTTCCGCCCACGGGGCCAATGTGGTGATGAATATGTGCAGAGGCAAGGTCATATACAAGGATGGACAATTCCTGACCATCGACCTGAACAAGACCAAGCGAGAGCTGGCGGACTACGCCATGCCCAAACTGTTTGGCTGATAGGAGCGTTTTTGTGGCAAACGAAAAGAAAAGCACCTTCTACGGCGGCGCGGCCATATTGATGGTTGGCTCTATTCTGGTCAAGCTCATCGGCGCATTTTACAAGATCCCCCTCATCAAGCTCTTGTCCGACGAGGCGTACACCGACTTCAATACCGCCTATAACGTCTATAATCTCTTCCTCACCATTGCCACGGCGGGACTGCCGGTGGCCATGTCCAAGGTAGTGTCCGAAGCCAACACCCTGGGCCGGCAAAACCAGATCAAACGGATCCTCTCCGTGTCCATCAAGACCTTTTTGTTTCTGGGCGCGCTGAGTTTTTTGGCCATGAGCGTCTTCGCCGAGCCGCTGGCCGAGGCCATGGGCAGCGCTTCGGCCACATGGTGTGTACGGTGCCTCTCCCCCTCCGTGCTGTGCGTGTGCGTGATGGCCGCCTTCCGGGGCTATTATCAGGGTCACTCCGACATGGTCCCCACCGCGGTCAGCCAGATCATTGAATCCCTCGGCAAATTGGTCTTCGGCCTGGCCTTGGCTCTGGGCGCACTCTGGTTCATCCCCGGCGCGGAGACCTACCGCCAGCGCTTGGCCGCCGCGGGAGCCATTTTGGGGGTATCGATCGGAACCGCCATTGCCCTTGCTTATATCGTCTCCCACTACCGCAAGGACCGCAAAACCCGCAAGGGGCATATCTACCCCGACACCCCCGACTCAAACGGCGCGACTCTGAGTCGCCTTTTAACGCTAGCCATTCCCATCACCCTGGGCTCGGCGGCCATCAGTCTTGTGACCATCATCGACACCTCCGTGGTTTTTGATCTCCTGAAGCAGCGTTTTATCGACTACCCCGACCTCATTACCAGCGTCGCCCAGGACCAGGCGCTGTTGGAGGGCGGCGTGGACCCGGTACTCTACATGGCCCAGGGTCTCAAGGGTATTTATGATAAGTGCATGGCCGTCTACAACCTTCCCTGCCAGCTGATGGTGGCCATCACCGCCTCCATCATCCCCGCCGTCTCCGCCTGTCTGGCCCGCCGGGACCTGAAGGGCGCCAGCGCCACCAGCGAGTCCGCCCTACGCATCGGCGCTATTTTGGCCTTCCCCATGGGCCTTGGCCTCTTTGCCCTGGGCGGACCGGTGATGGACGTGGTCTCCCTGGGCTCCATCGACGTAGCTATCGCCGGGCCCATCATGTCCATCCTGGGCCTTGCCGCCATTTTCGTGTGCATCATGAGCCTTTGCAACTCCATCCTTCAGGCCAATGGCCGGGTGGGGCTGCCTGTCATCGCCGTGGTGGCCGGCGGCGTGGTGAAGATCGCCGTCAACTACCTGTTGGTGAGCAACTATGACATCAACATCCTGGGCGCGCCCATCGGCACGCTGTGCTGCTTTGGTGTGGTGGCGCTGCTGGATATTCTCTTCATCCGCTTCACCATCCCCTCCCCCCCCAGCTTTCTGCGGGCCTTCGCCAAGCCGCTGGCGGCCTCGGGCGTCATGGGGGCCGCGGCCTGGGCCGTATACGGCCTCACCGGGCGGTTCGCAGGCCAGAAGCTGGGCTGTCTGTTGGGCATCGCCGCCGGCGTGGTGGTCTATTTTGTCCTCATTGTCCTGCTCCGGGTGTTCTCCAAGGAGGATATGAAGCTCATGCCCAAGGGGGATAAGATCGCCAAGTTGCTGCACATTCAGTAAGGGCTAGCCCCTTTACCCACCCCTTCAAACGGAAAATTCACCCCTTTTTTTCGGTAGAAAATGAAAAAAATGCAAAAAAGCACTTGCGGAAAGAGGGAAAATATGATAGATTTTGAATACAAGGCTTCCTATGGTGTAGACGACCTGGCCAGGATCGTAGCCATCCTCCGCGCGCCGGGCGGCTGCCCCTGGGACCGGGAGCAGACCCACCAGTCTATCCGCCAGAACATGCTGGAGGAGGCCTATGAGGCCTGCGAGGCCATCGACCAGTCCGACGCCGACCACCTGAAAGAGGAGCTTGGGGACGTGCTGTTGCAGGTCGCCCTCCACGCTCAGATGGAGCGCGAGCAAGGCTCCTTCACCCTGGACGACGTGGCCGACGGCATCTGCAAGAAGCTGATCTTCCGCCACCCCCACGTTTTTGGCGATGTAGACGCCCAAAATGTGGACGCCGCGCTGAACACCTGGGACGCCATGAAACGGGTGGAAAAATCCCAGGCCACCTACACCGACACCCTCCAGGCCGTGGCCCGTTCTCTGCCCGCGCTGTGGCGGGCCCAGAAGGTCCAGAAAAAGGCCAAAAAGGCGGGCTTCGACTGGCCCGACGCCCAGGGCGCGGTGGACAAGCTCTCGGAGGAACTCTCGGAGCTGAAGGCCGCTATGGCCGGCGAGGGCGACGTGGCCGAGGAGCTGGGCGATCTGCTTTTCGCCTGCGTGAACGTCTCCCGCTTTGTGGAGGTCGAGCCTGAGGAGGCTCTCACCGCCGCCACCGATAAGTTCATCTCCCGCTTCGCCCTGGTGGAGCAAAAGGCCCAGGCTCTGGGCCGGGACATGAAGGATCTGCCTCTCGCGGAGCTGGACCGGCTCTGGGACGAGGCCAAGCACGACTTAAAAGATGGACAACCAGGCCGTCTTTAAGTATATTTGCGGTATGAGCCGCACAAAAAATGTAGGAGGAATACACCAATGAACAAAGCTGAACTGATCAATGCTGTGGCCGAGAAGGCCGGTCTGTCCAAGAAGGACACTGAGCTGGCTGTCGGCGCTACCATCGACGTCATCACCGCCGCTCTCAAGAAGGGCGATAAGGTCCAGCTGGTGGGCTTTGGCGGCTTCGAGGTCAAGAAGCGCGCCGCCCGCACCGGTCGCAACCCCAAGACCAAGGAGCCCATCACTATCCCCGCCTCCAAGGTCCCCGTCTTCAAGGCCGGCAAGGCCCTGAAGGACGCCGTTGCCAAGTAATCAGGCCCCTTTGTTTCTTAAGATCCCGGCTGCTTTGGCAGCCGGGATTTTTCTTGACCTAGGGCCCGGTTTGGGCTACAATAGAGGCAGAATTTGATCCAAAAGGAGTGACCGATATGAAAGAAAAGGACATCCTGGAGCGCTGCGACCACACGCTGCTCAAGCCCGAGTGCACCTGGGGGCAGATCAAGGACATCTGTGACGACGGCTTGCAATACCACTGCGCCAGTGTGTGCATCCCCCCCTCCTATGTGCGGCGGGCGGCGGAATACCTGGGCAACCGTCTCAAGGTCTGCACCGTCATCGGCTTTCCCAACGGCTACTCCACCACCGCCGTCAAGGTCTTTGAGACCGAGGACGCCATCCGAAACGGAGCCGACGAGATCGACATGGTGGTCAACCTCGGCTGGGTCAAGGACCAGCTCTGGGACGACATCCTCTCTGAGCTGAAGGCGGTCAAGGCCGCCTGCCAGGGCCGCATTTTGAAGGTCATCATCGAGACCTGCCTGCTCGATGAGGCCGAGAAGATCAAGCTCTGTGAGTTGGTGAGCCTGTCTGGTGCGGACTTTATCAAGACCTCCACCGGCTTCTCTGCCGGCGGGGCCACCCGGGAGGATGTGGCTCTGCTTCGCAAGCACGTCTTCCCCGAGGTAAAGGTCAAGGCCGCCGGGGGCATCGCTTCCCTGCAGGACGCGAAGGACATGATCGCCCTGGGCGCCGACCGTCTGGGCACCAGCCGCATCGTCAAGCTGGTCAAGGGCCAGCAAGGCGAAGGCTATTAAGGAGGTTTTTGTATGAAACGACTTCTCTCCACCCTTTGCGCCTTGACGCTGACGCTGGGGCTAGCCGTGGTCCCCGCTGCTGCAGTTGGCGGTGCCGGAGCGCGGGACGACTTGCACTTTGGGCCTAAGCCCTGCGAGGTGTGGGACTTCACCGGCGCGGCTATGGAGGGCGCTACCAACCACATCACCCCCGCCGCCTGGGTCGAGAGCGGCGCGCTAGTAGACGGCACGCTCTCTAACGGCACCGAGGCCGAATTTGGCGATCTGAAATTCGTCCACAATGCCAATGACCGCATCTACTCCGCCGTGGAGAGCCCCGACTGGGGTGCGATTTTGGGCGGCAACGCCGAGAATAAGTACGGCCACACCTACGACGACGGCTATGACGCCCAGGGCGGCTGGTACTGCAACGGCGCGGGCGGCCCGGAAAAGCGCTACATCGAGCTCGCCAACGTCCAGGCGGGGGATAAGATCGTGGTCTACATGGGCTCGGCCAGCGGGGATATCACCCTTCATGTGGACGCGCTCTCTGGCGATCAGACCGAGACGGTGAAGATCCCCGCCAAGGAGTTTGGCAAATTCACCTTTATCGCCCGGCATAACGGGCCCTATAAACTCTGGACTGAAGCGGCGGGCAAGGCCATGTGGCACCGGGTGGTGCGCTATCCCCATGCCGCCCTGGGGGGAAAACTGGTCCTGCCCGACGACTTTAACGTCACTGGCTATCGCCTGAAGTTCATCAATCAGGAGACCCGGGCCGAGACCCTGGTCACCCCTGATCGCGACCACACCTTCTTTGTGAAACTGGCCCCGGGCTACACCTACCGAGCCGCCCTCACCGGGGCCACCGGCTGGGGCTTTACCGCCGACAGCCGGACCTTTGCCCTGACCGACGCCAACGCGGGAGAGACCTGGCTGGACAAGGTCCTGACGGTGGAAGCCAAGAGTACCTACATCTACTCGGGCAAGGTGACGGGCCTTGCCGACGGCTACGACAAGCCCTACACCCTCACCCTAGTCCCCGAGGCGGGCTCGGACAGCCAGAGCGTGGCTCTGGCGGTGAGCCCCGATGGCTCCTTCTCCGGGGTGCTGGATCCTGGCGTGGCTTACACCGTGCAGCTGGACGGCGCTTACGACTACCAGGTCAAGTCCCCGCTGGAGGTGTCCAGCGAGACTGCCTACCAAGAGGACATCGTGCTGGAGTCAAAGCCCACTCAACTGGTCTCAGGCCAGTTCAAGCACACGGGGGGCACCCTGGCAGGGGTGAAGTCCCTCACCTTTGAAAATCTGGACGACGGCTACGTCTACGAAGCCCAGCTGCCCTCTACCCACATCAACGAGTGGTATCAAGGCGGCAGCTTTGACGCATACCTCCGCGCCGGGTCCTATGCCGCCCACATCGTCTGCGACGGCTATACCACCAACAGCCATGTGGTGGTGGCAGACGAAAGCGTGGACAAAAACCTGTGGTGCGTCTCCACCGCCCAAAAGCCCGCTGTGGACTGGGTGGCTGACGTGTATGTGGGCTGCCCGGACAAATCCCCCAACTACCCCACCGTCTCTGACGCGGTGGACGCTGTCTCCCGGATGGGGGTGGACAGCGAACAAAAGCGGGTCACCGTCCACATTGCCCCGGGCACCTACCGGGAGCAGATCATCCTGGACACGCCCTACGTCAGCTTTGTCAACGCCGACCCCTCCAAGGAGGTCCTGCTCACTTGGTACTACGGAATCGGCTACAAGTACTATAGCGCCGGGCCGGACGGCAACGGCTATTACGACGCCCAGCGGGCCTTCGATCAGTTTGAAAAGCACGCCCCCGACCGCTGGGGCACGGCGGTGCGGATCAAGCCTGAAGCCGTTGGCTTCCGGGCGGAAAACATCACCTTTGAAAACTCCTTCAACCGCTACATCACCGACGAGGAGCTTGCCGACGGCGTGGAACCCGAGGCGGAAAAGCCCGCTCGCAACTACGCCCTGGACACGGCGTCCAAGGCGGCCACGGAGCGGGCGGCGGCGGTGTGCGTGGAGGCGCCCCAGTGCGAGTTCTACCGCTGCAAGTTCCTCTCCAGCCAGGACACGCTGTATACCGCGTCCGACGCCTACTTCAAAAAATGCCTCATCGAGGGCAACACCGACTATATCTTCGGCTCGGGCAACGTAGTCTTCGACGGCTGTGAGCTTCGCTGGAAAGGCTATTCCGAAGGCTCCACCGGGGGCTACATCACCGCCGCCCGACAAGAGCTCAGCGAAAAAGGCTACCTCTTCCGCTCCTGCGCCGTGACGGCCAATGACGGTCTCACCGTTACCCCGGGCTACTACGGCCGGCCCTGGGGCAAGGACGCGGCTGTGGCCTTCCAGGGGACCTGGCTGGAGTCTGACGGCCTGGCCGACGGCTGGACGGAGATGAGCGGCAACAAGCCCGAGGACGCCCGCTTTTCCCTGTCGGATACCGTGCAGGCCAATGTGGCCGATTACCTGGGCACATGGACGCCCCACTACTATGCCGAGGAGGCCCAGAGCGTGGTCTTTGAAACCGATCCCATTGTCACCGACAACGGCGACATCAACCTCCCCAAGGCGGGCCACACCCTGACCGTGGGTTACTCCCTGGGCGCTGCCAACAACGCCCATGACGTCTCCCGCATCCAGTGGTACGCCGTGGCCCCCGATGGGACTGAGACCCTGTTAAAATCCTCCGTGGCCAACGTGAGCCGAAGCTATAAGATCCAGGCCGGCGACCTGGGCTGCAAGCTCAAGGTGGTGGTCACCCCCGCCACAGTGGGTGGCCAGACGGGCCAGGCCAAGAGCTACACCCTCCTCGAGACCGTCAAGGAGGGCTGGAATGACCCCGGCGCAGCCCCTGGGGACGTAGCCCTGGGCCAGGGCATCAACATCTTCCTGGCCGGCGACTCCACGGTGAAGGACTACTCCGCCAAGGGGATGTATAACGACGGCAAGAACCAATCTGAAGGCTCCTGGGGCGAGTTTTTGCAGTCCTTCTTCGACCCCAGCCAGGTCACCGTGGTGAACTACGCCCAGGGCGGCCGCTCCACCCGGAACTTCATCAACGAGGGCTCCTTGGATAAGATTGCCGAGAAGATCGGCCCGGGGGACTATCTCTTCATCCAGTTCGGCCACAACGACGCCTCCAACGCCGACCAAAGCCACCTCACCGAGCGCCACGCCCCCCTGGGCGCGCCGGATGCCAGCGGCGTCTACCCCACCACTCCCGGCACGCGCCAGCCCACCCCCGCAGGTCTGCCCGCCGCCTGGGGCGAGACTTGCTACACCTGGGACTGCGGCGGCACCTATAAGTGGTATCTCAAGCAGTACATCGATGTGGCCCGGAACGCCGGGGCCACCCCGGTGCTGGTCACCCCCGTGTCCCGGATGTACTATGAGCCCGACGGGTCCATCCGCCCCCACCACGATGAATCCACCAGCGAGGTAAAGACCAACGCCTACTGCGCCGCCGTGCGCCAGCTGGCCTCCGAGGAAAACGTGTTGTGCATCGACGCTTTCGCCCTGACGGAGAAGATGTTTGTGGACGCCTACAAGACCTGCGGCGGCGACCTCTACGGCCAGCAGGTCATGGCCGTGGGCGAGTCCACCCACTCCAACAAGCTGGGCGGCATGATCGAGGCCGCCCTCATGGCCCAGGCCATCCAGGGCCTGGACGTGGACATCTCCCACGCGGTGAAGGCACCGGCCAAGGTGCTGGGCCAGACCCCCAAGGGGGAGACCGCCTTCCTGGTCAACGCCGAGGGCCGCTTCTCGGCCTATGATATGCGCAGCGATTACACCGAAAAGGCCGCCTACTGGGAGGGCGTGGGCCAGAGTCTCTTTGACGCCATCGCCTCCGCCCGCCCCGTGGGCCCTCAGCCCGAGCCTAGCCCGAGCGAGCCGTCTGCTCCTGTGGAGCCGACCCAGCCCACCCCTGCCGCCAGCACCTACACCGTCCAAAAGGGCGACAGCCTGTGGTCCATCGCCCAGCGGTTCTATGGCAGCGGACGCAAGTACGTTTTGATCTTTGAAGCCAACCGGGATCAGATCAAAAACCCCAACGCCATCTATGTGGGCCAAGTGCTGGTGATCCCAGAGCCGTAGGGCGCGGCATCCTTGACGCGCCGGTCTGATCAAACACAAGGGGGACGGTTTGAAAAACCGTCCCCCTGTCTTGTCATTTATGCCCTTACAGCGTCGCCTCCACCAGGCTCCAAACGTAGTCGGCGGTGACGGCGGAGCAGTCGTAGTCCACCACTACGCCGTTGTCGTGCCGCACCCGGAAGCGGTAGGCCAGCCCGCCGGTATCCTTTTCGTGGCCACGGGCCTTCACCACCTCCAGGGACATATCCTGGGAGCGGAAGGTGGGCATATAGAAGTCCATCTGATACTCCTCGGGCACCGTGTCGCAGATGGGGCCGTCGTAGAGCCGCCAGTCGTAGCTCTCGGGCACGTTTACGTCCACCGGGACCTCGCTCTGGGGGTAGCGGTCCTGGCCCTCGGGGAGCCACACCGTCACCTCGATATCGTCATAACCCCGGCTCCAGCGGACGCTCAGGCGGTTATGACTCTCCTGGTGGTAACTCAGCCGGGCCTCGAAGTCCCCAAAGCCGCTGGGGATACCAAAGCTAATGGGCTCGCCCAGAGGGAGATAGGGGGCAAAGGCCGCCTCCTGTCTAGCCTGCTCCAGCGTCTCAAAGGTCTCCTCCCGCCAGGCGGGGATGTCGTCACAGTGGGCAATGTCGTCCAGATAAAGCCCGCCGTCCGAGCGGCAGAAGTGGTTGACTACCATGGCGTTGAAGAGCTGAGCGCCGCCTAAGTCAGTGGCCTCATCTCCCCCGGCCCGCATCCCGTCGGAACCCACGTTTTCAAAACGGTAGCCCACGCCGTTTACAAAAAACTCACTGGTGCAGACGTGCTCCACCTGGCCGTCCCCGTCCCGGTCGTAGCTTCGGTACCAGCCGCTGACTTCAGTGCCCAGGACCTTGGTCACCACCGCCCCGCTCTCCACACAGCAGGTGGGCGGGATATGCCCCGGCGCGGCCATCAGGGTAAAGGAATCCTCCCCCAACTCCCCATAGACATTGAGCTGCCAAAGATCGCCCTTTTCGTCGTACATAGCCCTGGCGCTGATGGTATAGTCCTGCCAGTCCATCAAAAAGAGCGGAAAGTCCCCGGTATCCACCTTGGGATTCACCACCTCAGGCTTGCCCTCGGGGCCCCAGAAGAGCTTCATCACGTCCGCGCGGGTCAGTTCCACGTCAAAGGAGCCGGGGGTGCGGCTGATGGAAGCGGCCACCTCGGGCTGGCCGGACACATCGGCGTAGTCCACGGCGTGGACATTGGGAAACATCAGCTTGGCGCTGTCCGCCGGGCCCTGGGCCACAAAGGAATGGCCGCTCTGGTCCTCCTGGGTGGGGCTCTGGGAGGGCGTCACCAGGCTCAGGGTCGGCGGCTGAGGTCCGGGGGCCGCGCCGCCCCACAGCCCGTAGGCCCCCAATCCCACCGCCACCAGCAGCGCGGCGGCCAGAGAGCCGTAGGCCATCCAGGGGGATTTATGCCTGGCGGGGGCCTCGCGCCGGGCGGGGGCCTCCATAGCCAGCAGACGGGCGTGGGCCCCGGCGGACAGGGTCTGCCGATCCATATATCGTCCATATGCGTTCATATCAGTTTCCTCCTTCATTTTCCTCGGCCAGCAGGGTCTTGAGCTTCTGCCGGGCCCGGGACAGCCGGGACCGCACCGTGCCGGGCCGAGCGCCCATCAGCCGGGCGATCTCATCGGTGGAATACCCCTGGTAGTAAAAGAGGTGGATCACCGTGCGGTCCTCCGCCGGCAACTGCCACAGTTCCTCCAACTCCTCCCGCTCGTCCTCCTGGACCGCTTGAGCGGCCAGCTCCTCAGGTAGCTCCACCACCTGCCGCCACTTGAGCCGCAGGCGGGACTTGCAGCCGTTGACCAGCACCCGCATCAGCCACGCGCCGGGGCTTTCCAGCCGGGCCGGAGCCTTTTCCAGGTAGCGCAAAAAAGCGTCCTGTACCGCGTCCTCCGCCTCTTGCTGGTGGCCCAGGATGGCCAGGGCGGCGCGGTAGAGCTTGTGTTCATTTTCTGTCACCAGGGCTTCCCAATCCGGCCGGATAGGTCTCTCCATGAGGCACCGCCTCCTCTCTGCCTATATGACGCATCAGCGCTTCCAATTGTTGCGCCATTGTGCCGCTGTGATAAAAAAGTTCCCGGTGCGTCAAATGCCGCACCGGGAACTCTCTTTTTCCGTATTACTGCTTGTAGTAGTTAATGAGGCACCCCGCCAGGATAATGTCCCGCTCCTCCCGGCTCAGTCCGGGGAGCTTGAGGGTAACAGGAGTCTGCTTTTCCCCTTGGATCAGGGTGGCGGCGATGGCCTCGCCGTCCCCCTCCAGCAGCTTGCGGATGCCGGGGATGTAGAGGGTGTCGCCGCTCTGGAGGCCCCACTGCTCCACGTCCTCGGCGATAAAGGGCAGCATGCCCCAGTTGATGACGTTGGAGCGGTAGCGCTTGGTGGCGTACTCGGCGGCCAGGTTGGCTACGCCGCCCAGCACCCGCTGGCAGGAGGCCGCCTGCTCCCGGGCCGAGCCGTCGCCGGGCTTCAGGGCCATGATGAAGGAGCCAAGGCCCGTCCGGGCAGCGTAATCGCCCAGAGTGGTGTCCTTCCCCGCCCGTCGGGCCAACTCCTTTTCCTGGATGGCCTGGGCCCGCTGGACGTACTTCGGCTCCTTGCGCGACAGAGCAAACTGAGAAAGCCGGATGGGATTGGAGCGGTAGGACGAGGTCTCGCCGGAGGGGATGAGCTCGTCGGTGGTGGTCACCGGGTCGTAGATGGCCGCGCAGCAGGTGAGCAGCAGGTCCTCGGGCAGGGGGATCTGCTGGGGCCAGTCGGCGATGTTGGGGCCAAAGACCAGCTCGGTGTCAGGCTTGGGGTGGCCCACGCCGTAGTAGACCCGGGACTTATAAGCGCTGTCGTCATAGGCCCACTGCTCATCGGCCTTATCCGCAGGGCAATCGATCTCGTCCGCGCCGGTCAAAACGCCGCCGTTTTTGGCCGTGGCGGCAATGCTCCGGGCGTCCATCAGCGCCACATAGCTCACCTGGCCCTCGCCGGGCTTGGCGCCCTCGCGGCTGGGGAAGTTCCGGGTGGAGTGGCGGATGGAGAAGGCGCCGTTGGCGGGCACGTCCCCGGCCCCAAAGCAGGGTCCGCAGAAGCAGGAGCGAATGGAGCAGCCCGCCGCCATCAGCTGGGCCAGATAGCCCGCTTTCGTCAGCTCCAGATTGATAGGCATGGAGCCGGGATAGCAGGAGAGCCAGAAGTGGCCGTCCCCGGTAGCACCGCCGGCCAAAATTTCAGCGGCCCGCTTGAGGTTTTGGTATGTACCGCCCGAGCAGCCGGCGATGACTCCTTGGTCCACATAGAACTTGCCGTCACGGATCTTCTCCGTCAGCGACGGGGCGTTTCGCACCCCTAGCTGCTCGGCAGTGCGCACGTCCACTTCGTGCAAAAGGTCGGCCATATTCGCCTTGAACTCCCGGATGGGATAGGCCAGAGAGGGATGGAACGGGAGGGCGATCATGGGCTCTACCTTGTCCAACTCCACGAACACCACGCCGTCATACTCCGCGCCCTCCTCCGGGGCCAGCTCCGCATAGCTCTCTCCCCTGCCCAGCGCGGCAAGGGCATCGCGGGTGCGCGCATCGGTCTGCCACACGCTGGACCAGCAGGTAGTCTCGGTGGTCATCACGTCGATGCCGCAGCGGTAGTCCATGGAGAGCTCAGAAACACCGGGGCCGATGAACTCCAGCGCGGCGTTCTTCACGATGCCCTCAGGGAAGGTAGCGGCGATGAGGGCCAGGGCCACGTCCTGGGGGCCCACGCCGGGTCGGGGCGCGCCGGTGAGATAGACGGCCATGACCTTGGGCCTTGCCAGGTCGTAGGTCTTGCCCAGCAGTTGCCGGGCCAGCTCCGGCCCGCCCTCGCCCACAGCCATACAGCCGTAGGCGCCATAGCGGGTGTGGCTGTCCGAGCCCAGGATCATCTTCCCCGGCGCGGCGTAGCGCTCGCGCATATAGGAGTGGATGACCGCCTGATGGGCGGGGACGAACTCGCCGCCATACTTCTGGGCGGCGCTGAGGCCAAAGCGGTGGTCGTCCTCATTGATGGTACCGCCCACGGCGCACAGAGAATTGTGGCAGTTGGTCAGCACATAGGGCAGCGGAAACTCCGTCATGCCCGAGGCCCGGGCTGTCTGGATGATGCCCACATAGGTGATGTCGTGGGACGCCATGGCGTCAAATTTGACGCTGAGTCGGTCGGGGTCCGCGGAGCTATTGTGCCCGGCGATGATCCGGGCAGCTATCGTGCCACCCTTGTCCCCTGTCCCGGGAACCAACTTGCCGTCCCGATACACCATAGGTCGCTGTTGAATAGTTAACATAATATCTCCTCCCATCCGGGAATGTTGCTACCAGTATAGCATAGCTACCAGCCGCGAAGCGGCTTGCGTGCCGCGTATGCGGCACCAAATCGGCAAAGCCGATTTGGGCTGTCCTGTAACATCGGCAACAGCATTTTGCGCACAAAATGTGCCTGCCGCACGCAGGCCGCCTGTTTCACACGGCGTTTGCCGATATTATACCAAACCCATCTCCAAAACGCAACATCGGTATTTTTTTCAAAAAGGCTTTACAATTCCAAAAAGTGTTGCTATAATATAAAAGCTGTTTTGAATTACGGGCGATTAGCTCAGCTGGGAGAGCGCCAGGTTCGCAATCTGGAGGTCAGGGGTTCGATCCCCCTATCGTCCACCACAACGCGAAGCGTCGAACTCGGTTTCTTCAAAAACCTGTTCGTGCTCGCACAAAAGATTTGAGGATAGGCAATCGCCTATCCTCATTTCTTTTTATTCGCCATAACCCAGTCCGGGGCCTTGTGGCGGGTACTGAATATCCGGCAGTTCAGGGGCTTGCGGAGGGGATAGCTGATAGGGGTCTTCTACAATATATTGTTGCACCTTCTTCTCTTTCTCCCGCTCGGTCTGGTATAACTCCCAGATTGTCATTATTTTGCCGTTTTGCTTCCACTTGCGCCTTTTTGCCCAAGCTACCAGGGGATGGTTTTCCTTGTCCAACTCTTGAATCTTCTTTTCGTACATTTGGTAGTGTGCCTTTAATTTTTCAAGCACCCCATCAACGGTCTTACGCGCCTTGTCCAATACCGTCTCCTTCTCCTTCAGCCGGGCCGTTTCTTTCTCAATGTTCTGCTTCTTGGCGGTCAACTCGGCGTCCCGGTCATTAAGGGCCTGTTCTCGCTTATCCAGCTCGACGGCTCGTTCATCAAGGGCCTGTTTCTGCGCTTCCAGTTTGTCACGATCTTCTACGACCTCTTTTGCCCAATCATCCAACGTGACTTCCTTGAACCGATTCTCCCGCTCCTTAGCGACCACCTCGTCGGCTCGGTTATCAAGGGCTTGCCTCTGTGCCTCCAGCTCGGCGGCCCTGGCCTGTATCTCCTGCTTCTGTGCTTCCAACTGGGCGGCCTTTTCCGCAATCTCCTTTTCGGCGTCCTTCTTGGCCTTATATCCCTTAACGGTCAAGTGTTCCACACCCTTTATCGGCTCCTTCTCTATTACATAGCCGTGGGCCTCCGCAATCTCAATCCACCACTCCCGGAGCATACGGTCAAAGGCCATCTTCCGATTGTTATACTGACCCCGCTTCTTATCCGGGTCAGGCAGTTCTATCCCCGCCCTTTTCAGGGCCTCGTCCTGGCCCATGTGGGCGACGCCATCATCATCGTACCACACAAAGGTGCCCCGCAAATGGGCGTGAGGGGAAGCCTCGTCGTGATGGATAGCATAATTTATCAGAACATAGCAATCATTGTGGCTCTTGCTCCATTCCTGCAACCGCTGGACATACTCCTTTACACACGCGGAAAAGTCTCCCTCTAAAATCCTATCACCTTTAGCCCCAATCTGCAAAATCGTCTCCACAGGCGACTTGTTCTTGGTCTGCAATACATCCTCCATTTCCCTAATTCGTCCCTGGTGCCGTTGGGCCTTATATCGCTCGTTCTGCATTTTTAAGGACTTTCCAAACTTCTGTTTATAGAAGCGTAATTCAGATTCTTCAAAGCCCGCCATGAAAGTCTTGCTACCCGGCCCATCTTCGCCGCTGTATTCTTTGGCGTCACAGCCCAAGAACCAATATTCATTTAAGCGTAGCCGCGAAAGGTCTATATGCTCTATCTTATCCCTCCCATCCTTTTTATCCTTAATCTGCTTAATCTTTGCCTCGTCTGCGGTCTTTCCATCTTCTGATAGGAAGGTACGGCCATTGTGCCCTGTTGTTCCAATCCTGCCGTGGTGGTTCGTTGCCCTCACGGGTGTCCGTGTGCGAAAGCCCTTCATAAGCCATCGACCCCCTTTCACGGACATTATACCTCCCCCGTCGGTATAATGTCAACAACTTTGTGCGCTATATAGTACCCAATACCACTTGGCGCAACGCCAAGTGTATTGGGCTGGGTGGGGTGCCCCCTCCCAGGCCCTCCCCGATGGCCCAGGGACACGCTGCGGCGTACCCCTGGGCCTCGGCTCACTCCGGGGGAATACTCCACGTTCCCCCTCCGCGACCCGTGCCCCGCCGCCCGTCGGCGGGGCAAAAGGGCGGGGCCGTACTACCGTGCGGCCCTATGGGGCAATTACCTCCGTTCATAGAGGGAGCTGGGGCAAATACTAAGAAAGGAATGATAATGTTATGAAAAAGTCCCTTAAGTTTAAGTACATTTCCACCACCACCCGCAAGCTGGAAGGCACCGTCAATGACTTCATTGGCGACCTTGCCCCGGAAGACCTGCTTTCCGTGCAGGTTTCCAAGGACATGGCGGTCACGGAGGACATTGGCGAGGACACCTACTCCGTGACCATCATCTATCTGGCGACCACTTGATTTCCGCTTTCCCCGTGTAATGCCCCTCGCTTGATTCTCCGCCCCAGCGGGGTCAAGCGAGGGGCCAGCTCACCCCCCAGCCGTCCTACGGCTGGGGGGCTTTTTTTACCCTTACGACAAAAGGGCGGGCCGCTCAACGAGCGGCCCAAAGTATAGATTAGCCCTTTTGACAGGGCAAGGAAAAACCCCTTGCATTTTGCGGTGCAAGGGGGTACAATGAGAAAGCCGAGGTAATAAGAGGCAGGCCGTGAGGTGTGCAACCACCCCACGGCCCTATGCAGGAGACTTGACCTCCCACACAGCAATAAATTGCGCCAACCCCATTATACCCACTTCCCCTTGACTTTTCAAGGGAGAATGTGTAGCTGGGGCTTGTGTGTATAAGCGGTGTAGGGAAAATCTCTGCGCCGCTTCTTATTTATCTCGGCGGGGGAAGCCCTTGGGGGCGGGACATTCCGCCCCGTCCCCTTGGGCCGAACTTGCCGAGGAAAGACAGAATGACGGAGGGATGAAATTTGAGGAAAAGAATATTCAGCCTGATTTTGGCGGTGGGGATGGTGTGCGCCTTGGCTGTTCCCGCGTCGGCTGACGGCAATGACCCGATTGACCCTGAAAAAGTCATGCAGGAGATGTTCTACCGGAACTGCATGAAAGACGGAAACGAACACCTCGTCCCCGACTGGTTCCGTGAGCAATACGAAAAAGAACATTCTGCTGCAACCACGGTTCCCGAAAATCCCAGTACCACCCAAAAACCCGTCGAGCAGTACTACCCCGACGTTGCTCCCGATGCCTGGTATGCAGAGGCCGTGAACGCCATGACCAATGGCAACCTGCTCAAAGGGTATGACGACGGCCTATTCCATCCCGATGACATCATCACGGGTGGACAATTTGCGACCATCCTATGTCGCATCGGCGGTGCAGACCCCAGTAATGAACATTTTGCTTCACATGATGGTTACGATAAGCCTATAAACTGGGCACACTGGGCATGCAGACTAATTAGCCAAAGTAAGGTCGCATACGGAATTTCCCCAAAACGTGCTAACAACAACGTATTGCGTGGAGAGGCTATTGCGGTATTCTCTTCCCTCGCTTACAGGATGCCCAAGTATCACGAAAGCCAAAACGGCACCTACAGCACGGCATATCCCATCCGTCAGGTATCCGAGAAAGTCTGGACTGAAAACGACATCCCCGACTACGAGGATACCAAGCTTCTCACGACGGAGAACACCGCTGGAATCTGTGACGGTGGCGAGGCGATAGTGGAGGCTTACAACCTCGGCATCGTGAACGGCATTGACGACATTGGCACCTGCAACCCACTCAAGCCCATAACCCGTGCGGAACTGTGCCAAATCCTTTACAACATGGGTGTCTTCGAGGAAGACTCCGTTGCCATCTATTCCATTCCGTTCAAGGAAGAGAACAACAACCGAATTTTCACCCCCCCGACCGACTGAATACGAACTTCCCCCCAAATTCCCGACATACAGATTTAGGAGCTGATTTTATGAAACACACAAAACATATCCTTGCCCTTGCGCTGGCCCTTGTGATGGTCTGCGGCCTGTTGCCGATGACGGCCTCCGCCGACACACTCAGAAACCAATGGCCATTGTATATCGCCCACTACCAATTCCTTGGCCTTGAACGTCCGACCGTCCTCGATTCCTTCATCGGTGCAACAACGCATTTTGCTTATGATTACTACCTTTGCGTCGATATGGAAATCATCAGTGCCAAATACGATGACCCCGTATACAATAACGGACGAATCGGATGGATTGAAGATTTCAGCTATGAACAATGTAAGCCTAACATTGCGAACCGTCCCGACGACCTCAACGACATCTTCATGACGGAGAAATGGGAGGCCGTCGTACAAAATTGGCAGCCCATCGCCAACAAGACTGATTCCACCATCACGTTCCGCTTCAGCCCCACCGAGCATTGCGACTACCTGAACGTGCATGATGGAAGAGATTGCGGAAGAGAAAACGTGAGCGCCTGCTACTATGGCCATCATTCCGAATGCATCAATCCCGAATATGCAGTCGAATACGTCATCACTCCGAAAGCAGAGCCGGAGCCCACTCCCACGCCTACCCCTACTCCGACACCCCAGCCGACCCCCACGTCCCAGCCGCCCGCGCCCCAGCCCACCATCACCGTGGACAACAAGGCCATGTCGGTAAAGCACGATACCGTGACCGTCACCATCAACGGACAGCCCGTGGAGCTGGAAGCTGTGGTGCTGACCGACGCTAACGGCGGAGCGTATACCTACTTCAAGCTCCGCGACGTGGGCCAGAGCGTGGGCTTTAACGTGGACTGGAGCGCAGAGACGGGTATCACCGTGGATTCTGCCAATAACTGACTAACACCCTATGCCCCCTCTGCCGCCCGACCAGCGGCAAAGGGGGTATTTCTTTATACCCCCGCCGCAGGATCGCGGCGAGAAGGGCATGGACATAGCCCACAAGGACGTGTATAATATCACCAGACGAAGGGAGGGCCGACTATGGCAAAGAAGCCGCAATATAACGACAACAACCTTGCTATCGCATACTACCGCTTTTCCTCCCACTCCCAGAACGAGGCCAGCATTGACCAACAGCGGGAAGCGGCCCAGAAGTACGCCGCCGCCAAGGGCTACACCATTGTCAAAGAGTATGAGGACAGGGCCATTTCCGGCACCACCGAAGACCGCCCCGGCTTCCAGCTTATGCTGTCCGAAGTTGGCAGAATGAGGCCCGCCGCCCTTATCATGTGGAAGACTGACCGCCTGGGCCGGGATAGATATACCCTTGCTATGGCGAAAAAGACCATCCGGGACGCGGGGTGTCAAATACATTTGGTAGCCGAAGCCGTTCCGGACGATTCCCCGGAAGCTACGCTCATGGAAGGGCTTTTGGAATCTATGGCAGAGTTTTACTCCAAGCAGTTGCGGCAGAATATCACCCGTGGCATGAGGTACAACGCGGAGAACGGATTGTATAATGGGTACAAAATGCTGGGGTATACGGTGGATAGCGAAAAGCACTATGTGATTGACCCGGAAACAGGCCCTATTGTCCAGCGTATCTTTGCCGACTATGCCGCCGGGAAACGCAACAAAGACATCATCGACGAGCTGAACAGCCAGGGCCTCCGTACCAGCAGAGGGACGCGGTTTACCGTCAACGGATTAAGAACTATCCTGCAAAATCAGGCATACATGGGGGTTTATCGGTACAGCGACATTGTAATTAAGGGCGCGATACCCGCATTAGTCAGCGAAGAACTATTTGAGAAGGTACAGGCCCGCTTTGCTCTCAACAAGCGTTTGGGTGCCCAAAAAGCCCACATGGTAGACGAGACTGGCGCGCCCCGCTACTGGCTAACAGGCCATCTGTACTGCGGTCATTGTGGAGAATCCATGCAGGGTGTATCTGGGACAAGTAAGACAGGCGCAAAGCATTATTACTACTACTGCGCGGGCCAGCGGCACCGCAAATGTAAAAAGAAGCCCATCAAGAAGGTATTGGTGGAGTGGTTGGTTACCCAGACCTTAGAGCTGACCTTGAACGACAGCGAGTGTTTAGCGTCCCTCGCCGTGGACGCCGCCGCCTATCATGAGCGATACTACCGGGACGCCGCCTACATAGACGGCCTTGTGGCAGAGCAGAAAGCCAATCAAAAGGCCCTTGATAATCTGGTCAAGGCGGTGGAGATGGGGATTTTCAGCGAAAGTACCCAACAGCGGTTGACCGAGCTGGAGGCCCGGAAAAAGGCTCTTGTCGAAGCCATAGAGACAGAGAAGCTAAAGGCGCGGATGACCGAGGATGAACACAGCATAAAGGCTTATTTTCAGAAGTTCGCCAACGCCAACTTGAAAGACCCGGAAATCCGGGAAATGTTGTTGGACTACTTCATCGACAAAATCTATGTATATGATGACCACCTTGAAATCACGGGCTGGTATTCCGAGGATAGGCGGCGCGTGGAGTGGACAGAGTTTAAGGACGGGGAGATTGAGTTCAACGGCTTCGTGCCATGCTCCACCACAAAGCGGGCGTCTGACTACGTCAGACGCCCGCTTTTTTGCACTTTTTCAGCCCAATTCTTCATGCCCCAAATTTTTGACCACATGAAAAACCACAGTTAGGATTTGGGGTGCATTCCCAAATATGCAACAAGCATAATAGCTTATGCGCCATCAGTCTATGATCTTGTCGCTCTTTGCCCTATTGCATTTCCAGCACAAGGTCTGGAGGTTGGCTTCTTCTGTCCGGCCGCCCTTTGAAACAGGAATGATGTGATCGATTTCCAGCAAGAGGTTCGGCTCAGCGTGGGTAGAATTCCCGCAGCTACAACAAGTGAAGTGGTCGCGGGTTTTGATAAGCTCGCGCAACTTTTTGGTCATAAGAGTTCGTTGCTCTTTCGCAAAGGCCTTTGCTGTAAGTTTGTTTTCCAGCGCCTTGATAAGCTCTGCGATGGTCTCTTCTGTCATTGGCACAGTAAACGACCTCTGCGCCATTCCTCCGCCAGATGTATAGGAGAATTTGTACTCTACGGTAAGCACGCTCTCATCAATGATAGCAAATCCAAGGCGCGAATAAAAGCCAGCCTCATCGTTCTCCATGATAAAGTTGGGGACATCGCCAAGGTACTGCTGATATTCCGCTTTATAATTCTCGATGATTTGCTTGGCATCTCTTAAGGTCTCAAGCTCTTCCACAAGCCGGTAAAGTTTTTGGATCTGTTCGGGGTACAACTTTTTATCGGGGTAGAAATACTTTACGATATACTCAAGCGGGCTATTTTCCGCACTTGCAAATACCGTTGCGGAGACCTCTGCGGTAAAGGGTGTGATCGTCTTCCTATATGGGCGAATATAGTTATACTCGTCATCATTGACCGTTTCGTTTCGAACTACTCTGGTACCAAAGAGCTGAGAGATAGACTGTACTTTTTCGCGGATGTATTCGTTGAATTCTCTTTGGGAATTCATCAAGCCTTCACAAGTTTCTTTAATTTTTAGAAAGTCAGGAGATTCATAATACGCAAGTATCCGCTGATTTTCGCTCACAACCTTTTCTATCTCACTATGAATGTGAGTTATGAATTCTTCAATGAGCTTCCATTCTTCGCTGTCAAGAGTTTTTATCTTCTTGATACTGTTAACTGTCCTATCAAATAGCCGAGCGATCAAACTATCTAATTCCTTCTGGCTATCCTTAATAACCAGGAAGTCCCTGTTTGCATTTGCGTAATCGATAATCCCGTTTACACGTTCATAGTATTCGTGTTGCTTCTGTTCCAGTGCTTCTTTCTGTTGCCCCTTCAAATACTTATTATATTCTCCTTTTCCCATAAGTAAAGAGGGGGCTTCATGGAATTGTTCGATCCGATGTTGCGTTATGGCGATTTCTCTTGATCCCAAATTATTTCCAGCTGATGATATGTAAGTAACCTTGATCCGAAAGGCAACTGCGTTTTTCAGGACTTCATCAATGCGTTTCGTGAGCTTATGGTACTGAAAGCGGGATTCATATTGATTGCTCTTAAGAAACTTTTTTAACTTCGTTGCCACGCCGTTTTTCCATTCAATCGTTTTGGCCGCTTTTGCAAGCATCTCTTTGTTGTCCTTGAAAAACTTTATATCATCGTATTTTTCCAGCGTTTGACGGCTTTTTACGGTTACATTGGCATCAAAATAGGAAATAATATCCCAATCATAAAACCCTAATTCGCTCAGGACCTCGCTTTCCAACTTTTTGTATTACATGTCACATATCACTACAACCACCAGAATCGCCAAAGCAATCATAAAAACCGCAACCATGCTCTCCTGCTCCTCTCCCTAATTTTTTATAGCAATTAAGTACAAGAATTTAGGACATTATATCACAACATTGTCCACAAGTCCACTCTCTTTGTTTACTGCCTGGTAACCGTTTCCCTACAAAACCTTGTCTTTACTATGATTTCCTGCTATAATTCAGACACCGAACAAGCACGATCGAGATTTGTTCGCCGACAAAGGGGAGGAACATGGACTACACAAGGGATGATCTGAACGAGGCGAAGCGGCAGATCGACTCCACGCTGCACAAGTTAAGAGAAGTGATCAAAACCTTGGAAGGGAAAGAAGACCCCAAACGATACCGCTCCCAGATCACCCTGGCCCAGCGGCGCGTCAAGGCCTTTGAGATTGCCGTGGAACTCATCCAGGGCCGCCTGTCTCCAAGCGGCAATGCGTATCGCTATTGCACTTTGCGAGAAATACCAGCGTTAAAAACACAGGCTGCCGCCTGGTTCCACGAAAAATGGGGCGTTCCAACGGAGGCTTACCTGGAGTGTATGGACGCCTATCTCTTGGGGGACACAGAGTACGGCTGGTATCTGTGTTTGGACCAAGGGCAGATCATTGGGGGCCTGGGCGTGATTGAAAACGACTTCCATGACCGCAAGGACCTTTCACCGAATGTTTGCGCCGTATTCACGGAGGAGGCCTACCGGGGCCAGGGGATCGCCGGGCGGTTGCTGGATATGGTCGTTGCGGATATGCGGGCAAAGGATATCACGCCTTTGTACCTTGTAACGGACCACATCGGCTTTTATGAGCGCTACGGCTGGGACTCCTTGTGTATGGTGCAGGGCGACAACGAACCAGCGCCGTCCCGAATGTATATACACCGATAAGCGCCGAAGGGCGGATAGGAAAGCAAGCCATTGGAAATCGGAATTTGGAGGTACATAACGATGAAGGATATGATTGGCTATTGCGGGCTGGACTGCGAAAAATGTGACGCGTACCTTGCCACGCTCCATGATGACCAAGCCCTGCGGGAAAAGACCGCAAAGCTATGGGCCGAATTAAACAACGCTCCCATTTTGCCCGAACATATCAACTGCCAGGGCTGCCGCGTTGAGGGCGTTAAGACGGTATTTTGTGATATGATGTGTGGTGTTCGCCAGTGTGCGCTGAAAAAAGGCGTGGCGACTTGCGGCGACTGTCCGGAGCTGAAAACGTGCCCGACCGTCGGAGCGGTGATCTCGGCAAATCCCGAGGCTTTGAAGAATTTGCAGGAACCCACTACATAATTTGTCGGTCTACTATTTGTTCTTCCCCAGGCCTGATAGTCTCTGCTACTGTGATATGATCAGACCAGCAAATTAGAATTGGAAGTGTGCTTTGTGCAGGAAATCATTGCGAAATTAACGGCAAAAGATGATAAATATGCTTGTGCTATTGCAGATAGAATCATCTCTGAAAGTCAGGATACTGATGAATGGTACGAATATTTCGACGACTTTGCGTCCTTGCTTCACCATCCGAAATCGTTGGTGAGAAACCGTGTGCTATATATTCTTGCCGCCAATGCGCAGTGGGACGATGAAAACCGTTTTGATACAATTCTTGATGATTATCTTGCTCATGTCACAGACGAAAAACCGATAACCGCCAGACAGTGTATCAAGGCTCTCGCACAGGTTGGTTTGTCAAAGCCGCAATACATTCCAGCAATATTATCGTGTTTGAGGAGTGCCGATTTATCGAAATATAAGGACAGTATGCGTCCACTGATCGAACAGGATATAGCTGAAACCGAAAAAGCATTGACACTGTAAATTTCAGTTTGTCGCTCCCTTCCCGGCCCGGACATCTCCGCCGCGCGGGCGCAGTTGGAAAAACCAGAGAAGCAGCGGAACACAAAAAAGCAAACAGGAAAAGCGGGCGTTTGACAGAGTCAGACGCCCGCTTTTCTTATTATGATAGTAGACAAAACCCCAAAGTTATGATATGCTGACGAAAATGGGTGTTTGTAGCCATATGGCAGGATCATCCCATGAAATTTCTTTGGGGATGGGGGTGAGGATGGTGCGGAAAAAGCGCGTTGCGTTTTACATGGGTGTGATCGCGGCCACGGCGTGCGCGGTCGCTTTGATCACCGCCTTTTTTGCCGGGCAGATCGACCGCACGGTGTCAAACAACATCGTCAACACCATCAACGAGCTGGCGGAGCACGACAGGGCCACCATCAAAACCTACATCGACATCTACTGGGAGGACATCACCCAGATATCCCAGCAGCTCATGGAGGCGGACTGCCGGACCATTGAGGACGCGCAGGAGCGGATGAACCTGGAGTGCGCCAGGAGCCGGTTCCACGCCTTGTACCTTCTGGCGGCGGATGGGACCGTCTACACCAACACCTATGTCACCTTCCCTCCTGACCAGGATATCCTGGGGCGAAATCTGAATATCACGCCCTACTTCGACCGGGGGGACGACCGGGTCTTCGGACGTTTCGACGATAAGATCAGCGGCGGCTTCATCTCCCGGGAGAGCCTCCTCTACGGGGTCCGGCTGCGGAATTTCCAGGTGGACGGCGTGGAGATGGTGGGCCTGATCGGCATCAGCGATATCAAGATAATCCAGGACCACATGGTCATCGAGAGCTTCAAAGAACCCTCCGGCACGGCCAGGGGATACAGCACCCTGATCGACCTGGAGGGCAACTACATCGTCGACGGCAATAAGGATATCTACATCAACCAGGCCAGTAACCTCTACCGCTATCTGGACAACGCGGAAAGCTCGGAGCTGACCAACGAGCAGATCGCGGAGAAGCTGGAAAATGGGGAGACCTTCAGCTTCTCCCACGTCTATCAGGGAAAGGAAAAGCTCTTTTACCTGGTCCCCTTTGACGATCTGCGGCTGTACTTCGTCATGGCGGTAGACCGGGAAGTATTTGAACAGCAGACCCATGACTTCGTCGTCACCAGTCTGGGTATGCTGGCGGGCTGTATGGCCGTGGTCTGCGTGATGATTGTCCTGATGATGGTCAACCAGAGAAAGGTGATCGGAGCGACAGAGCGGGCCCGCTCTCAAAAGGAGTTCCTCTCGAATATGAGCCATGAGATCCGAACGCCGCTGAACGGCCTGATCGGCCTGAACCACCTGATCATGGCATACATCGACGATCCCGGACACACCGGGCAGATCAAGGGGTGGCTGCAAAAGTCCGACAGCACAGCCCATTACCTTCAGTCCCTGGTCAACGACATTCTGGACATCTCCAAGCTGCAATCGGGCAAGATCGACCTGGCCAACGAGCCGCTGCGGGTAGACGCTCTGGTGGACGAGGTCTGCGCCATGCAGAAGGACAATATCGAAAGCCGCGGCGTGACCCTCCGGGTGGAAAAGGACATCCGCGCGCCCTGGGTGTGGGGCGATGAGGTCAGGATCAAGCAGATCCTTATGAACATCATCGGAAACGCGGCCAAGTTCACGCCGGCGGGCGGCTCCATCACTGTGTCGGTCCGACAGACCCTCACAGAGGACGGCCGCGTGACCACGACATATCAGTGCGCGGACACAGGCGTGGGAATATCCAAGGAATACCAGACAAAGATCTTTGACTCCTTCACCCAGGAGCGCAACAAGCTCTCCGGCGGGGTCAAGGGAACGGGCCTGGGCATGGCTATCAGCAAGCTGCTGTCCGACGCTATGGGCGGAACGATCTCCGTGGAAAGCGAGTTGAACGTGGGCAGTACCTTTACGGTGTCCATCCCCTCCCAGGCGGCCCAGGAGCAGCCCCAGCGCCTGGAGGAGGCCGAAGGCGGCGTCCAGGCGCTCCCCGACGGCGAGGGGGCGGCGCGCCCGGTCAAGATCCTGGTGGCGGAGGACGCGGAGCTGAATGCGGAGGTGCTGCTGGAGATCCTGGCTATAGAGGGCTTTGAAACGGCGCACGCCAAGGACGGCCAGGAGGCGGTCCGGCTCTTCGAGTCCTCCGCGCCCGGGGAGTTTGACATCATCCTGATGGATATGCAGATGCCGGTCATGGACGGCTGCACGGCGGCGAAGAAGATCCGCGGTCTGGACCGGCCGGACGCGAAGACCGTCTTGATCTATGCCTGCACCGCCAACAGCTTTCAGGAGGACCGGGAGCAGGCCCTGGACAGCGGCATGGACGACTTCCTGACCAAGCCCATCGACGTCAATGTGCTGCTTCGTAAGATCAAGCTGAAAAGAAAATGATAGATCACGGGAGGACTTCGGGTATGAAAAAGAAGCTGCTTTCGCTCCTGCTGGCGTGCGCGTGCGTAGCTGCCCTGGCGGGATGCGGCCCCGCGGAGAAGAAAGAGGTAACGCTGGTGGTCAAGGCTCCCCCCATGGCAATGAATTCCGTCGCCGATCCGGAGATGGATGTGGCGGAGGACTTTCTGCGCGCGGCGGGAGAGGCGTTTGCCGCGCAGTATGAGGACGCCGACGTGACGGTGAAGGTAGAGACCTTCGACTATGTCAATGAGATCAAGGCGGTGACCGAAAAATTCGATACGGACGACGCCACAGACGTTCTGTACGAGGGGTATTTCAACATGGCCTCCTACCTGCACACCGGCAGGGTGGTCCCTCTGGATGACATCATCTCCGATGAGCTGCGCGGGGATGTGAACGACGCCCTTTGGCGGATGAGCATGGCGGAGGGCAAGACCTACATGATGCCCTACCTGAGTATGCAGAATGTCCTGATCTACAATAAGAGCCTGTTTGCCGCGTGCGGCCTGGAGGAATATGCCGCCGCGGACCGCGCCATCCAGACCTGGAGCATGGAGGAGTGGAACACGGTCCTGGATCAGCTTGCCGCCAACCTCCCCGCGGGCCGCTATCCCATGATGATGTACGGAAAAAACAACCAGGGAGACACCCACATCATGACCATGATGCGGGCCTTTGGCGGCCAATTCTTCGACGAAAACGGGAACTTTGATTGCGAGGACGAGAAGGTGGTGGAGGCCCTGGCGTGGGTCCAGAGCGGTGTGGACCGGGGCTGGTATCCGCCCCACCCGGAAAACATGGAGCTGGTGGATTACAGCGATCTGTTCGGCAGCGGGAAGCTGGGCGTGTTCCTCTACAACAACGCCAACATCATCCTGTATGACGATATCGACGACTACGGCTTTGTGAACTTCCCCGGCGGCAGCGCCACCTCCTTCGTGACGGGCTTTGAGGTCTTTGACAACGGAGACGAGGCAAAGCTGGCGGCGGCCAAGGCCTTTGTCAAGTACATCTACGATACGCCCCAGTGGATGGATCTGTCGGCGGGGAACCTGCCCGCCCGCAATTCCGTGTCCCAGCGCTGGCACGACCAGATCGTCATGCTGGGCGAGTTTATGGACAACCAGGTCAATGTGGTGGACTTTATGAACAACAGCCCCAACTGGCAGGGGGACGACACCTCCGTGCGCAGTGTGTTCTGGCCCCATATCCACGATCTGCTGGCCGGGACGGTGACACCCCTGGAATGCGCCCAGGCCATCGACGCGTCCTGCAACGCGGCCTTGGAGATCGGCCGTGAGACCAGCACGCTGCATCCGTGATCCCGGAAAAGCAAAGCGTTAGGAACGAGGCCGCCACAGCGCGCCTATCAAGCCGGGATCGACGGAGGGTACTGTATGAAGTTAGACGGGTTTGGGCTATTGGTCCGTGATATGGCCGGGATGATCCGCTTTTACAGGGATGTGCTTGGGTTTGAGATCAAGGAAGCGGAAAATAGCAAAAATGTATATCTCGTAAAGGATGGGACCTTGTTTCTGCTGTATGGCAGAAAAGACTTTGAACAGATGACAGGCCATCAGTTTGATTATATCAAAGGGTTAAACGGTCATTTTGAAATAGCTCTCTATGTTGATACATTTGATGAAGTTGACGCTGCGTTTAGAAAAGCTGTGGAAAATGGCGCCGCGCCGGTGCTGGAGCCCACAACGGAGCCGTGGGGACAGCGGACCTGCTACATTGCCGATCCCGAAGGCAACCTGATTGAGATTGGCTCATGGAATAAGCCATACGAAGAGAAGGATCGATAAAATCGGAATTTGTGGAGGCATTTTATGTTTAATGAAATATGCATATATGAGGCAAAACCGACCAAGTTAGATGAAATTGAAGAACTGATGAGGGAAGTAGCGGAATTTTACTTGGCGCAAGACGGCGTTATTGATGTGCACTATATAAAACGCACTCACCGACAAAAAGATTTCAATGCAGTGAAAGAGGGAGAATTACCTGTTCGTCTTACAAGAAATGTAGGTAAGGTAACATATGTCTTGTATTGGGTGCTGGAAAATGAAGAAGCACATGCAAGAATTTCAAAACTTGGTGTAGAGAAATTCTATAAACGTTGGAATCGCTGTTTAACCACAATGCCTAAAATAATTTTAGGTGAAAATGTGGTTTAGACTTCAAATTCCAGTTTGTCGCTCTGCTTCTCCCCCTTCCCGGCCCGGCCATCTCCCCTGTCCGCACCCATGCCACAGACAGGGCTTTCAAGTACCTCAATCGCGGAATTTTCGAGGAGGTTCATATTATGATCAAAAAGGCGGAAAGCAGCGATCTGGAAATATTGGCGAACTTAGCGGTATTGATGTGGCGCGATCAATCTGTCAATGGGCTGATGGAAGATTTTTCAGAAATTATGAGGAATGGAAGATCGCGGTTCTTTTTGATGTATGAAAATGACGTGCCCGTCGGCTTCGCGCAATGTCAGTTGAGAACGGATTATGTGGAGGGTACGAGCACAAGTCCTGTGGGATATTTAGAGGGAATTTTCGTCAAGGAAGGCTATCGCCACAAAGGGTATGCCAAAGAATTATTGGCTGCGTGTGAAGCCTGGGCGCGGGAGATGGGCTGCCATGAGTTTGCCAGCGACTGCGAAATAGAGAATGTGGATAGCTTTCATTTCCATATGGCCATGAATTTTATGGAGGCCAATAGGGTCATTTGTTTTACTAAGACATTGTAAATTGGGATCTATTGGAGCGTGACATTATGCGAATTGCTTTATACTATTTGATACAATGCACTTGGGGTGTGGTGCAATCCACATTAGGCCTGATCGTATTTATTCTTCATTTCTCAAACAGACATTATTTCTATCACGGCGCAGTCGTAACGGAGTGGAACACTAAGTCCAGCGTTTCTTTGGGAATATTTGTGTTTGTAACAAAAGAACCATATTTTTATGATAAGTTGAAAAACGAATATACGATAGATGAGCTTTTTCAACGGCTTCTTGTACATGAATATGGTCACACTATACAGTCGCTTATTTTAGGCCCATTATATTTGATTGTGATAGGAATACCATCCATGTTGTGGGGCTTTTTACCTTGTCTCAATACAGAGCGAAGGACAAAGAGTGTATCCTATTTTTCCTTTTTTACAGAAAGTTGGGCGAATTTTTTGGGCGAACAAGTGACAGGTCAAAAATCAATGGAGAACTTAGTTATTGACTGATAAATTCCCGTCTGTTGATCCGCCTCGCCCCGTTCCCGATCCGGCCACGCATTTCTCCTTGCGCTATCAGGAAAGCACCCGGTTGGAGCATTTGGGCTTGACCATTACGTTTTAGGAGGCGCGATATGACCATTCAAGAAGCGATCAAGGAACGACACATGGTACGGCAGTACACAGACAAGGCCATTCCACCTGACATTGTAGAACTGCTAAACGCGCGGATCGCCGAGAACAACCAAAAATACGGTCTTCACCTTGCCTTGGTGGTCGGCAATTCCGACGGCATCGGCGGCATGGCAAAGCTGCTGTTTTCCAGGACGGTGAACAACTATATTGTCCTGGCTGGCCCGGATGCTCCCGGCCTTGACGAGAAATTGGGCTATTGCGGCGCGGACCTGATCCTCTACGCGCAAACGCTGGGACTCAATACATGGTGGGTCGGCGGTATGTTTAACGGCAAAGGCGCGTTGAAGAACCTCCGGGATCAAAATGTGCGGGTAAACGGTGTGATCGCCATCGGCTACGGCCGGACCCAGGGCGTGCCCCACAAGTCCAAGACTGCGGCGGAGATCAGTGAATATAACGGAGATGCGCCGCAATGGTTTATAGACGGCGTCAACGCGCTTCTCTATGCGCCAACGGCGCTAAATAAGCAGCCCTATGTGGTAACGGGCGATGGGAACAGAGTATCCATTTCCGCCGGGGACGGGCATTTTTCAGGCATTGATCTTGGGATCGGAAAATACCACTTTGAAGTCGGCGCGGGGAAAGAAAACTTTGAGTGGACCTGACGACAGATCAAGTTTTTAGCAGGCAGGAGATGTATGAATATCCAATCACAAGGCCCGTGATTTTCAAAATTGAACGGTTAGATGTCGAGTAGTATAAGTTCCAGTTTATCGATCCACCTTGCCCCTTTCCCTGCCCAGGCCATCTCCCCTGTCCGCTCCCACGTCACAAACAGGGTTTTCCCAAAACAGCATCGCTGTGATATGATCAGACTGACAAATCGACAGTTATGAAGGAGAGCCTTAATGAAAGCAAGTAACAGAGATGATGGCTGGTTAACTGGAAGGTTATATTTCAACAGAGAAGATAAAAGAGTCATTATCAAGAGACCGCAAAGCGGGTTTGGCTGTACCGTGAATCTCGGAAATAAGTGGACATGGATATTTAGTATCGTTTTTGTCATGATCGTCGTGATATTGGTCCGCGTTCTCTAAGACAACTTCCAGTTTGGAGTGTACCAACCATGGGTAACGAATACGATAACGACATATTCTTTGCCGCCTACGCAGAGATGGACCGAAGCAAGCACGGCCTTGCCATGGCGGGGGAATGGCACCAGCTCCAGCCCCTTTTCCCCGAGCTGCGGGGCAAAACGGTGCTGGACCTGGGCTGCGGCTACGGCTGGCACTGCAAATACGCCGCCTCCCAGGGGGCGAGAGCCGTTCTGGGCATTGACGCCAGCCGTCAAATGCTGGAGGTGGCCAGGGCCAAAAACGCCGACCCCGTCATCCAGTACCAGGTCTGCTCCATAGAGGAGTACGGCTATCCGCCGGAGGAATTTGACCTGGTGGTCTCCAATCTGGCACTGCACTATATCGCCGAGTTGGACGGGGTCTATCAAAAGGTGTATGGGACCCTGAAACCTGGCGGCGTCTTTCTCTTCAACATCGAGCACCCGGTGTTCACCGCCGGCGTGGCGCAAAACTGGGTCACCGATGAGGACGGCAGGCCCCTATACTGGCCTGTGGACCGGTACTACGAACCGGGAGCGCGGGAGACCGTCTTCCTGGGCCAGCGGGTCTTGAAATACCACCACACCCTGACCCAGATCCTGGGCGGCCTACTGCGCGCCGGGCTCCGGCTGGAGGCGGTGGAGGAGGCCGTGCCGCCGGAGGAGATGCTGCATCTGCCCGGCATGGCCGATGAGCTGCGCCGGCCCATGATGCTGCTGGTCAAGGCCGTTAAGCAGTAGCTCTTTCACAAAAGGCCTATATGGGGGCGGATACGGCAGATAAGGCAAGGTTGCCTACAGGAAACGACCGGGTCACGGCTCTTGCGCCATGGCCCGGTTTGCTTTTTTGCTTTCCCCACCATTCCTTCGTCCTCCCTTTTGTTTCTTCGTTGACTTTCGGCACGGTATTACATATAATGATGGGGAAGAATGGAGGGCGCTTATGTCACAGATGACCAAACGGGCGCTGGAAGCGTCGCTGAAGAATCTGCTGCTCCAAAAGCCGCTAAACAAGATCACCATCAGCGACATTGCCGAGGACTGCGGGATCAACCGCATGACCTTTTACTATCACTTTAAGGATATCTACGACCTGGTAGAGTGGGCCTGTGAGGAGGACGCCAAGCGGGCGCTGGACGGCAAGAAGACCTACGAGACATGGCAGGAGGGGTTTTACCAGATCTTCCAGGCGGTACGGGAAAACAAGCCCTTCATCATGAACGTCTATCACTCGGTCAGCCGGGAGCAGGTGGAAAACTATCTCTATCAGGTCACCTATGGCCTGCTGATCGGTGTGGTGGAGGAGAAGGCCGCCGGTATGGCAGTCCAGCGAGAGGACATGGAGTTCATTGCCCATTGCTATAAATACACCTTCGTAGGGATCATGCTGGACTGGATCCGGGGCGACATGAAAGCCGATCCCCAGGAGATCATCGACCGCCTGGCCCTGGTCGTTCACGGGAGCATCACCGCCGCCTTGGAGCGGCTGCGGACAGACAAGGTACATCAAAACTAAGGATCTGTCTAAATTTTTGACAGCTCCGGCCTTATGATGAAAATTCCATCATAGGGCCGGAGCTGTTTATTGTGGAGCCGGGAAAATACAGGTAGGATAAAGACATCAAAAGCGAGCCGGACCGGCTCGAGAAAGGGTGTCATGTTATGTATTATTCCAGCGGAAACTACGAGGCCTTTGCCCGCCCTCTGAAGCCCGAGGGCATTGAACACAAGTCGGCCTACTTCATCGGCACCGGCCTGGCGGCCCTGTCCGCCGGCTGCTTCCTGGTGCGGGACGCCCAGATGCCCGGCAAGAACATCCACTTCTTTGACCGGGACCCGGTGGCGGGCGGCGCCTGCGATGGGTGGAAGTACCCGGAAATCGGTTACGTTATGCGGGGCGGCCGGGAGATGGACAATCACTTCGAGGTCATGTGGGATCTGTTCCGCTCCATTCCCTCCATCGAGACTGAGGGGGTCAGCGTCCTGGACGAGTATTACTGGCTCAACAAGAAGGACCCCAACTACTCTCTGTGCCGGGTCACCGAGAACCGGGGCCAGGACGCCCACACCGACGGCAAGTTCGGTATCTCCGACAAGGGGGCCATGGAGCTGATGCGGCTGTTCTTCACCCCCAACGAGGACCTGGAGGACAAGCGGATCACCGACGTCTTTGACGACGAGGTGTTCAACTCCAACTTCTGGACTTACTGGCGCACCATGTTTGCCTTCTACAACTGTAACAGCGCCCTGGAGATGAAGCTCTATATGCAGCGTTTCATCCACCACATCGACGGCCTGCCTGACCTGCGGGCCCTGCGCTTCACCAAGTACAACCAGTATGAGTCCATGATCCTGCCCATGGTGAAGTATTTGGAGGATCATGGCTGCCAGTTCCACTTCAACACCCAGGTCATGGACGTACGTTTCGACATCCGCGATGGCCGGAAGGTGGCCAAGCGGGTGGAGCTGCTCCACGACGGCGAGCAGGAGTTCCTGGACCTGACGGAGGAGGACTACCTCTTCATCACCAATGGCAGCAACGTGGAAAACTCCACCATCGGCGGACAGGATAAGCCCTGCGAGTATATCCCCACCCCCAAGCCCGGTGGCTCCTTCGATCTGTGGAAGAAGATCGCGGCTCAGGACCCCTCCTTCGGCCATCCCGAGAAGTTCTGCTCCGACCCCGAGGAGTGCAAGTGGATGGGCGTGACCGTCAATACCCTGGACGACAAGATCCTGCCCTACATCAAGAACGTCTGCAAGCGGGACCCCCTGTCCGGCAATGTGGTCACCGGCGGCATCGTGACGGCTCAGGACTCCGGGTGGCTGCTGAGCTGGACCATCAACCGCCAGCCCCAGTTCCACTCCCAGCCCAAGGACCAGTGCCTGGTGTGGCTCTACGGCCTGTTCCCCAACGCGGAGGGAGACTTTGTGAAAAAGCCCATGAAGGACTGCACCGGCAAGGAGATCTGCATGGAGTGGCTCTACCACATCGGCGTGCCCGAAGACCAGATCGAGGAGCTGGCCGCCCACAGCGCCAACACCGTGCCCACCATGATGCCCTTTGCCAGCGCCTACTTCATGCCCCGGGCCAAGGGCGACCGCCCCGACGTAGTGCCTGAGGGCGCGGTGAACTTCGCCTTCCTGGGCCAGTTCGCCGAGGTGGAGCGGGACACCGTGTTCACCACCGAGTATTCCATGCGCACCGCTATGGTGGCGGTCTACACCCTCTTCAACGTGGACCGGGGCGTGCCCGAGGTCTGGGGCAGCCTCTATGACATCCGCGACCTGCTTAAGGCCGCCGTCAGCCTTCGGGACGGCAAGCCCCTGTCCGAGATGGAGCTGGGTTTCATCGAGAAGGTGGCCCTGAAGCGGGTGCTGAGCAAGATCGAGCACACCGATGCGGGGAAGCTGCTGGAGAAATATCATGTAGTGTGACCTGATGCGCCGGGGCCTCCCCGAAGCGGTGTGATCCCATTTGTAAATAGACCCGGGTCACGGCCCTTGCGCCGTGACCCGGGTTTGCTCTTTCTTTTGCGGCATATGTCCTGCCCTGTCTCCGCACCGCTCCAGCTGCTTGTGTCGATGGCGTCACAGGACGGAGGCGCACCCGGAGGGTCTGGGCGGCATCTTTACAAGTGGGGGAGGTTTTCCCGATACGCTCTCAGATCGGACTCCCGCGCCGTTTTGATGATCCTGTCCAGCTTTTCCAGGAGGGCGGGCCTGTCCTGGGGCAAGGTCCCCTGAAACTGGAACGCGTTGGACGCGCCCATGGCGGCAAACCACACGGGAATGGTCAGCCCCTCCAACAGCGTGCGGACCTCCCGGTACTTTTCAATCTCCCCCGAGTCCTGCCAGTTTCCCCGCTGGATCTCCTCATAGAGTTCAGAATCGGGGTAGATAGTCAGCATATTGACCCCAATCCGCTCCGGGTGGAGCTGGTTCCATAGCTGCGCCGTGGCCTTTGCGCCGGCCTCACCCTGCCCGGCTCCGGAGACGCCCACCAGATAGAAAAAGCTGTAATGGATGCCGGCTTCCTCCAACCTCCGGCACTGGGTCAGGATATCCGCGGTGGTATAGCCCTTGTGCATGAAGGCCAGCGCCCGTTCGTCCCCGGTCTCCACGCCAATGGTCAGGCCGTCATAGCCCGCCCGGCGCAGTGCCGCCAGCTCCTCATCCGACTTGAGCGTCACATCGGTGATCCGGGCGAAGCAGCCAATGGTTTTGACGGACGGGAGGTATCTCCCCACCAGCTCCGCAATGCGCATCAGCCGCTCATATTGCAGCACAAAAGGATTTGCCCCGGTCAAAAAGACGCGCTGGACAGCCTCGGGCCGGGGCAAGCCCTGAAGCCGGGCGCTCAGCATGGCCATCGGGTCCGCGCCCAGAAGCTGGGCCTCCTGCAGATCGCTTTCGATGTCCTCCAAGGGCGACATACGAAAGGAAAAGGGCAGGTCGTGATAAAGCGTACAAAACTTGCACTTGTGGTGGGTACAGCCCGCCGTGGCCTCCAGCAGCAGCGAGGACGCTTCGTATGGCGGGCGCCAAATCGTTCCTGTGTAATGCATCCAAAGCACCTCCTTGATTTTTCGCCATTCTACCACACCGAAGCGAAATGACAAGTACGGTACTTTTTCGCAGTACCTTGTTTTTCGTGGCGGGAAATGGTATACTGTCTCCGGGAGGTCATGCCGCATGAGAAAAACACAAGCGTCCATTCAACGCTGCCAGACGATGTCCACACTGCAAAAGGTTCTGGGCGGCAAATGGAAGCTCGAGATCTTATACTATGTCGCCTTTTGCGACATACACCGCTTCGGCCAGCTTCGCCGCCAGCTGGGGGAGATCACCGAGTCCTCTCTGACCAAGCAGCTCCGGGAGCTGGAGGCGGATGGCTTTTTGCTCCGCCATGATTTTCAGGAGGTCCCGCCTCATGTGGAGTATACCTTGACCGACCTTGGGACCAGCTTTATGGACGTGATCGCCTACATGAAGGCATGGGGCGAGCGGAACTTGCAAGGAGGAACGGGGAATGGGTGATTGGTTCACAGTCGATCAGATAGACGAGAGCACATATGTCATCAGTGAGTACCGCCATTGGGAAGAGACCCACTGTTACCTGCTCAATGGAGGCCAGCGGAGCCTTCTCATTGACACCGGCTTGGGCATCGAGAACATCTACGACGAAGTGGTCAAGCTGACGGACAAGCCCGTCACGGCGGTGGCCACCCATATCCATTGGGACCACATCGGCGGGCACAAATACTTCCCCGACTTTTACGCCCATGAGGCGGAGCTGGATTGGCTAAACGGCGGGTTTCCCCTGTCATTGGACACCATCAAGGAGATGGTGCTGGACCGTTGCGATCCCCCTGATGGCTTCAATGTAGAGCGCTATGAGCTTTTTCAGGGAACGCCTACCCGACTCCTGTCCGACGGCGATGTGATCGACCTGGGCGGGCGGCGCGTAGAAGTCCTCCACACCCCCGGACACTCGCCGGGACACCTCTGTTTCTGGGAGCCGGCCACGGGTTATTTATTCACCGGCGACCTGGTCTACAAGGACATACTGTTTGCCTACTACCCCTCTACCGACCCGGAGGCGTACCTTGCCTCGCTGGAAAAGGTGGCGGCGCTGCCCGCGGAAAAGGTCTTCCCCGCCCATCATTCGCTGGACATCCAGCCGGAGATCCTTGTCCGTATGCGGGACGCCCTCCGGCAACTGAAGGCCGAGGGCAAGCTCCACCACGGCAGCGGCACCTTTGACTACGGCGATTGGGGAATCTGGCTTTGATCCATGGGCTGACTTGCGGGGCACCTCTCTTTGTTTTCCGCCAGGTAACTGCTGCCACATCCATACGCTTGACAATCGGGCGGCAAACCGTTATGCTGAATGGGATCCGCCACAGTAGAGCGTCTGCGTCCGCAGGACCCTTTATTGACATTTTCTGAGTAAAGGAGATCGAGCTATGCAAGCCATCGCGGAGACTCTGTTTGACATTGCCTATTTGGTTTCTGTCATCACCCTCGGCATCCTGATGATCCTGGGCAGCAAGGGCGAGGGGCAGTTTCACCTGTTCGGATGGATGGCCGTGGTGCTGGGGGCGGGAGACTCCTTCCACTTGGTCCCCCGGGTCGTGGCTCTGTGCACCACCGGGCTAGAGAGCTACACCGCCGCTCTGGGCTTTGGAAAGTGCGTCACCTCGATCACCATGACGGTCTTTTATGTGCTACTCTACCATATCTGGCGGCGGCGGTATCACATCGACGGCCGGGGCAGCCTCACCGCCGCCGTGTACGTTCTGGCCGGTGTGCGCGTCGCCCTTTGCATGATGCCCCAGAACCAATGGCTCAGCGCCGACGCGCCCCTCTCCTGGGGCATCTACCGCAACATCCCCTTTGTTCTGCTGGGGCTTTTGGTGGTGGTACTGTTTTACGGTAGCGCCAAGCGCCATGGGGACAAGGCCTTTCGCTGGCTCTGGCTGACCATCGTACTGAGCTTTGCCTGCTACATCCCGGTGGTGCTGTGGGCGGACGCCATTCCCCTGATGGGGATGTTGATGATCCCCAAGACCTGCGCCTATCTGTGGACGGTGCTGATCGGATATTTCGCCATGAAGCAGGAATGCAAATAAGGAGGAACTGCTTATGAAACGCTACATCAATTCCGCTTTGGTATACGCCGTCCTGGCCATGGCCGGGGGCGTATTCTACCGGGAGTTCACCAAATTCAGCGGCTACACCGCCAAAACTACCCTCTCGGTGATCCACACCCACTATTTCCTGCTGGGCATGGTGTTTTTCCTGCTGCTTCTCCTGCTGGAAAAGAGCTTTGCCTTCACGGTTGCGAAGACCGGGCGGGCGCTGGTGGTCTATCACGTCGGGCTGAACCTGACGGCTGTGATGCTTGTCCTGCGGGGCGTGACCCAGGTGCTGGGGATCGCTCTCTCCTCGGGCATGAGCGCGGCCATCTCCGGCATGGCCGGGATCGGCCACATCCTGCTGGGCGTCAGCATGGTCCTGCTGCTGGTGCAGATCAAGCGCGCCGTGTCGGCACATCAGGGCTGAAAGGCATACTAAAGGAATGAAGCAAGGCGGCGTTCTCAAGGAACGCCGCCCTGTTTTTTCTCTTACCTTGCCTGGGCGATCTCCGCTTTCATCTCCCGGATCAGCGCCTTCAGCTTCTCCTCGCACTCCGCTTCCGTCTTGGCGTAGACGTTCCGGGCGTGCTTCTTGCCGTCGGGCCAGACCGGGGAGTAGCGTCCCTCCCACAGGTGGTCTTTGATATGGCTCACGCAGCCCGTTCCCGGGCGGCTGCAGGATGATGGTCCTGACCGCCGCCTTTGTCAAACTTTGTACAACATCTCAAAAAATAATTATAATGTATTACAATAAATAAGTCTTGACAAAGTCCAATTAACATGGTATGTTCACAGTACAATCTAAAAAACAGGAGGGTACTACAATGGAATACAGTCAAATTTTGCTAGAAATGCTAGAGCGGATCAAAACACTGGAAAACAAGGTGCAGGAACTTGAGGAACGACTTGGCTCTACTCCTGCGGAACGCCCGCAGAGCAGGGCACAGCTGGACAGTATCAGTCCCAAGTACCGCAAGCTGGCAGAGTATCTCCTTGCGACGAATGAAATGCGAGTGACGCTTTCCTATTCGCAGATCGAAGAAATACTGGGTTTCACTTTGCCCGACACAGCAAGAAATTTCAAGCCGTCCTTCTGGGCCAATACCCGTACCCATTCGTATGCCTCCAGCTGGATGGGGGTGGGCTATAAAACCCAAATTGATGCCAAAAGCGACAAGGTGACCTTTGTCAAAAGTCTGGAATGATTTGTTGATTACATTTGGATATAAGGAAGCTCTATGAAGGCGGCGGAGTGGTAACGATTTTTTACTTCAAGGCCAAAGGTGCAAGGTCTTGGCTTCATGTGATGGGCAAGCCTTCACCAGCGATAGGCTTTCCTACAGCTATGATTATCATGCCTTCTATGAATATCGTGTATTCGACATTACTATGGCGCTGATGAAGTCTTCTCCTGGCAGAAGAGCATGCAAAGGAAACGCCCGCGGGAAAGAAGATAAGGTTGGATTTGGAAAGTGCACAGCGGATACCGTTATTGGAGCGATCGCAATCAAGTATTCGGGCAAAAGCATCGGCGAATCTACTTATGCTCCTGTGTTCGTTTTGGCGGCTATTCTTGACTGGGCTGGTATCGTGCACAACAGGCGAGGCTTGATATAGCCGTCGATGTACTGGCAGTAGCCCGCCAGGGCGGAGGGCCCGACGGTGGGGGCAGCGTACTCCTCCAGCCAACGGTCCAACAGCTCCGCCAGCGTCTCCTCTCATTTACAGCGCTTCGTACTCAGCTTGTGCATGGCCACCCTTTGGGCATGGAGCGATCAGAGAAGGATAGATCGCCGTAGAATAGGTCTTTCAGCACTTTTACCATACCGTGCGCCTCCTTTGCAGGGACACACAATACCACAGGGATAGCCAAATAGCTATCCCTGTGGGTGAGAGTTATCAGAAAGTTACCAATTGGGCTTTGCCTGTTTGTTAGTCTTTCTTTGTTTTCAGCGGGGTAACTGGGGGCTATAGTTGAAGCAAACTTACTATCAGTCAGATTCCCGGGTGTAACCTATGATTAAACACTTGGTACGGAATTTAGCGTTTATACTTATCATTGTATGATTTTGGCTAAGCCTCTTTAAAATAAGTAGCTCTAAAGGAATCTCTTATTTCACGGTGCACCGACTGGCCCAAAATCGTCTATTGTCTCAAAAATTATCTATTTTGTTCAATTTTAAGCAATTCTACGCTATATAAGTGTTTATTTTTTGCCTTTTATGGCAATCCCTCTATTGAAAACATTGCCTCGCAGGAGTATAATATATGTTAAAGTTCTTGTCATTAATGGCAGATGTTTAGCGATAATCATCGTGAAAGTAGAGAAAGCGAGAGGATATCTATGGCTTATACAAATCCCGTTCCAGCCTTACCTACTGATGTAACCGCAGAGAAAAAGCCTACCAGAACGAGGGAATCAATCGAAGAGTATTCTATGCGTGAAAATGTTTACTTCGCCTTCATTGACGTGCTTGGTTTTAAGCAAGCCTTTGACGAAAACCGTAAGGATCCCAATAAGCGCTTTGCAAAGAGCTATGAGCATATCTTCAACTATTATAGTCAGTTATTACAAAACGCCGGTTTTATGCAGTCCGAATTTTCAAAAGCCGGTCAAACTTCAGACAGCTTGTATTTTTATACTGATCGCATTGACCATCTTGCAGAGTTCATAAAGGTATATTTGCATTTTAGCCTATATGCTATGAGCAAAAAAGTGTTTTTCCGTGGAGGAATAGCAAAAGGTTGCCTGTTTATCAATGAACCACACCAATTTTACGGAGACTGTGTAATTAAGGCATATCTTTTAGAAGATAAAATCTCGAAATTCCCTCGAGTAGCCCTTGATGAAGAGACTTATCTCGCGCTTAAAGATGCGTATGGAATAGATGAGGCATTATATTCCGAAGGAAAGACAGGTCGCTTTTATTTGCGCCCATTTGTTCCTATTGAAAAGAGTGAACTGGCATCCATCACAAACTTGGACATTTCTCAAATCAAGACGGTCAAGAAAAGGGACATTCAAAAGAATATAATTGAGGGCAAAAAGCGATTTGAATTTGACGAACACAATTACCCTAAATATAATTTCTTGGCAGAGGAAATTAACGCTTGCGGCAAAGAATTTGAATAATTCTCAGCGGCATCGACTATAATGGAGGTACATATAATGCGAGAAAGAGTTGGAGCAAGTATTGTGGAAATAATTACTGAATCCTTATATGACAAGCCAATAGTTGTATTTAGAGAATATGTCCAAAACTCAGCGGATTCTTTGCGCGTTGCTGAGGAAGATGATTCCACCTCCAGTCTGGCAATAAAAATTTGGAAAGATCAGGACTCCCTTTACTTTTTAGATAATGGAACAGGTATTGCACCAGAGAAGTTTGCATCAACTATGGGAAGTATTGCTGATTCTGCAAAAATAAAAAGTAAGAATATTGGATATAAGGGCATTGGTCGTCTTTCCGGTTTATCCTACTGTCAAAAGCTTAGCTTTATAAATATCGTAGATTATCAGCAAAACCGTTTTCAGACCTATACAATTGATTGCCAAAAATATGCGCAGCTCAGAAAGAATGGCGAACTTAATAATCTCCAGTTTGTGGATTTAATGAAGTCGATTTCTCATTTCGAAGAGCACCCTGATGCATCGACAATTAAGACGATTTTGTCTTCGAAGGATTCTAATTCTTTGTTTGAGCACCGAAACACCGGTTTTCTGGTCATTTTAAGCTCAATCTCTTTGGTCCTAAACGCCGCAGTTGATGAACGGAGTTTTCTTGAAAACTTATCGTGGCTATTGCCTGTACCTTTTCAAGAAGAATTACTCAGCCCAGGCGGTAGTGATGATACTCATGAATTATTTCTAGATTTGAGTAAAGCTCCTGCTTTCTCGGATGATTTCACCATGCCCGCAAAAGCATTTAATATTTCTTATAACGGAAACAGCATCAAGCGTCCCATTACCCGATCCTTGTTAAGAGATTATCTGTGTAAAAGCAATTTGGAGCAGTACGCTGTATGCGTACACACGTTCTCCAACGCAGGAATCGCAATTAATAATAAAAACAGCTTTTCCGGAATTCGTATGTACATTGATAATATTCTCCTTTGCGATGAGTCTGAACTTATTCCTGCGCTTCAGCAGTTTGGAATGATTTCGCACACGGTAAATGAAACAATCCAAGCCGTAAGAGGGATTGGCGCCATTATTTATATTGTTGATAAAGTAAATATTTCCGCTAATGCTCGGCGCACATTCATCGACGTAACTGACGAGGATTCTTTTAATTTCTTAAAGCTTGTTGGGGAATTCGTTGAAAATATTTTTCAAGCAAGATATGCTTTATCTGGTTATTATTCTGCTAAGAAAAAAGAAGAGGTCTCCAAAAATAGCCTTGACGAGTTGCGAAAGAAAGCAGAAGATGCTCTTATTAAGCTTGCCCGTCAGGACATAGTACTTGAAGAAGATCCCATCCCGAAAAAGAGCTTTCTAGATTTGCCAACAGCTGATAAGAGACGAATTATCAAGTCCAAAATCTCTAAGGACATGAATGCTCGCATAAAAAGATATATTGACCAGATAACGGATTTTAGCTTGGACTCCTACTTTGAAGATTTTATAACCTGGTTAAATGCAAATTAGTTATATTTTGAGAAGCCGGTATCACGAATTCTGAGAAAAATCTGTGATACTGGCTTTTTATATCTTTACAAAGGGACCCCGTTCATGGTAAACTTGGGGTGGTGATGATATGGAACGAATTTTGCTTGTTGAGCCAAACTATAAAAATAAATATCCTCCGATTGGTCTTATGAAGATTTCTACATATTATAAGTCAAAAGGGGATTTTGTCCAGTTTCACAAGGGATTACTGCCGGTTGTCGAGGCCACAAATTATGACAAGATCTTTGTAACGACATTGTTTACATTTGACTTTGATATGTGTATTGAGACTATTCGTTACTATATTGCTATCGTTGGCATTGACAAGGTATTTGTGGGGGGTATTGCCTCTACTATTATGCCCGAGCGGTTTAGGGCTGCAATCCCTGGTGTTCAGGTTCTAATAGGACAGCTTATCTCCTCTAATTTTTTGGGTTATGATGACAATGTAAATATCGATATCCTTGAACTCGATTATGATATTTTGTGGGACATTCCATATGACTATCCTGCAGCAGATAGTTACTTTATATACACTTCTCGTGGTTGCCCGAGAAAGTGCCCGTTTTGTGCAGTCAAAACATTGGAACCCACGTTCTATGAGTGTCAAAACATCAGGGAACAAATTGAACGCGTGGACGCACGTTTTGGCATTAAAAAAAATCTACTTATTATGGACAACAACGCTCTTTTTGCTCCGCACTTATCTGAAACGATTAATACACTTATAAGCCTCGGCTTTGGATCGACAAACAACACCGCCAGGAAGTGTAATGAAATGCCCATTATGCTCCGTAGCTTATTCGAACGTGAGCAGAACAACAAGCCTTATATTCACCTTATGCATCGCATTAAAAAAAAGTTTTTGGGAATAAAAACCTCACGAATTAGTAATGCAGATATTGAAAGGCTACAGCCAATTCAGCAACTTATTGCCGATAACCGCGATGACCTACTTCTTTCACAATTGCACAAGCAGCAGCAGTATATTGAAAATTTCTTTAGTCGATATAACTATCATAGTATAAAGCGCCATGTAGATTTTAATCAAGGTTTAGACGCCCGCCTATTCACACCAGAAAAAGCAAAACTCTTGTCTCAAATAGCTTTGAAACCTTGCCGAATTGCATTTGATGACATCAATACTCAAGAAGAATACTTTCACGCAATGGATTTGGCTGCCCAAAATGGCATTTGCCATTTCTCAAATTATTTACTTTACAACTACCAGGATGACCCTCAAGATCTTTGGAATAGATTGTTTCTAAATGTCGATTTTTGTGAGAAGCATGTGGAGATAAAAAGTCTCTTTTCTTTTCCAATGAAATACGCCTCAATCGAGCACACAGATCGCAGTTATATTGGTGCACTCTGGAACAAGAAGTATCTTAAATCTATAAATGTGATTCTTAATGTTACTTCCGGAGTTGTCGCAAAAGAAAAGGACTTTTTTCTGCGCGCATTTGGTCATAGCGTAGAAGAATATTTGGAAATCCTTGCGATGCCGGATGATTATATTAGATATCGCGACTATTTTGAAAAAGTGGGACTAATTCAACGTTGGTCAGAAGCGTATCACAAGCTTACGTCTGGCCAAAAAGAAGAATTACTATGTGTATTGTCGGCTACTGAAACGGAAATACATGTTATGGATCAAAAACACAGTCGTGCGCTGGAGCCCATTTTGTTATTCTATACTGCAAAAAAGAGCAAAATGGAGCAAAACAAGTCCTATTATCTCCGACTGTTAAGTGGTATCGATTCTTAATGATATGCTCCTATGCTATGGACGAATTCCCTCTCATTGTTTCCAGCAAGGCAACTGTTTCACAAAAAAGCGCGTTGCAGCTTATTCATTCTGCAACGCGCTTTTTGGGTTTGCACAAGGCATCACTTCCCCATCAAATCAATAATCAAGTCAGTGATATGCTCAATAGAGTAAAGCTCCTCATGCTGGATCCAGTAGGAAATCATCTGATAGGTGCCCGCCACATGATATTGGAGCAAGAGCTTGAACTCTTCCTCAGACTCACCCCGGTCCAAAACCAATTTCTGCCGATACAGTTCCACGGAGGTCTCCGAAACCTTGTCCACCAATCGACCGTTTTGCAGAAGGACTAGGAAGGTGCTTTTGTGCCTCTGGATGTAGCGCATATACTCATACATCTGCTGCCAGTGCTGCCGCCGGTCCTGGATCCCCGTGATGTAGGAGACGTGGGAGAGAAACTCTGTTTCCACATCATCCAGCACAGCGTCCAGGCTGGCGTAGTGGGCGTAAAAGGTGGAGCGGTTTACATCAGCCTTGGCGCACAGCGCAGTTACTGTAATGCTCGGCAGATGCTCCTCCTCCAAAAGCTCCACCAAAGCCTGCTGAAGCAGGCTCTTTGTCATTGTGATCCTTCTGTTTTTCATAAAGCAACACAAATTCCTTTTCTGTTGTTTTCAAGACGATCAATATAACATTGTTTGTTGACGGCGTTTTGCGGCCCTGTTATGATTTTAACAAGGTTGATTATAGTACATGATCGCCTTGGGGACAATGGAAAACGCTCGATTTGTCCCACAAAAAATTGAATGGAGGAATCCCAAATGAAGGATTGTTTTGATCTCAACAACAGAGTGGCCCTCATCACCGGCGCTTCTTCCGGCCTGGGCGCCCAGTTTGCCCGTGCGCTGGCCTACCGCGGTGCCGATGTGGTGCTCCTGGCCCGGCGGAAGGAAAAGCTGGAGGCTGTTGCCGAGGAAGTCCGGGGCTTTGGCCACAAGGTACTGCCCGTCGTCTGCGATGTGACCGATAAGGGCCAAATCGAGTCCGCGGTCAATGAAGCCATCCAAACCTTTGGCAAGATCGACATTCTGGTGAACAACGCCGGCACCTGCGAGGTAATCCCCACCGTCGACCTGACCCCCGAGCAGTGGCATCGCACCATTGACGTGAACCTGGAAGCCGTGGTGTTCATGACGAAGTATGTGGCCAAGCACATGATGGAAAAGAAGTACGGCCGCATCATCAACATCTCCTCCATGTATGGTCTGCGGGCCAGCGTGACCGGCGCCATTGTGCCCTACTGGGCCTCCAAGGGCGCCATCCCTCAGCTGACCCGGGGCTGGGCCTGGGAGTTCGCCCCCTATAACATCTCGGTCAATGCCATCGCCCCCGGTTTCTTCCTATCCGAGTTGATGCCCGGTCAGGCCGAGGATTATGCCGAGATGACCGCTGGTTTGGTTCCCCTGAAGCGGATCGGTCACCCCAGCGAGATGGATGGTCTGATCACTCTGCTGGCCTCCGATGGTGCCTCCTATCTGACCGGACAGACTATCGCCATCGACGGCGGCAAGACCGCTATCTGATAATGATAGAGAGTTAGGATACTGAAAATCGTGAAAAAGCGCGTGGCAGAGATTTCTCTGCCACGCGTTCTCTTCCTATTGGTCACCTGGTCGATCTCGGCACCCGCACCTCTTGGGCGAAGCGGGTCATCTCTGGTTGCTCGTCCGGATAGGGTCCTTCAGTCCGCAGCACCCGGTCAGCGGTCACATAGAATTGCTCCTGGAAGTCGCTGTAGGAGATACTGCCGTTGGTTTCCTTCACATCACGGACGCACTGCGCGCGGAGCTTTTCCAGATCCTCCGGCGGCACCTCCATCCCCACTGCCAGCACGTTCATCATCATGTCCATCTCCACCGCCAGTTAGATCAGCAGACGGGTGGTGCGACTCTCGCTGCTTTGTACTGTTGCTCGGAAAGCTTCCACCAGAGCGGCAGGGAGAAAGTTCACCGCGTCTTCTGCGGAGACTACCCGGCATAAAACTTGGCGGCGTCTTCCAGGAACTCACTTCAGCTTCTGCAGTTGGCCGTCTGCATCGCGCCGTCGATGATCTTCAGCGTGGACGGATACAGCCAGGCTGGGATGCGCTCTCTCTTCTCAAACTGCGGAATTTGATTTTTACTCATAATTTACCTCCATTTTTGGTCTTAACCACCTTGGGAGACCACCCAGGAAAGCGGTCAACCACGGCACGGCATTTCTTTTTGATTTTCCTTGCCACCGACCACTTTGTACCGCAAAATGGCCCAATTACAGCCACCTAACAAAAAGGCCCGACCCGCTCTGCGGGGCGGTGTTGAGGGCAGGTGGTCACTTTAGCGACCACCTGCCTTTATCCTGCACTCTCCCCGGCCCCTTTTGCGAACGTCCGCTTCGGCGAAACCACCAACGGGAAATTTAGGACAAGGTCACTCGCACTCACCCGGCCTTCTCCGCGTTCCAGTTCGCCGTGTCCAGTTCCAACTGCCGAAGCTGCTTTTGCTCATACTGCTCTACCGCTTCCTTGATAGGCCGGATGGTGTAGCGCAGAGAGCCGTTGCGTCTGATCCCCTTCTTGGTAATGACCGAGGTGTTCTCCGTAGAGATCAGTCCCCTGTCCACCAACTCAATGACATACTTGCGTACTGTCTTGGGTGAGAGATTTGGAGGACTTTTTTGCCTAGGCGCTTATGCTCCCTTCCTTGCTTCGCGAGCAAAACCCAGTGAGTTTTTTCCTGCTGGGCGAGCGCCTCCATTGGAGTATGCAGACGCGCGACGACGGCTCCGCCACCTTTTTGCTGCGGGCTGGGTATCGGATCCTTCAGGTCCTGCGGGAGCCGTTTCGGGTCCAGGCCTATCTTCGTAACATCTGGGAGGTGGCCTTTGACGGCATGGAGCGGGCCAGCCAGGAGGAGCGGTTTGAGAAACTTTGGAGGACTTACCCCGACATCGCGACTGCCTGTGATCCGGCCTCTCTGAATAACACGCCGGAAGGCCAGTGTGTCTTTGCTGCCCGTGACCTCTTTGGCCTCTATCTTCTGGAGTTGGCCCTTTACTTCCGGCAGGAGGAGCAGCGCATCGCCCGTTGTGACTACTGCTGGCACTACTTCATCCCGAAAACAAAAAAGGCCACCCGGTACTGTGACCGGGTGACCGATGGCCAGAGCTGCAAGCAGCGGGGTGCGAACCTGGCCCGGCTGGAAACCGCCGCTCAGGACGAGGCCCTTCTGATCTGTAAGAAACTGCGGAATCGGATGTATGCCCGCCTGCTCCGCTGGCAGGACGCTCCGCCCTCTGAGCGAGGCAAACTCATCCCCATGGACTACAGCCAGTACGAGGCATGGAGCGAGAACGCCCGTCTGGCTCGAATGGAATATCTGCGAGGTGAACTCACCACCGAGGAGTTCTTGCGCAAGGTCGACACCACCCATGAGCTGCAGAGCTACGAGACGAGCAAGGCAGAGCTGGTGGATAAACCATCGGCGTGGCAACGGCGAGTCGCGTCTGACATCACTTTCGATCCGGCTGAGAGCCTTCCCGAAAAGCTTATGATTTTAAACCGGACCCATCCAGGCGACCGGGATGCTCAGTTGGAGATCCACACCGCCGACAATCTGCGCCGGTATATGCAAAAGGGACACCAGAGCTTGAGGAGAAGTACAGACGAGATAAATAGCAGGCAGGGAGCGGCTCTTCACCGTTCCCTGCCTGTATCATTGTTTACTGTTGGGAAACTATGACCAATGCAGTATTCTCCTCAAACCTCAGTTTCTTCATCCTCAGAGAGATCCAGTAGTTGCTCATCTATATAATGCTGGATACTCAGTTCATCTATCACCCGGATACATCCCGCCAGGTCTTTCTTGACCTCTTTCTCCCAAAAGTGAACTGGCGTCCATCCCATCGCTTCGAGGCGCATATCATTTCTCCGATCTCTGACTATATTCTCCTCTATCTTTTCTATCCAATACTCACGGTTGGCTTTCAGCTTCGCCTTTCGTGTCTCCCAATCATATCCGTGCCAAAACTCACCGTCTACAAAAACGGCAAGTTTGCATTTGGAAATTGCAATGTCCGGAGAACCGGGAAGTTTCTTATAATTGAGACGATATCGATAGCCAGAATGCCACAAAGCTTTTGCTAATGTAGTCTCAGCTTTACCATGCTTAAGGTGGACTCTGGCCATGCGTTTTCTTGTCTCTGGTGTTGAATCATATGATTTCGGGTGTTTCATCTCTCGTACTGTACCAAATCACCGCAGGCTTCTTCGAAACGCCTTTGTGGTAACGGTGCCACACCTCGGCTAAAGCTACTGATCAACTTGGACAACCCTATATGCCCACGAAGATGAGAAATGACCGTCAGGTGAGACAAGCAAGTGTTGGTGCGCCCTACTCGTCCGTTCCACGCCGCTCCTTTGATAAAACTATATTTGCAATCCTCATTTTGAGCCAACAAATCATTATAGTATAAAAATCCCTCTAAAGAGGCACCGCAGACAGATTCAAACGAATTAAAAAGGTTTTGAAGCGTCGCTATGATATCCTCATCCAAGAAAAGAGAATTCCATGTAAAGCTGGCTTCCTCCTCTGCAATCACGTTTCCCGTTCGGATATCAAGGGTCTGCTTCAAACAAGGAACACGCTCATTATGATGATAGTCCAGCATATACGCTATCCGCAAAAAAATGGTCGCCATGATGTCAATATTACCGTAGTACTCCTTCCCCATCCTATCGATGATATCCCAGATTTTCTTGAAATCCATATCGGGGATCTGGGTACCATCAGCTCGGAGCAATACAGGTCTAAAGTCATTTGGACATTTACGCTCACCATCTCGGGCGCTTTCAATGCCGGGATACTGGACATATACCCTTTCTCCTGCTTGAGTCGTATAAAGGAGCAGTCGTTGCTCCCTTTCCCCATAAGCAAGACCTTCGCGCGGCAGAGCATTGAAGCTCAAAATATTTTGTATCTTACGTTCAAGCGAATCTTGAGCCAAATTCGAAGGAAGCTGGACCTTGATGGCGGCGCGGATATCCGCATTCCGTAGTATTTGAGGCATATCTACTCCTCCTTATCTCGATCGATCTGCTTTTGGATATATGTGTTGCTCAGCCAAAAACACTGCTTGGTCATCATCCGGCCATCGGGGAGCGGAAGCTTGTCCGAAGCATCCCGTCCATGTGGGCGCACATGCGCCACCGGACTCTCGGATTGCTTGGGGAGGTCGTTACTAATGCCGTGGCCGGTAGCAATCAGTTTCACGCCTCTGCGGAGGGTCTCCACCGTCCTTGCCCAGACGCGGTGGACTTCCTCCAGATCCTCTGCTGGGATATTCCAGAACTTGACCCGCTCAAAAACCAGTTCTCCTCGTTCATCCTCCTGGAATATCACGAACAAGAACTTAGTCGGAGCCAGATACTCGTACAGCTCAGACTCCTCCCACTCGGTCTCCTGGCTGAGCCGGATAAAGTCAAAGGTGGGAAAGGACATGCTCTCTTTGATAGTCCCATCCCGCCGAACACGAATCGTCTTGGGGACGATACCGGCCTTCTGGAACTCGTCCGTGTATGCGATCTTCCCTTTGACCTCCAGCATCCGCGCCAGCAGGATCTCGTTCAGATTTTTGGCATTGCTCTCCACCCCAAAGCGAGCTTTTAGCTCTGCCTGAGTCATACCAATATAGGGAGTGACTTTCTCCACCACATACTGGTCAAAGCTCTTCTCTTGGAGGATGCACCAGTCCTTGATGACACGTTCGCTCTCCTCAGTCCCAAAAATGTACCTATTGAGAATCTGGGTCATATAGCCAGCCTTCAGTGAATAGGCTCGCTGTTTTGCCGGCTCTGCCGAGAAGGGCTGCGGCCGAACGCTTTCTGCATTGGCCCCCTTGGTGCAAGCTGCCAGATAGTAGGTATCACCTTCGGAGAGCTCGTGCGCCTGTCCAGAGCGCACCTTCTCCATGATCGTCTCCCAGTCTCTTTCGATGATAGCCAGATCCTCTTCGGGAAAACTGAACAAGACCGCCTCATCGATTGTGAAGTCGCCCTTGGGCACTCCATCCCGGTGTTCGTAGGACATCAGCAGTATCGTCTGGCACTTATGCCAAAAGGCGCTGGTCTGGAAGGTCTTGTTGTACTCCTCCATGTAGTTGATGATATTGCAGACCAGGCGTTCCTTTGCCCGGATGCCTTTTGGACCCCGGATATACGGCGTAGCCTTTAGCTCCACACCGGCCTCGGGAAAGTCCGGCTCGGACTCCGAATTTGGGGCATAGCCATACCAGCTCTCTTCAATGGTATGGCCTACTGCACCTTTCCCAGTTTTTAGTCGCCCCTTCTTATCGATTTCCTTTAGTGGGATCCCGATGGCCTCTCTTCCTCGTTTGAGGACAGCCTCTTTCGTCAAATATTGTGTGCCCTCCAAACTTTTCACCCCCAAAGTCAACAAAACCCCTTGATCTTTTCGTCAAGATGTGCTATACTTTGTCTTAATTATAGCAGAAAGTGAGGGGATGGGAAAGTGCCTGGTGGAAAAAATATCCGCGTTGTGGAACTTTTCGCCGGTGTCGGCGGCTTTCGGGTCGGTTTAGAGGCCGCCTCTCCCCGTTTTAGGACTATCTGGGCCAACCAATGGGAACCAGGGCAGGCAGGGCAGTGGGCCTATAAGTGCTATGTCGCCAACTTCCAAAAGGGCCAAAAGAAGGCCAATTGCTCCAATGAGGACATCGCCACTGTGATCGACCAGGTGCCGGAGCACGACCTTCTGGTGGGGGGCTTCCCCTGCCAGGACTACTCCGTGGCCAGTACTGGAGCTCGAGGTATCGAGGGGAAAAAAGGTGTCCTCTGGTGGTCCATCAACAGCATTATTCGCCTGCGGCACCCGAAATTTGTCCTGTTGGAGAATGTAGATCGGCTCCTCAAATCCCCAGCCAGTCAGCGTGGTCGGGATTTCGGTATCATCCTGCGGTGCCTCCATGACGAGGGCTATGTGGTGGAGTGGCGGGTCATCAATGCCGCCGACTACGGAGAGGCCCAGCGCCGTCGTCGCACCTTTATCTTTGCAGCACGGGAACACAGTCGGTTCTATAATCGGCTCAGCCGGCTGAATTTGAGCAAGAGCGCCTCCCTCTGGCTGCGGGAAAAGGGCTTTTTTGCTCCTGCGTTTCCGGTAGACAAGGAGTTTGCCTCCTTGCCAAAAACAGCGGACTTGGAAGACTATAAGGATCTGCTCGACATGACTGAACGGTTCAGCTGCAAATTCTATAATGCAGGTATCATGGTCAACGGCAAGGTCTTTACCCAAGAACTCACGCCGGAGTTTATTGACCCTCAGCCTCTCTCGTCTTTGGTGGAGCGAGGCGATGTGGACAAGCGTTATTTCATCACAGACGATAAATTGAAAAAGTGGGAATACATGAAAGGGCCCAAGAAAATCCCTCGCGTGGACAAAAAGACAGGGCACGAGTATGTTTTCTCCGAAGGTGGCATTGCCTTCCCTGACCCATTGGACCTCCCGGCCCGCACGATGCTGACCAGCGAGGGTAGCGCCAACCGTAGCACCCATGTAATCATAGACCCCAAGACAAGCGCACTGCGCATCCTAACCCCTCTGGAATGTGAACGTATCAACGGTTTCCCCGATAACTGGACCGATACGGGTATGCCCGAGCGGCAGCGCTACTTTATCATGGGCAACGCCTTGGTCGTACCGCTCATCACCAAGATGGGCGAACGCATACTCAAAGTCTAAAACCAGGAAAGGATACACCACCGCGTATCCTTTGCGCCTTTACAGGAGGGAGACATGGGCCCTATCCGAGTCGTGGAATTATTCGCCGGCGTAGGTGGGTTCCGATTAGGGCTGGAGCAGGCATCAGAACGATTTCAAGTTGTCTGGGCCAACCAATGGGAGCCGTCTATGCGGGAACAATATGCCTTTGACTGCTACACGGCTCATTACGGGAAGTCCGCAAATCATGTCTGCCGGGATATTGCCTTGGTCAAGGACAGCATCCCCGACCACGACCTCCTGGTCGGAGGCTTTCCGTGTCAGGACTACTCCATTGCCAAGAAAGGGTCCGCCGGTATTGAGGGGCCAAAAGGCGTCCTCTGGTGGCAAATCGACGACATCGTCCGCGAGAAGCGGCCCCCATACATCCTTCTGGAAAATGTAGACCGATTGATCTGCTCACCGGCCAAGCAACGGGGGAGGGACTTTTCCATTATCCTGCGCTGCCTTTACGAAGAGGGCTATGCCGTGGAGTGGCGGGTCATCAACGCCGCTGACTATGGACAAGCCCAGCGTCGCCGCAGGACTTTTATCTTAGCCTATCACAACGATACCCAGCTTTTTCAAGCCCTCGCTGAAGATATTTGTATTCGTGGACTAAAAGCATTTCATCAACAAGTCATGGCAGATGGCGTCTTTCCCAGGGCTTTCCCTGTCACATCTCATAGTCGAGCCTTTACTGAAAGCTGGATCGATGAACTGGCATATGAAGACACACCCGCCCTGTCGGCACAGCAGAAAGCGTATCTTTACAATGCCGGTGTGATGATGAATGGCCGCATCTACTCTGTAGATGTTCGGCCGAAGCCTGAGCCTTTCGTTCCGCTCCGGGCTATCTTAGAGACCGGTCCTGTGGATGAGCATTTCTTTCTCCGAGAAGAAGATATGCCCCGCTGGATCTACGCTAAGGGCGCCAAGTGCGAGCCTCGCCGAAAGCAGGATGGTAGCACCTACTACTTTTCGGAGGGCGCTGTGGCCTTTCCAGAACCCCTGGACAAGCCCTCGCGCACGATGCTCACATCAGAGGGCCAGGTCGGTCGTTCCTCCCATGTTGTGCAAGACTTGTCCACCGGTCGCCTGCGGCTCCTGACCCCAGTAGAATGCGAACGTCTCAACGACTTTCCCGATGGCTGGACCGCCACCGGTATGCCAGAACGGATGCGGTATTTCGTCATGGGAAATGCATTGGTAGTTCCCCTTGTTACCAGAATTGGCATATCCCTCATTAACGATAATATCTGATCACCACAGCCAAGGCTTTTTAAAGCATTCCTCAGCTATATCAGTACGAATTCGTTCCCGGTACTCACTATAGGAAATCTGCTTGCTGTCATATATCTTGTTATCAGGTACAAATAGAGGCTGTATCCAATAGTTGTTGTTATCATCTTCCATTCCAATGGCCATAATTGCCGAAAACATCCCAGAAAGCACTCTGTCTTTATGGAAACAGAACTTGATGGTAATCGTCTCGCCGATTCGGATTTTCTTGTCATAACAACAAGAATAATTAAGTACATGATTTGCCACCATGCTTTGTGCCGCATCACAGGAAAAAATGCAGGTGTCCTTTTTGTAGTTGCAAATGATATCCAGCAATGAGATGTCGGTTTTCCCCTTGTTCTCGAACTTATAGATGACACAACACCATTCATCTGGGTTGAAATCTTCCTCGCGATAATGGGCACATACAACATCGTGTCTCTTTGTGCCCGTTGCCGTCACGTTTTCGATTCTGGCAACAAACAGTTCAACATCACATTTCTGCTGCACCCCATAGCCAGCTCTCATAAGGTAGTCTTTGTAGTCAACGATAGCCATTTCAGGCCTGGCCTGTAGGATCTCTTTCTTTTCCTTACGATTTTCAATACCATCAGCATGTTTTTCTCTACGCCACTCTACTATCAAATTTACAAATAAAGTGATAGCTCCGCCTCCTACCGCGCCCACAATGCCTGCAAGTATCTCTGAATTCATATGTACTCCCTACCTCCCGTTGATGCTAAATTCCTCCATATTTTCTCCTCAACCTTCGATTGCTCACATTGTATATCAAAAAGCGCTATTCTACAAGCACTTTTGCAATTCTTATCACATTATTCCACAAACGTTGTCTGTTTCATCGTATTTCGAGTTTCTCATGAAGACATAGCCAAAATATCCAGCATGCTTAACTAACACGCACCCCTTCACTTTGTTTACTGCGAGGTATCCATTTCCCCACCTGGGCCTTGAAAGGTATAGTGTTTATTGAGCTGCAGCGTCGGCAGGGCGGGCGGTATAGCCCTCAAAGTCGGTTCTGACCAATGTGGCACCACATACAGTTCTGGAATATATGGAGCGGACGGAATATTTGCGGTTAGATAGTGCAGGGTTTTTAGCAGAAACACCTAAAATCGCCGGAAACGTCCAGAAAAAGTTTTGGGAGCCTTTTCGCAATCCGGAGGTCTTGGGTTCCACTGTTTTGCAAAAAGGAATGACGGCTTTGCTTCAAGCCGTCATTCCTTTTTATTGCCTGTAACGCTGTTGGAACAGGCGGTTATGGGGTTTTGGTATCTCAACTTTGGTGTTTGAGGTATGTTAAGATCATTTGCAGGAAGGCTTCGCCGTATCGCATCGCTTTGGTCTTGCCGCCGAAGGCCTCCAGGAATTCCTCCTTGGTTTGAGGCGCCTTGTCCGCCATATCTGCCAGGGCGGCGTTGGAGAATACAATGTAGGCCGAGACTCCCTCCTCCTGGGCCAGGCGGGTGCGGATGGCCTTCACGTCTCCCTGTCCGATCTTTTGGACCGAGGGCGCCCGCTTGGCTTTGCGACGCCCGGGCTTCTCCTCCAGCGCCTCCCGGGTCAGCATCAGGACCTTCGCCTCATGGAACAGCGCCCCCGTCGCACGCAGACAGGGCCTCCTGGCCAAAATAGCGCAAGACATGCTCCCTCAGACAGCCGGCGATCTTACAGTAGTCCACCATAGCTGTCAACCGGCGGCGGTCCAGCTCCCGGATCATTTCAAGAAATCGCTGATCCTCCAGCCGCTCAGTGGCTACATAGGCCAGCTTGCAAACGTTGCGGCGGATCGCCTGGCAGGTGTCTCGAAATGCCTCCGAGCTCAAGGAGCTATTGAGAAAGGCCGCCTCCACGTTGCGGCAGCAACACAGGTTTTTTCCATTTTCCACAAAGAAGCCAGGCTACTTTTGTGCACAAATTTTAAAACGGCTGAAAGCTCGAATGCGAAATATATCCGAAAATATACCGCTTGGGTGGTAAGATAATGCTAACCAAAATAGGATGCGGGGAGAGATCCCGCCCTGGCTGAGAGGAGGCAGAGTACCGGAAGCGGTCTAAGACTGGAAGTGAGCTGGAGTGAGAATGCACCAAAGAAGCACGAAAGAGCAGGAAAACATATTCTATGGTTTGAGGAGGAATCAGGTAGAATGAAACCATCCAGTTTGAAGCGGATCTTGAGCTTGATCTGTGTTGTGGCGCTGGCCTTTGGCATGGTGGGCACCAGCGCGCTGGCGGCGGTGCCCATGATGAGCGGCGCCGTGGCGGAGACCCCCGTGGGTGAGCACACGGGCCACACCCATGTGGCCGCTGAGCGGCCGGCCACTCAGGTGGGTGTGCGGAGCACACCCACCAAGGACTCTAACGCCGAACTGATGGCGGCGGGCGGCACGTGGACGCCTCCCAGCACCTTTGATGTTTCCGGCAATGTTACCAGCACCGTCGGAGGCTACACCCTGAATTTTGCCAAAAACGGGGGCAGCAGCTCGGTCAAGAGCGCTCCCGGCGGCACCGCTCTGGTGGGCAAATTCAAGATGACGGTCACTTTGAACGCGGGCGACAAGATCAGCGTCTCCTATAATGTGGTCAACTCTGGAGCCACCGGTCTGGAGGCAAAGAGCGTTACCTTGGGCACAACGAGCATTACCACGACCAAGCAGGATCCCAAGCCCAATACCATTGAATATACCTCGACGGCGGGGGGCGACTGCGAGCTGAGTGCCGGCGGCTACTTGGCCGTCTACTCCATCACCATCTCCAACAGCTGCGCCCACGTTTGGGGCGACGGCGTGGAGACCACCCCCGCCACCTGCACCACCAAGGGCGTGAAGACCTTCACCTGCTCCAAGTGCGGCGACACCAAGACCGAGGAGATCGCCATGTTGGCGCACAGCTACACCGTGGAGAAGACCGCCAAGGTGGAGCCCACCTGCGGCAAGGCGGGCGCTACCGCTGTTATGCAGTGCGCCAACTGCACCGCCACCCAGGGCGGCGAGCCCATCCCCGCCACTGGGGAGCACAACTGGGGCTCTGACGGTAAGTGCACCGTCTGCGGCGCTGTGAACCCCGACCTCTGCCAGCACACCAACAAAGCTACCGTGGCCCATAAGGACGCCACCTGCACTGAGACCGGCGTTCAGGGCGGCGAGTACTGCGCCGACTGCGGCGAGGGCAAGGCGGCCGCCGAGAAGGTCCTGGAGGTCCTGGGCCACAACTTTGTGAACGGCACCTGCACCCGTTGCGGCGCCCAGGAGAGCACCGGCTTCATCGCCGAGGCCGGCTGGCTGGAGAGCGCCTACGCCACCTGGGCTATCACCCCCGGCGTGACCAGCTACACCGCCTACGTGGCCCCCGCCGGGACCGAGAGCTGGACGCCGCTGGACAAGGAGCTGATCCGGGAGTACCCCGGCTATATGCGAGTGGACGCCCTGGGCCTGAAGGCAGGCAGCTACAAGCTGAAGGTCGTGGACAACAACGGAAAGGAAATGATCACCAACGACCTGACCGTCGAGGCCCATGACCGCAGCGGCTTTGCCTTTGTGAATGGCACTGCCAGCGGCGCCTATAACGATGATGGTACCTTGAAGGCCAACGCCGAGGTGATCTATGTCACCAAGGCCTCTGATATCGAGCAATATCAGAAGAGCGAAGTTTGGAACAACAAGGATAACAAAGCTACAGCCAATCCCGTATGTGTGCGAGTGATCGGCCATGTGAAGCTGAGCAACGTGATGGGCTTCCAGGACTGGACCACCGGTCTGACTGTTGAGGGCGTGGGCAACGACGCCCTGCTCACCGGCGGCGGCGTCTTTGTTAAGGGCAGCACCAATGTGGAGGTCCGCAACCTGGGCGTGATGCACGTGCCCAGCAGTGGCAAGAACGACCTGATCGCCGTCGAGCAGACCAACGATCACATCTGGGTCCACAACAACGATCTGTTCTACGGCTTTGCCGGCAGCGGCGACCAGGCCAAGGGCGACGGCTCCCTGGACGTGAAGGACGCCGAGTACTGCTCCTTCTCCTACAACCACTTCTGGGACAGCGGGAAGTGCAGCCTGCTGGGCAACGGCTCCAGCGAGAACTACATCACCTATCACCACAACTGGTTCGACCACTCCGACTCCCGTCATCCCCGTACCCGCGGCGGTGACAAGGGCGGCAATGTGCACGTCTATAATAACTACTATGACGGCGTGTCCAAGTATGGTATTGGCACCACCTCCGGCAGCGGGACCAGCAGAGCCTCCGTCTTTATCGAAGCCAACTATTTCCGCAACACCAAGTACCCCATCATGAACTCCAAGCAGGCCTCCGACTCCAACGGCTCGGGCGGCAGCAACACCTTCTCCGGTGACAATCCCGGCTTCAACAAGGTGTGGAACAATGTGATGGTGGGCTCCAAGAACTTCGTCTCCCAGCTGGATGATCCTGATTCCTTTGACGGCTATGTGGTGTCCAGCCGGGACGAGAAGGTTCCCGATAGCGTTTCCGCCGGCGGTTCCAAGTACAATAACTTTGATACCAGCATGGACCTTGGCGTTGCTACGGTCCAGGAGCCCAAGGACGCTGTGATCACCGTCACCAATTATGCCGGCCGTGTGAACGGCGGTGACATTCAGTATGACTTTGACGATACGATCGAGGATACGAACTACGCCGTGATCGAGGAGCTGAACAGCATCCTCAACAGCTACCAGACCACTTTGGTCAGCGTGGGCGGCACGGTGACCAACGCCGTGGCTGCCGAGCACACCCATCGCCCCGGCACCTGGCTCATCACCAAGGCCCCTGGCTGCGATCCCGCCACCCAGAAGGTAGTCAACGGCGAGGAGACCCAGTACTGCCTGGATTGCGGCGAGGCCCTGGCTACCCGCAGTTTGCCCGGCGCCCACTCCAACGACGGCTCCGGCGTCTGCCAGGTCTGCGGCGAAAAGGTCTCCAACAGCGGCGGCCCGGCTGCCGATCCCAACGCCAAGATCTTGAAGGCCTCTGACTTTAAGGACCTGGCCAAGGGCGACGCCGTCACCCAGGATATGCTGGACGCCAAGTACGAGGGTTACTTCAAGTCCGAGGGTACCGGCATGAAGGCCGGACAGTCCAGCACCTCGAATCCTGTCACCGACCACCTGTCCCTGCCCAACACGGGCAACGGCGGCGTCTCCTTCACCGTGACCAACGGCCCCGCTAAGGTCACTGTACAGGCCAGCTCCACCGGCAAGGGCAAGAGTTCTGTGATGGTGCTGAAGAATGCCAATGGTGTCGCTGTGGCCGACAAGAACAACGCCACCAGCATTACCGTAAAGGAGAATGTGTCCGCTGCTACCACCGTGACCTATGAGGTCCCCGCAGGCACCTACACCCTCTACTCCGAGGCGGGCCAGACCAACGGCGTGCGGCTGATCCAGCTCACGGTCTCCGAGGCCGAGGCCACCTGCGACCACACCAATAAGATCCACACCGCCTCTGTGGCCGCCACTTGCGAGACGGCCGGCAACATCGAGTACTGGACCTGCTCGGAGTGCTCCAAGACCTTCAGCGACGAGGCCTGCACCAAGGAGGTCACCAATGTGACCATCAAGGCACTGGGCCATAACATGAAAGAGACCACGCCCAAGCAGGACGCCACCTGCCTGGTGGATGGCAAGACCGCTGTGCTCACCTGCGCCAACGGCTGCGGCAGGACCGAGGGCGGTGCGGTCATCAAGGCCCCCGGCCATACTGAGGCCACCCGCACCGAGAACTCCAGCGGCGCCACCTGCACCACCCCCGGGTCCTATGACCTGGTGACCTACTGCTCGGTGTGTAACACCGTGATCAAGACCGAGCACAAGGACGGCGTGCTGGCTCCCCACACGACCATCGCTACTGCCGCCAAGAAGGCCACCTGCGTGGCCGAGGGCAACATCGCCTACTGGACCTGCTCTGTGTGCTCCAAGACCTTTAGCGACGCCGCCTGCACCACCGAAGTCACCAAGGTGACCACCGAGAAGGATCCTGCCAACCATGTGGGCGGCACCGAGGTCAAGAACGCCAAGCCCGCCACCTCTACCGAGGACGGCTACACCGGCGACACCTGCTGCAAGAGCTGCGGCAAGGTCCTCACCCAGGGCGAGGTCATTCCCAAGATCACCGGCTCCATGAGCAAGCTGCTCAAGGGCGCCGATCAGGACACCCAGGCGGCGATCCAGGCCATCAAGGCCGGTGGGAAGGACATTGCCCAAAAGGGCTGGGCTACCGACGGTCAGACCTTTAAGATGGGCGGCAACGATACCGTGAAGGACTTCTTCACCGTCTACTACAGCGCCAATTCCAAGGTGGACACCACCGAGAAGACCTGGGACTTCGAGGGCAACTACTACACCACCGGTGTAGATTCCGCCGGTGTGGGCATCAAGGAGACCCGCTTCAACCTGGGCGGCAAGGGCGACACCTCGAAGATGAAGAACCTGATCTCCTTTACCACCACCAAACCCGCCACCGTAAAGATCTGGTGGGTCCAGGCCGGCGGCAAGGACCTTCAGGACGACTCGAAGAGCAGCGCCATCCGCAACATCGCGCTGTGGAACAGCGCCAAGACCCAGGTCTGGACGTCCGCTTCCACCGCGACGGACAAGAACACCGCCGAGTTCGACCAGAAGACCGACCTGCCCGCTGGGACCTACTACCTGGGCGGTTCGGACAACAGCAACTACTTCTTCATGGTAGAGGTCATCGAGGAGGGCGATATCGCCCGGACTTGGGCCAAGCCCACCGAGCCCGTGGATCCCTCCTGCACCCACGCCAACAAGACCCACACCGCCGCCACGACCGCTACCTGCGAGGCGGACGGCAACATTGAGTACTGGACCTGCACCGACTGCGAGAAGACCTTCAGCGACGAGGCCTGCACCAAGGAGGTCACCAATGTGACCATTGCCAAGCTGGGCCACGATATGAAGGAGACCGCTCCCGCCGTGGCCGCCACCTGCACCGAGGACGGCAAGACCGCCGTGCTCACCTGCGCCAACGGCTGCGGCAAGACCGAGGGCGGCACGACCGTCGCCAAGCTGGGCCATGACCTGAAGGAGGTGCCCGGCACCGCCGTGGCTCCCACCGAAACTCAGGACGGCAAGGCGGCGGACAAGAAGTGCTCCCGCTGCGACTACACCGAGCAGGGCGCTGTCATCCCCGCCACCGGCAAGCCCACTGAGGTGGACAAGAAGGCTCTGACCGAGGCCATCAGCAAGGCCAACACCGCCAAGGGCACTGCTACCGTTAGCACGAACGGTTCCAACGTGTCCACATCCGCCAAGTGGGTCACCGCCGACGAGATGAAGGCCCTGACCGACGCCATCGACGCCGCGAAGGCCGTGAACGACAAGACTGACGCGACCCAGGCCGAGGTGGACAAGGCCGTGACCGATCTGAACGCCGCTGTGACCGATTTTGAGGCGGCCAAGAAGGCGGGCACCAAGTCCAATGGCGGTGGCTCCAGCCGTCCCAGCGGCGGCTCCTCCGGCGGCGGTAGCTCCAAGCCCTCCACTGAGGATCTGGACGACACCAAGGTGCCGCTGGCCGGCGGCCCCGAGCTCAACAGCAAGGACCACACCGCCTATATCACCGGCTATCCCGACGGCACTGTGGGCGCCGAGCGCAACATCACCCGCCAGGAGACCGCGGCCATCTTCTACCGCCTGCTCACCGAGCAGTCCAAGGCCATTTACGGCACTAGCTCCAACGACTTTGACGATATTGCCGACGATCACTGGGCCGTAAAGGAGATCTCCACCCTGGCCAAGGCCGGCATCGTCAAGGGCCTGCCTGACGGTAGCTTTGGCCCCGAGCGCAGCATTACCCGCGCCGAGTTCATCACCATGGCCGCCCGGTTCTTTACGGTGAACACCACCGGGACGAACCCCTTTGCCGACGTGGCTGGCCACTGGGCTGAGAAGGAGATCCTGTTTGCCTACAGCAAGGGCTGGGTCCAGGGCCTGCCCGACGGCAGCTTTGCCCCCGATCAGCTCATCACCCGGGCCGAGGCCATGCGGATCATCAACAACGTGCTGGACCGGAAGGTGGATGCCGCCGGTATGGTTGAGGGCGCCAAGCAGTTCAGCGATGTGAGCGAGAGCGCGTGGTACTACTACGACGTGATGGAGGCCACCAACGGCCATACCTACACTCATGAGGACGGCGCCGCGGAGCGCTGGACCGAGCTGAGCAAGTAAAAAGCAGCCCCAGACACACCCCGATAAAAAGACGCCCGGCACCCCATGGAGGGTGCCGGGCGTTCGCATAGAGAGGAAATGCTACTATGTGGTTTGGGTTTGCGCTGGGCTTGGCGGTGTTCGCCGCGCTGACCATGGTCTGGGGAACAGTGTTCCTCGCTAGCGTCCACAAGGTCTTCAACGCAGGCGGCTGTTTTTGATCCTATCCGGCCTTCGGCCCGGGCAGATCACACCGCAGGCGAGCTTTGTGCCCGCATTGCCCGCCGGCTGGGAGTGGAGGTCGTCTGGGCCGCTGTGGATCACAACAGTGCGGCCTACCACGTCCCGCACCTGAAAACGGTCGGTCCGCACCGCCAGAAACGCCCCGCCACGGCACAGCAGCAGAGGCGGCAGATCGCCCGCGTGCTCCGGGTGGGGCAGCTGAGCCGGGTCATAGTGGCCCTTGGTATGGGCAAAGCCCTCGCCGCCGCAGTCTCCGCCTTCGTGGATATGCAGGGCAAAAAAGCCCGCGCTGTTTTCCTGGGGCAGCCCGGATATATCGGCCACTACCAGCACGCGTCCCTGCTCCTGGTAAAATCGGACCTGGCCGGACAGCGTTGGCGCGTCGGGACCGCCCCGTACATAGGCCACAGCGTCCGGACAAAAAGAACGATCACGCATTTCGATCACCTCGCTTTCAGCCTATGCGCCGGGCGGGGCGGCGGGTGAGTCCTTTCGACACCGGTCGGCATAGTATGACCTGAGCCCGCACGAAACCAGGGCTCAGAAAGGAACCATGAGAATGGGGATCATCAGTTCCAACAAGGAGACCAGCGTGCAGCGCATCGACTGCGGCGGCTCCTTCCAGGTGCGGCTGTCTTTGACAGCGGCGCCTGACATTACCACCAATCCCACCGACATCGTACTGGTGCTCGACCGCTCGGGCAGTATGGCGGGCGACGCCCTGACGAACCTGAAGCTGGGCGCCAAGACCTTTATCGACATCATCAGCGAGGCCACCGGCGGCGCCCAGAGCGGCGAGATCGGCTCGGGCAGCCGTATCGCCGTGGTCAGCTTTGCCGCCACGGCCACCAAGGACACCCAGCTGATCACCTCCGTCAGCGATCTAAAAGCGGCGGTAGACGCTCTCACCGCCGACGGCAGTACCAACCACGCCGCCGCCTTCACCGCGGCCACCGAGCTGCTCACGCCGCCCTCGGGCAACGCCCGGGTCATGGTCATGTTCACCGACGGCGTCACCACCTCCGGCGGCGACCCCAGCCCCATTGCCGCCGCGGCCCGGGCCTCCGGCGTGGTCATCTACGCCATCGGCCTGTCCGGCGACACCGGCGTGGACCCCGCCGCCCTGGAGGATTGGGCCTCCAAGCCCGCCGCCTCCTATGTGGCCATCACCCCCGACGACGCCGAGCTGGAGCAGATCTTCGCCAATCTGGCCCGGAACATCTCCAAGCCCGGCGCCACCGACATCTCGATCGTGGACAGGGTGGCTCCCTGCTTCCGGATCACCGGCGTGTCCATGCCCACGAAGGGCAGCGCCAGCCTGCTGGACTCCAACACGGTCCGCTGGGAGATCGACGAGCTGGGCGTGAGTCAGAGCGAGGGTGCGGTACTGACCTTCGATGTGGAACACATCGGCCCCTGCTCGGGCACGTCGGTGGTAAACGAGTTCATCACCTACAACGACGCCGAGGGCAGCATCGTCACCTTCCCCTCCCCGGAGCTGGACGTGGACTGCGACATCGTGGTCTGCCCGGAGCCCTGCCCTCAACCGGTAGAGCTGACGGTGGACGGCTGCGAGGACGCCTTGGAGTTCGACGCGGGGAGCTTAGGGCTGGACTCTTTGGGCCGCATCGTCCGGCTGGACGTGACCCTGCGCAGCGTCTGCCCCTTCCGGCGGGTAGCCCTGGCCGCCATCCTCACAGAGGTGGACGACGCGGGCAACGAGTATCCGCGGGGCATGAAGACTATGGTCATTCCCGCCCACACCAGAGAGGCCTGCCAAGACGTGGCCGTCCAGTGCATCACCTTCGTCCTGCCTGAGAGTCTGGACGTCTCCGGTGACGCCGGCGCCCTCTGCAACGCGCGGAATTTTAAGGCCCGGTTCATCGCCCACTATATCGACAACGACTACGAATGCTGCTGTGATACGGTGCTGTAAGCTCTAAAGCACCTCCGGATGCCGCTTGGGCGGCGTCCGGGTACTTAGCGCTTTTCGACGGTTGACACCTGTGCTATAATAGCCGTAAGCGGCTATTACAATGCCGCCTTTGCTCCCCGGCTTCGCCGGGAACCGCAAAGGATGGCACATGATAGCACACCGCTGTGCGGATGTGCTATCATCTAGGCAGGTCAATTTAGTCGGAAGGGAAATGATACGATGATGTGGTTTTGGTTCGCGCTGGGCTCTGCTGTATTCGCCGCTCTCACCTCCATTTTGGCGAAGGTCGGGATCGACGGGGTCAACTCCAATCTAGCCACCGCGCTGCGCACCGTGGTCGTGGTGGTCATGGCCTGGGGGATGGTGTTTTTGACCAGCGCCCACAAGGGTCTTTCCGCCATCAGCCAAAGGAGTTGGCTGTTTTTGATCCTGTCCGGCCTTGCCACTGGGGCGTCCTGGCTTTGCTACTATAAGGCGCTGCAGCTTGCCCCGGCGTCCAAGGTGGTACCCATCGACAAACTGAGCGTGGTCATCACCCTGGTGCTGGCTTTTATCTTTTTGCACGAAGACTTTACCTCCAAGTCCATCATCGGCTGTCTTCTGATCGGCGCGGGCACGCTGCTGATGGTAGTCTAACGGCTGTAAAGAGCCGCCGCGGTGAAAACCGCGGCGGCTCTTTGTTGTCCTCGGGTAGCGCTCACGCCTGCTCGTCCTCTTCTTTTTTCTTGCGGTACTGGCCGATCAGGCCGTCGTATTTGCGGCCGGTAGCCTGAAAGTAGACGTCAAAGCCCACGGTCATCACCAGGAAAATGAGGAAGAAGATGGCCACGAACAGAGCCCAGGCTCCGGCCTGGTCCGCGGGAAACCACTCCAACCTCCAGGCGGCCAGGGACAGCACCGGGAGAAAGAGGGCCACGAACAACACGCTCCGCCAGGTGTAGCGCATTTTCTTAATAAGCCAGTCGGAGAAGCACACCGCCTGGCAAAGGGACCCCGCCACGCTCACCCAGAACAGCCCCCACAGCAGGCGGGCGGAGACCTGCTCGGTGCCGTAGAAAAAGCAGAACAGCAGATAGAAAAACGTCGCGGCGGTGAAGATGGCGCAGGCCGACAGCTTCCACTCCACAACGCCCTTGAGGAATTTTTTCATGGGAAGATGCTCCTTTCCGCTTGCTGTAATTTGTCCTTCAGCTCCCCGGCGTACTGGCGGGACACCCAGATCTGCTCACCGTTGTCCATCCTTACCAGCCACCGCCGCCCCAGCTCCGGGCGGACCGACTTCACCCGGCGGAAGTTGAGGATGGCCGACCGGCTTGCCCGGAAGAAGTCCAGCTCCCGCAGGGTCTCCTCCAGCTCGTAGAGCCGCAGGGCGCTTTGATATACCGCCTTTTCCGTGTAGAGAAAGGTCTTTTTGTCCGCCGTGTCGATGTAGAGGACGTCCTTCACGTCCAGCAGGTACCGCTCCCCGTCCAGAATACCCACCAGCTTTTTCTGGTACACCCGCAGCATGGCCACCAGCCGCAAGATATCCTCGTCCGCCTGGGCGCAGTGGATGATGACCTCCGTCTCCCGGTAGGCCGGATCCTGATCCAGCGTGATCTTCATGCCCTCCCTCCTTTCGTGACCATTGTACCAGACCCGTGGAGGATTGCAACGGACTTTGCCTGTGTGGGCCATTTTCCGCTCTCAGTGGCACATTCTCCCCTCGCAAATCTCCCAAACAGTCTTTCAAAAAGCCTCCCCCTGTGGTATAATCCGTAATAGGATCGCCCATGGAAGATGGATATGGAGATCGAGCCCGTTCAAAATACGGAGGAGATAGCGTGCTTTATAGAGCATATCAGGCATCAGACCTGGAAGCGTTAACAGCGCTTTTTTACGACACAGTCCACCGGGTAAACGCCAAGGACTATACCCAAGCACAGTTGGATGCGTGGGCCACCAGACAGGTGGATTGGGAGGCGTGGGACCGCTCCCTCCGATCTCATGACAGCATTGTCGCCGTGGAGGGAACGGTCATCGTGGGCTTTGGCGACATGGACTCCACGGGCTACCTCGACCGTCTATATGTCCATGCGGACTATCAGGGGCAGGGGATCGCCAGCGGTATTTGCGACCGCCTGGAGCGGGCGGTCCAGGGAACCATCATCACCCACGCCTCCATCACTGCCAGGCCCTTTTTTGAACGGCGGGGCTACCGGGTGGTCCGGGAACAGCAGGTGGAGCGGCGGGGAATCCTGCTGACCAACTACGTCATGGTCAAAGAGCGCCCCGTCTCCAGCGCAGGCCGGAAGGAAAGCCGATGAACACACCAGTTCTTACCACCAAGCGGTAAGGATCCGCACAACAAGAAAAGGAGGAGGTTTCATGGACAAGGAACAGAAAAAGGCCCTGCGGGCGCAGTACGATGAACGCAAGCCCGATATGGGCATTGTCTGCTGGCAAAATGGCGAAAACATGTGGATCGCCATTTCTAAGGACGCCAAGGCCGATCACAACGGCAGTCTATTCCAGCTACGGCTTGGCTCCTGGCCCAACCGGGAGCTGCAGGCGGCCTTTACCGAGGACCCCGATGCGTTTGAGTGGTCGATCCTGAAAAAGCTGGATTACGAGGACCGGGACGAGGACCACAGCGAGGAGCTGGAGCTGCTGTATCTGCTTTGCCAGGAGGAGTACCCGCACGCGCGGCAAATGCGTCCAGGCAGAAAATGACGTCGGCCATATCAGGAGGGACAGGTCATGTATCAGATCCAGCCTTCGGAGTTGATGTTTTTTGACAAGCATGCCGCCGCCATTCCCTTATACGCGGCCTTTGCCGGGGCGCTGTTCCGGCGATTCCCGGAGACCTCCATGCGGGTGCAGAAGTCCCAGATCACCTTTTCAAACCGCCACGTCTATGCCTGCGTCTCCTTTGCCCGGGTAAAGAAAAGGGCAGAACTCCCCGAGTCCTATATCGTCGTCACCCTGGGTCTTCCCTACCCGTTGGACTCGGACCGGGTGGCCGTGAAGACCGAGCCCTATCCCGGGCGGTGGACCACCCATATCGTGGTAGGCGACCTTGCGGAGCTGGACGACGAATTCTGGGCATGGACCGTCCAGGCATACGAGTTCGCGGAAAACAAGTAGCTCTCTTGATATAGAAACAGGAGGTTAGATGCATGGCCGTTTCAAGGATACAGGTGACATTGCCCTGTGAGCTGAACAAGGTCTGGGAGGCCGTGACCTCCCTCACCGTCTATGGCTGGCGCAGCGACCTGAGCAAGATCGAGGTCCTGAGCGATACCCGGTTTGTGGAATACACCAAGGACGGCTACGCCACCACCTTCACCACCACCGCGCTAGAGCCCTATCAGCGGTGGGAGTTTGACCTGGAAAACGGCAATATCACCGGGCACTGGATCGGCCTTTTTGCCGAAATGGACGGCCATACCCAGCTGGAGCTGACCGAAACGATAACGGCCAAAAAATTCTTCATGCGGCCCTTTGTAAAAGCCTACTTAAAAAAGCAGCAGGCGCGATACATCGCGGATCTGAAGCGGGCACTGGAAATGGAAAGAGGTAATGCAAATGGAACTCAAGAAAGTTGAAAAAAACGGCATTCCCTGCGCTGTGGTCCAGAGCGACCAGCTGGTGATCACCGACCCCCAGTCCGCTCTGGATGTCCTGATGACGGCCAAATACGAGGCGGGAACCAAGAACATCGTCATCGACAAGGCCTTGATCACCGAGGAGTTTTTTATCCTCAGCTCCGGCCTTGCGGGCGAAATTTTGCAAAAGTACGTCAACTACGGCGCTCGCATTGCCATCTACGGCGACTTTTCCCACTATACCAGCAAGCCGCTGAAGGACTTCATCTATGAGAGCAACCAAGGTCACGACGTCTTTTTCGTCGCCACCCAGGCCGAGGCCATCTCCATGCTGGCGCGGTGATCGTCCTATCTTCCCCAGGTCCGGACGGCTTTCGCGCTTTCTCCTCTCTTGACAGCCAGAAGCCCATGGAATATACTTTTTTCAGAGTCTCTCCCCCAGTCTAACAACACAAAGGAGGTCATTCCCATGAACAGGTTAAAGGACAAGGTCGCCATTGTCACCGGCTCCACCAGCGGCATTGGCATCGGCATCGCCAAGCTGTACGCCGCCGAGGGCGCACAGGTCGTCGTGTGCGGCCGCCGGGTGGAAAAGGGCCAAGGCGTGGTGGACAGCATCGTCGCCGACGGTGGCAAGGCCGTGTTCCACACCATGGACATCACCGACCCCGCCAGTATCGAGGCCCTGGTGAACGACACGGTGGCGCAGTTCGGTAAGATCGACATTCTGGTCAACAACGCCGCCAACGTGGCCCTGAAGGATGGCCGGGTGGACGAACTGACCATCGAGATGTGGGACGGCATCTTCCAAAGCGACCTGCGGGGCACCTTCTATATCACCAAGTGCGTCCTGCCCCACATGAGAAAGACCGGCGGCTCCATCATCAACATCGGCTCTATGGCCTCCTGCAGCGGCGACCTGGGCTCCACCGCCTACGCCTGCGCCAAGGCCGGCGTGGATATGCTCACCCAGTCGGTAGCCCTCCAGTACGGCAAGGACAACATCCGCTGCAACTGCATCCGCCCCGGCCTCATCGTCACCCCGGACAACGAGGCCAAGGTACCCCAGGTGCTCAAGGACATCTTCCTGAGCAACATCATGGTCAACCGCTACGGCTGCCCCGATGACATCGGCCACGCCTGCGTCTACTTCGGCTCGGACGAGAGCGCCTATGTCACCGGCCAGATCATCACGGTGGACGGCGGTATGAACTCCCATGCCCCCACAGTGGCCCAGTTCCGCGCTATGGGCTCGCGCACCTGGTAAGCGCGGTCCTTTCAGACATTTTAAGGCCGTCGCCCTCACGGGCGACGGCCTTTTTCACGCTACCGATATTTCCGTCTCAGGCGGTCTCCTGCCCGCTCTCCAGCCGGGCCATGGCCTTACGGAACTGAACGGTGAACAGCGTCACCGCGAAGACCACTGACAAAAAGTCCGCCACCGGCTCGGCCAGGTAGACCGCCATGGTCTTGTCGGCAAAAAAGTTTGGCAGGATATAAATGAGCGGCACCAGCAGTATGATCTTGCGCATGACAGCCACCATAATGGCGGCCTTGGCGTAGCCGATGGAGGTAAAGGTCAGCTGGCAGGCGATCTGGGCCCCAAAGAGCCCCATAGCGGCGCAGTAGATGCGAAGGGCCCAGGCGGTGAAGGCTACCAGCTCCGGGTCGGGCACGAAAATGCGGGCAAAGAACGCCGGGAAGAGCATCACCGCCGCCCACAGGGCCATGGTGTAGCCCAGCGTACAGCAAAGCAGCAGCCGGAAGGTCCGCTTCACCCGCGAGGCGTTGCCCGCGCCGTAGTTATAGCTGGTGATGGGCTGGGCGCCCTGGCCCAGGCCCTGGGTAGGCAGCATGGCAAACTGCATGATGCTGGAGAGGATGGTCATGGCCCCCACCGCCGGGTCGCCGCCGTATTGGAGCAGCGACGAATTAAAGCACACCAAGATCACGCTCTCGCTGGCCTGCATGATAAAGGTGGACAATCCCAGCGGGAAGGAGGGTAGGATCACGTCCTTCTTCAGCAGAAGATTTTCCCGCCTGACGCGCAGAATGGTCTTCTTCCCCGTCAAAAACCACAGCACCCATACCGTGGACACCGCCTGGGACAAGACCGTGGCCAGGGCCGCACCCTGGACCCCCATATCAAGACCGTAGATAAACACCGGGTCCAGCGCGATATTGCACGCCGCGCCGATGAGGACACTGAGCATCCCCGTGGTGGCGAAGCCCTGGGCGGTAATAAAGGCGTTGAGGCCCAGGGTCAGCTGGACAAACACCGTGCCCACGGCGTAGATATTCATATAGTCGGTGGCAAAGCCAATGGTATTCTCGCTGGCGCCAAAGGCCAGAAGGAAGGGTCTGTTAAAGAGCAGCAGCACCGCCGTCAGCACCGCCGAGATGATGAGCTGGAGGGTCAGGCTGTTGCCTAGGATGCGCTCGGCCTCGTCCCGGTCGCCTCGGCCCATGGCCATAGACGCCCTGGGCGCGCCGCCGGTACTGACAAAGCAGGCAAAGGCCGAGACGATCATAATGACGGACATACAGACCCCGAGGCCGGTGAGGGCCAGGTCGCCGTTTTCCGGCATATGGCCGATATACACCCGGTCCACCAGGTTGTAGAGCAGATTCACCACCTGGGCGGCAATGGCGGGAATGGACAGCCGCACCAAGAGCCGGCCCACCGGCTCAGTGCCCAGAAAATCGTTGTTGTCTGCCATAGGAATAATGCCTTCTTTCAAAACTTTCCGCTTCGGCCGGAGAAGCCGCCGGAGTGATGGCTGACGCTGCCGCCGGAAGAACGGTTGACATTGGACTGGATGACCCGCCGGGTCTGGGTGGCGTGGGTAAACTGATCAAAGCGCTCGGTGAGCTGGCTCTCATCCGTGCGCATGTACCCTCTGGCGGTGGTCCTGGCCTCCACCGAGCGCATCCCCAGCTTGAGGCCAAAGCAGATCAGCAGCCCCAGCGCCAGAGCAATGAGAAGATCCTGCAAAAAGACCTTCAGCCCCGTGGTCACAGTCAGAGTCTTGCTGCCGGGGTGGGTCCCCTGGAGCACCGGCTGGCTCTGGGCCGGGGCCGATGTGGCCGTGGGCCGCTCCACCGGCGTACCCGCCGCCGCGGCGGCCAGGCACTGCTCCGAGGTGGTCAAAAAGTCCGCAAAGCCGCCATACCAGTCATCATAGCGGAAATTGTCCAGAAACTCCCCCTCCTGTTGCTCCAAGGCGTAGTCGGAGAAGGCGGTATGGGCCCAGGGGCCGTAGAGGGCGGTGGCAAAGTCCCGCTCGTCCATGCTGAGCAGCAGCACCAGCCCGTCCCGGTCCTCGCCATATCCAAAGCCGTTGGCGGTATAGATGACCGTGGCGGCGTCAAAGGGCTGATCGGCATAGTCCAGGTAGTCGTCTACTGTGACGATGTAGAGCCCGCAGCCGTAGGCCGCCTCAATGTTCTGGGCCTGCCGTTCCAGCTGGTCGCGCTGGTCGTCGTCCAAAAGCTCCGCCAGGTCCAGGATATGCTCCGTCGGCTCCGCGGCCTGAACGGCAAGGCCAAGGACCAGGGCCAGGACCAGCAGCAGCGCCGCGGCAAAACGTCTTTTCATCTCTGCCGCCCCCCTTACCAAAGCCCCGCCAGCAGCCGGATCGCGGTGATGACCGCGGCCAGGCCCAGCGTGGAGCCCAGCAGCAGACCGAAAAACCGCCCCCAGCTCACCGGCAGGTCGCCTACCAGCTTGCCGGTCTGGCCGTTGACGGCAAAGAGAAAGGTCTTGTCCTTCCACTTGGTGGTCAAAAGCCACACCGGCAGCAGCGCGTAGCGCACCTTGCCCCGGCGCAGCCAGGCATTTTCCGTAATGGGAACGCAGGTGGCGTAGCCCACCACCGTGCCGCGCAGAGCCTCCAGCGCGGAGTTGACGCACCGCCGGTCGGCCCGCTGTGCGCTCTCGTCGGCGGAGACGTCGTACTTATCGGCCAGAAAGCCGGGGAGGTAGGCGGTGGAAAAGGGCTTCAACTCCCCATAGTCAAAGGGCTCGATGGAGTCCATATAGTCGTCGGGCATCTTGGAAGAGCCGTCCACGGGCACCATTTCAAAGGGGAAGGACCCGGCGCGGCGGATGTGGTAATGCTCGGTGGTGGTGACCTCGGTGTTGCCGGTGCGATGGGTGTGGACCCGGGTAGCCCGGTAGCTGGCGGTGGCGTCGGCCACGCCGTCAAAGAGCCAGAAGGGCACATAGACCCCCTTGACCTCCTCCAGGTGGCTATGGCGGGAAAAGGCCTTGGGCAACAGCGGCTTTTTACGGTAATGCTTCTCCAGCGCCGCCATGGCCCCGGCCTTATCCAGCTTGAAGGGGATCACCAGATCCGGCTTCAACGCCCCGCCCAGCTGGCCGGGTACGATGGTGGGATTGCCGCAGTAGGGGCAGGCGGTGGCGGCGGTGGTGGGCTCGCACAAGAGTTCCGCGCCGCAAGAGGGGCAGGAATAGGCCGCCACCTCGCCGTCCCACTGGTCGCTCATGCCCGATAGATCCCACTGGCTCTCGTCCTGGTGGGCCTGGGCAGCGGCGTCCTGCCGGGCATAGTAGTCCTCGATATAGGCCACGTCGAACTGGCTGTCGCAGTAGTCGCATTTCAACTTGCCCAGAGCGCTGTCAAAGTGCAGAGGCCCCGTGCAGGATGGGCATTGGTAATTGGTCACTTGGCTGGGCACGTCCCCCGCTCCTTTCCCGTGGACGTCAACGGTCTTCCTGCGGCCTTATTCCGGCTTTTTCGCACCGCACTGGGTGCAAAAGTTGCCCTGGTTCTCCGCCCCGCAGGCAGCGCAGAACCACCCGGCGGAGGGCTTGGGCTTGCCGCACTGGGCGCAGAACTTCCCTTGGTTCACCGCGCCGCAGGCGCAGGTCCAGCCTGTGGCCGCTGGCGCGGCGGGGGCGCTCTGGGCCGGCTGCTGCTGGCCCATGGCGTAGAGACTTTGGGCGCTGACGCCGCCGGCAGCGGCGGCCATGTTCATGCCCATAAAGCCCACGGCGGCCCCGCCGGGATTCTCGGCGGCAGACTGCATGGCGGCGGTCTGGGCCCCCACCAGGTTGGCGGCGGCCAGGGTGGGATCCTTGAACGCGGCGGCGCGCTGGAGGTCCTTGAGCATCTTCTCGTCATCCTCGTCGGCCACCAGGCTGGAGATGCCGAAGGAGACCACCTCCAGTCCCCGTAGGTCACGCCACTTTTCCGACAGCACCTCGTTGAGGGCATCGGCCAGCGCCATGGTCTGGCCGGGCAGAGCGGAATAGCGGATGCCCTGCTCGGAGAGCCTGGCGAAAGCGGGCTGGAGGGCGGTGAGCAACTCGGTCTTCAGCTGGCTGTCCAGGCTATCCCGGTCATAGCCCTCGGAGACGTTGCCGCAGACGTTTTTGTAGAAAAGCAGGGGATTGCAAATGCGGTAGCTATACTCGCCAAAGCACTTCAAAGAGATGTCGATGTCGATGCCCGCGCGCTGGTCCACCACCCGGAAGGGCACGGGATTGGGCGTGCCGTACTTATTGCCCACCAGCTCCTTGATGTTGAAGTAGTAGATGCGTTGATCCATGGGGGCCTCGCCGCCAAAGGCGAAGCGCTTGCCAATCTCGGCGAAGACGGTCTTGATGCTCTCCCAGTTGAGAGGGCCGGAGAAGAGGCTGGGCTCGGTGGCGGCGTCGTAGGTGTACTCGCCGGGCTCGGCGCACACCTCCACCACCTTGCCCTGCTCCACGATGAGCATACACTGTCCGTCGGCCACCGCCACCACAGAGCCAGTGGTGATGATGTTGTCGCTGCCACGGGTGTTGGAGCTGCGGCCAGAACTGCGGTGGTGGCCCTTGACCATCAGCACCGTCTCCGGCATAGCCTCGCAGTAAAAATACTCCTTCCACTGGTCGGCCAGCACGCCGCCCACAGAGCCCAGGCCCGCTTTGATCAGTCCCATATCGTATCTCTCCTCATAAAAAATTTGATGGGGTCTTGGAGCTTACTTGTCCAGCGCCAGCTGGGGCTTTAACAAAACCTTGGGTCGCGCGGGCGCCCAAGTTGCGTCATCGCATAGAATGAAAAGCGTACACTCCAGGTCCATATCCGTCACGCCCTGGCCAAAGGAGCCGTCGGCGGTGATCCGGTCCAGCCCGGTCATCTGGCCGGTGGCGCCGTCATACCAGGCCAAGAAGAAATGCTTGTCCCGGGCGTCCTCGCCCAGGCGGACGTCCACCTGGCCAAAGTCGTAGTAGTAAGAGCAAAGGCCGGCGTCTACTTCACGCCAGGGCAACAACTGGCCCTCAAAGCGGGTGAATACCTCGGTGAGCCGGTCCTTGACGCGCAGCCCGCCATCCTGGAGGCGAAAGCCGCTGTACGCATACGCCCCGCCATCGGCGGCAAGGACGGTATCCATGGTCCCGGTGGACAGCTCCCAGCGGTTGACCTGACCGGGATCGGCGAAAAACAGGCACCCCCGGTACTCCACCAGCGGCGCGGCGCCGCCATAATGCATCTCGGAGTAGTCCCCGATCCGGACAGGGGCCTCCTGGGCGTCCCCCGACCAGCAGTAGAAGCCCTGATCGCTCAGTTCGGTGGAGAGATAGTACCAACGCTCATTCTCGGGGACGTAGACCACCGGAGAGTCCGCTTGGGCCCAAGGCCCGGTCTCGTAGGCGTTGTCTGGGCAGGCCACGTCCTCCAGACCACAGACCTGATCGTTGGCATACTCCAGCCCATTTTCCTCAGCCCAGGCCCGCCGAATGGCCTCGTTGGTCTGGTCGCTGATGAGAAAACAGCTGTGGGAGGCCGCGCCCGCCACATCGGTCGCACGCGGGTTTCCCTGGTCGTCGGGGCTGGTGGGGATCCCCGGGTCGTCCCAGGTGACGTCTATATGATACCAGCTCTCCCCCAGCTTCACCACGTTCCACACGTGGTTCAAAAGCGCGCTCTCCACATAGGATACCGGGATGCCCAGCCGGTCCATCAAGGCTGAAAAGGTGAGCGTATACGCCTGGCACACGCCCTTGCCCTCCTGAAGAAAGTTGTAGGCGTCATAGATGGCGTAGTCATAGTCATACTCGTAGTTGGCAGCCAGATAATCATGGATAAAAAGGACCTTTTCCGCATCGGAAAAGCCCTCGGGCACCTGCTCCACGATAGACGCGAGCGTCTTGTCATAAAAGTCTCTGGCCCGAGCATAGCTCTCAGGGTCCAGGTCCGCGCGGTAAGGCGGCGTGATCTCATACAAAACGCCGCCAAGGACGCTGCACGGCCATTGCTGGGAGGGATCCAGAACAAACAGCTCGCCGTAGCGGTAGTAAACGCTGCAGATCAGCCGGTCGAGCGCGGCTGACGTGGCCGGAATACGGTACTGGTCGATCCGAATGACCTCGGCCCGGTCGGCGATCCCCTGGCGCAGAGCCTCGGTGGCGCCGGCATAGTCGGGCTCGGGCAGGCCCTGGAGCGTGGCCTCGTCAACACCGCCGGTCGCTTCCTCCAAAAGGATCCCCGCCGGGCGCGGTAAGGATGGGGCGGCTGGACGCTCCGCCGCCGCGCGCAAAGGCGCAAGGGCCAGGCACAGCGTCAGACCTGTCAGCAAACTCAGCCATCGCTTTTTCATAAAAGCCTCCCGTTTTTCCCACTTCTCATCCTCTTTCGGTAGGATCGGAATGTTGATCTTTTTTTCATTATAGGGCTTGGGCCTTGAAAAAGCAACTCTTTTCTAGGTGAGGTAATTTTTGTGAAAAATTTTCAAATTTTTGTTGCCAGCGGCAGTAGAATTTGTTATACTGTACCTATATTCAGGTACGTAACCGCCAAAAGATCGGTGGGTTGCCTATGAAAAAGAGAGCTGTTAAGGCAAAGAAAGACCGGCAATTGCTGTCCATGGTCCTGTTATTGGGGATCCTGGCTGTGATCCTTGCGGTCTTTTTCATTCGATATTATCGTCTGGAGCGGCAGGGCTGCGTCACCCGGCTGGAGGAGCACACCCAGACCGCCGGGAGCCAGATCATGGCCTCGGTGAAGCGCTCGCAGACCTATTTGGATAAGATCTCCGGCATCGTCTACGACCAGTGCATGGTCTCGGAGGAGGCAGGAGGGGTTATTTTGGCGTCCTTGGGCGATGTGGACCTCATCACCCGGCTGGAGCTGATCATGCCCGACGGCACGCTCTATACCTCCTCCGGCATAAAAAAGGACCCCACCCTCTCCTATAAGAAGTTGTCACAATCGGATGGCGGGGCCACGCGGCGGGCACTGGACCAGCTCTCCCCCGACCAGCAGATCATCCGGCTTTACGCGCCGGTACGACAGGGCAAGAGGACGGTGGCGATCATCTCCGGCGTTATCCCCATGGAGCGTTTGGCCTCTCGCTTCTCCGTGTCCGCCTACGGCCACCAGGCCAGCCTCTTCCTCATCGAAAGCGAGACGGGCAACTACCTCATCGACCCCATCCACGAAAAGCCGGGCAATCTGCGTGACGTGGAAAACTATCTCTTCACCGGCGGATACAGCAAAGAGGCGTTTTACCGCGAGGTCCGCACCGGACAGGACGGCTTTACCGTGATGCGTAGCCCCAACTCCAACAGCAACGACTACCTCTACTATACCTCCGTGGGCTTCCAGGACTGGGTGGTGATGCTGTCGGTGAAGGAGGACGTAGCCTTTGCCCAGTCTAACACGGTGATGGTGCTCTTTGTCATCATGATCGCTCTCATTGCGGGCCTGTCTCTGGCCTTCCTGCTCTGGTTCTTCCGGGACGTCCGCCGCCGCCAGGCCCGGACGGAGCTCCAACTTCGGGGCGGGCAGTATATGCTGGAGGTCCAGCAGACCCTGTTCCGGGCCCACATCGACCCTGGCGCTTTTGAGCAGGCGTTGCTGGAGATCGCCAACTACCTGACCGCCGACGCGGTGGCCTATTACGCCTTGGACAAGGATGGGGCGCTGGTGCTCCAGGATGTGGGCGGCTCGCCTACCAAGGTGCCGCCTAAGAAGGCCAACTTCCAATCCTTTTTCCCCCAGACGGCCAAGACGCTGCTACAGGACGGGCGCTTTTTCAGCAACCGTCCCTTCCTCTGGGGAGACGACGACTGGCACGCGGCCCGGGATATCGGCATCCGCAACATCATGCTGGCGCGCATCGACGCCCTGGACGGCAAACGACCGCTGGGTATGCTGTGCGCGGTGAATCCCGACGTACTGTGGAACGGCACGGAGCCGCTGGACCAGGTGGCGCTGACCTTTACCATGGCGGTAGAGAACCGGCAGAACTACCAGACCCTGGCCTATATCAGTCAGGTGGACGAGCTGACGGGCCTGATGAACCGCAACAGCTACCACGCCCGGCTGGATACTCTGGCCACCATGGAGGGCGGCACGGTGGGCTGCGTATACATCGACGCCAACGGTCTCCATGAGATCAACAACCATCTGGGCCACGACGCCGGAGACGAGATGCTGCGCTCGGTGGCCGACGCGCTGCTGGCCTCCTTTGATAAGAAAGACACCTTCCGTCTGGGCGGCGACGAGTTTGCCGTGCTGGTCACCGCCATGGCCCAAGAGGATCTGGAGCGGAAGGCCAAGGCGGTCAGCGAGGCGGTGGAAAAATGCGGCTACACCGTCTCCGTGGGCGTGGAGTGGCACCGCGGGGAGTTCCAGGTGAACGCCATCGTGGCCGCCGCCGAGGCCGCCATGCGGAAAAACAAGGCCGAGTTCTACGCCAGCAAGGGCGGCGAGCGGCAGATGCGCAACCTCAACACCCGGCTGGAGCAGACCCTATCTGCCAAACGGGATACGGACACATTGCTGTCCTATCTGGTCCCCAATCTGCTGGGGGTCTACTTTGTGGACCCGGCCAAGGACGCCTGCCGCTCTGTCCTGGCCACATCACCCGTCTTTGAAGAGGCGCTAAAGCAGACCCATTACAGCTTCCTCGGCGCTATGGAGCGCTACACCGCTCAGCAGGTCCGCCCCGAATGTCAGGCCGCGCTGCTGGAATGCTGCGACTATGACCGCATCCTCCCCCTGCTGGAAAAGGACGGGACCGTGGAATGCCGCTTCCAGACCCACTATGGCACCCAAGTCCTTTTGAAGATCCGCCATCCCAGCCGCTCGGACGATAACGCCGAGGAGCTGATCTGGCTGTTTACCAACGTCACGTCGGAGCCCGCATAACGCCCATGATTGTGAAAAGAGCGCCTGCCGATGCGGTCGGCAGGCGCTCTTTTTATCCCATATCAGTTGTCAACGGGCCGTCGTACAGTCCTCTCAGTTGCCGTGGGTAAAGATGCGCAGGACCTTTTCAAAGTCGTCGGCATCGTCATCGGCGGCCTTGGGCGCTTCGGCGGGAGCGGTCTCGCTCTCAGCCTGGGCCTGGCTCTTGCGGGAGAAGGGATCGCTCACCGGCGCGTCGGCAGCGCCGGAACCATCAAAGCCCGTGGCAATGACCGTAATGAGCAACTCGTCCTCCAGCGATTCGTCGAAGGCGGCGCCGAAGATGAACCGGGCATCGGGGTCGGCCATCTCCCGGACCATGTCCACCGCCACGGTGACCTCGTCCAGGTCCATGTCCAAAGAGCCAGTGACGTTGACAATGACGCCCTTGGCGCCGTTGATGGGCACCTCCAGCAGGGGGCTGGACACAGCCATGCGGGCGGCCTCCTCGGCCTTGTTCTTGCCCGCGGCCCGGCCCACGCCCATGTGGGCCATGCCCGCGTCCTTCATCACGGCGGTGACGTCGGCAAAGTCCAGGTTGATAAAGCCGGTGTTGGTAATGAGGTCGGAGACCGACTGCACCGCCTGGCGCAGCACATCGTCGGCGATCTCGAAGGCGTTGGCAAAGGTGAGCTTCTGGTCGGTGGCGTAGCGCAGGCGCTCGTTGGGGATAATGACCAGGCTGTCCACCTTGGTGCGAAGTTCGGCGATGCCCATCTCTGCCTGGGTCATGCGCCGGGTGCCCTCGAAGTGGAAGGGCTTGGTGACCACGGCTACGGTCAGGATGCCCATCTCTTTGGCGATGTCGGCCACGATGGGGGCCGCGCCGGTACCCGTGCCGCCGCCCATGCCGGCGGTGATGAAGACCATGTCCGTCCCTTCCAGAGACTTGGAGATCTGGGCACGGCTCTCTTCGGCGGACTTACGGCCCATATCGGGGTCGGAGCCTGCGCCCTTGCCGCCGGTGAGCTTTTCACCGATCTGGATCTTGTAGGTGGCCGAGGAGATCTCCAGGGCCTGCCGGTCGGTATTCACGGCGATAAAGTCCACGCCCTTGACATTGCTTTTCACCATACGGTTGACCACGTTATTGCCCGCGCCGCCAACGCCGATGACCTTGATCACATCTACCCCGCCCATGCCCGGGTCCATCTGAAACGCCATACCCGCGTCCCTCCTATGTACAAAGAAATTACAAGCTGTGGTATGCCCCGCGGGGCTCTCCCAGCTATATGTTGCGATTATACGTTCCTATTGTATCCTTTTTGCCGGGACAGGTCAAGAGAAAATGCGGGTTTTTTTCGCCTGAGGGCCAGTTTTTTTAATTGGGAATGAAACGGAGGCTCTCCTCGTCCATGATCTCCACGGTGTAATTTTGGTTGACGTCCACCCTGGGGTCGGTGACGGCGGCGGCAAAGCGGCGCAGCCAGTAGTCCATGCCCATCTCGGTCACTGGCGGGATGTGGATGGTGAAGCGGGAGTCATAGACAAAGGTGATGCGGTAGTCCTCGGTGAGGTCCACGCCGCCCAGCTTGTCCAAAAGGCCGTTTTCTCCCAGGGCGGCCAGCAGTTCCCGCAACCACTCCACCCGGCCACGCTGGTCCTCGCCGGCGGCCAGATAGGTGCCCTCGGCTGGGACCAGCGGGTCGATGCCCGTCACTACGGGCAGTCCGCCTGTGGCGGCGGAGCGCTCCAGCAGTTTACAGTCCTGGCCAATGAGCCACCACTGCCCCTCACAGGCGATAGCGGCCGCGGCCCGGCCCTCGGTGACGGTGATCGAGATGGCGTCAGGCAGGACCCGGCGAACGGTCACATCCTGGATATAAGGCAGATTGCGGCGCAGCTGGTTGGAGACGGAGGAGGGCCGCAGCAAAAAGAGGTTATCGCCGTTTTTTATGCCGGAGACGTCGATGATCTCCTGGGCGGTATAGCGGCTGTTGCCCTGGACGGTGATACTGCCCACCCGGAAAAACACCGCGCAGGCCAGCGCCACCGCCGCCAGGATCAGCACGGCGGACAGCACCATATAGAGCCCTGAGTGGCGCGGACGTCTACGCTGTTTACTTTTCCGGCGGCGCTTGTTTGCCATTGGCGTTCCCTACTTTTTCTCTAAGATTTCCGCGTCTGCTCCCAGCGCGGTCAGGTCCCTCGCGATGTCGGCATAGCCCCGAAGCACATGGTGGAGTCCGGTGATGACGCTCTCCCCCGTCGCCCCCAGCGCGGCCACAGCCAGCGCCGCACCGCCCCGGAGATCAAAGGCCTCCAGCTCGCCGCCATGGAGACGCTCCACACCGGTGACTACCGCCACCCGGCCCTCGCAGTTGATGCTGGCCCCCATACGCCGAAGCTCGTCAATGTGGCGGTAGCGGCTGGAGAACATGTTCTCCACAAAGAGGGTGGTCCCCTGGGCGGTACAAAGCGCCGCCATCAAGGGCGCCTGGGCGTCGGTGGGAAAGCCGGGATAGGGTGCGGTGCGCACGGCGTGGACACACCGGAGTGGCAGATCCGGGTCCCGGCTCAGTCGGATACGACCCTCGCTGCTCTCTACCGCGCAGCCCGCCTCAGCCAGAAGGGCCGTCACCGTAGACAGATGCCGACTCTCCACCCCCGCAAGCTCGACCTCGCCTCCGGCGGCGGCGCAGCCGCAGAGATAGGTGGCGGCTACGATCCGGTCGCCCATGACGGTGACCTCGCCGCCGTGGAGCATCTCGCCTCCCCAAATGGTGATCACGGAACTGCCCGCGCCCCGGACCTGCGCTCCCATGGAGCGCAGGAAGTCCTGTAGCTGGACGATCTCCGGCTCTCGGGCGGCGTTGAGAATGGTGGTGATCCCCCCGGCAGCCACCGCGCAGAGCATAGCGTTTTCCGTGGCCCCCACGCTGGGGATGGTCAGGGTGATCTCCCCACCCCGCAGGGCCGTCGCGGCGCACACAAGGCCCGCCGGGCCCTCCTGGATCTCCGCCCCCAGGGTCCTGAGGGCCGAAAGGTGCAGGTCGATGGGTCTCGGTCCCAGCTCACAGCCGCCGGGATAGCTCATTTCCGCCCGGCCCAGCCGGGCCAGGATGGGCCCCAGAAAGATGACCGATGAGCGCATGGCCCGGGCCAGGGACGCGGGCACGGTATAGGCGTGGGGCGCGGCGGCGTCTATGTAAAGCGTGTCCCCCTCCCACCGGACCTCACAGCCCAGATGCTCCAAAATGGCCACCGAGGCGTCCACATCGGTGAGCCGTGGGCAGTTGTGGATCGCGCTGACGCCCCGGCCCAGAATGGCGGCGGCCAGCAAGGGCAAAACGCTGTTCTTCGCCCCCTGCACCTGCAGCCGCCCGGAAAGGGGCCTGCCTCCTCGGATGCGCAGTACCTCCATGGTGATCCCTCCCTTTTCATAGGCCATCCTATGTCAAGGCAGGGAAAGGCGCTACTTTTCCAGCAATTCCATCAAGGTATCGTAAATGAGCCCCGCGGCGTCCGCCGGGGCCACGGTGGACACGGCCTGGCCCATGGCAGCGCGCCGCTTGGGGTCCTGGAGCAGGGCGGTGACTTCATCGAAAAGCCGCCGGGCCGTGCACTCCTGCTCCGGCAGCAGCACCGCGCCACCGTGATCGGCCAGCACCTGGGCATTTTTGGTCTGATGGTCCTCGGCCACGTTGGGCGAGGGGATGAGCACCGCCGGCTTACCCAGGGCGGCCAACTCGCTGATGGTGGAGGCGCCCGCCCGGCAGAGGACCACATCGGCGGCGGCCATGCAGAGGGCCATGTCGTGAATATAGGGCCGCACCTGAAGACGGGGGTGGGCATCCAGGTGGATGTCCTGCCGCTCCAAGCCCTCCAGCACATCATCATAGTACCGCTCTCCCGCGCCGTGGATATGGTGGAAGGGACAGCCCCGCTCCACGCACAACGCCAGGAAATCCACCATCTGGGCGTTCATCACCTTAGCCCCCAGCGAACCCCACACCGACAGGACCATCGGCGCGTCGTCCGAAAGGCCAAGCTCGGAGCGGGCCTCCTTACGGGTCCGGGTGAAGAAATCCGGCCGCACCGGTGTGCCCGTCACCACCACCTTTTCGGGGTCGGGGTAGGCCCCCGACTGATCGGGCAGGCCCAGCATCACCCGGTCCACATGCCTGGCCAGCTGCTTGGTGGTCAGGCCCGGCACGGCGTTGGACTCATGGATGGCGGTGGGGATCCCACGCCGAGCCGCCTCCCGGGTCACCGGGTAGGAGGCGAAGCCGCCTGTACCCACTACCAGATCGGGCCGAAACTCATCCAGGATCTTGTCCGCCTGCCGCCTGGAGCGGACGATGTTCACCGCCGCTTTGGCGTTGTGGGCCAGATTGTCCAAACTAAGCCGCCGCCGGAAGGAGTTGACGTCAACCTGCCGCAGCTCGTAGCCCGCCTTGGGCACCAGCTTGGTCTCCATGGTGTTGCCGCCGGCCCCCACAAAGAGGACCTGGGTGTCCGGCTTGCGCTCTTGGAAGCACCGGGCCAGGGCCAGGGCGGGACTAATGTGTCCGGCGGTGCCGCCGCAGGTAAAAATGACCCGTATGGTTACCGTCTCCTTTCCATGTCACGTTCGGGTTGGACACACGACGCCGTGGCTTCCCTCCGTCTCGGGCTGGTCTTCGGGCCGCAAGCGGCCCTGCGCTCGCCCTCGCTCTGGTCCATCCCCGGCTGTGTGTCTACCCTCGCGCTTCGCTTCTAGCCCTCCCGTGGCGCCTCGATCTGGCGCGAAACGCTCAATACAATGCCCATTTCAAAGAGCTGGATCATCAGCGCCGTGCCGCCGAAGCTGAAGAAGGGCAGGGAGATACCCGTGGGCGGAATGAGGTTGATGACCACGGCGATGTTCAAAAAGACCTGCACCGCCGTCAGGGTGGTGATGCCCACGATGAGCAGCGCGCCGAACTTATCCCGGGCATGAAGGGCCAGCCAGTAGCCCCGGATGATGAGCATGGCGAAGAGGAAGATCACCACCAGCGCGCCCACAAGGCCCATCTCCTCGCACCAGATGGAGAAAATGTAGTCGTTGTGCTCCTCGGGCAGGTAGAGAAACTTCTGCATGCTTTGCCCCAGGCCCTTGCCCAGCAGGCCGCCTGAGCCGATGGCGTAGAGGGACTGGATGATCTGGAAGCCGTCGCCTCTGGGGTCGGACCAGGGATTCTGCTGGATGGCAAGGCGCTTGGCCATATATTCGGTGTTGTTCATGATGAACCACAGCCCGCCGCCGATCACGCCGCCGCCGGCCACAAACCAGCCCCAGTGGATCCCGCCGGCCCACAGCACAGCAGCCGCTGCCACCAGGATCAGGATCGTGCCTGACATATGCGGCTCCCAGAGCAGGAGGCCGGCCACTACCAGCAAGATGCCCAGATACGGCATCAACTCGTTGAGGCCAATGCGCTCGGTGAAGTCCAGTACTCGGCCCAGGAACATCCGGGTATTCCACTTGCGCCGCTTTTCCGGCTGCCGCCGGGCCAGCATGGTGGCGAAGACCAAGATCACCGCCAGCTTAGCGATCTCCGAGGGCTGGAACTGGATACCCAGCAGATTGACCCAGCGATTGGCGCCGTTGCGGGTGACGCCAATACCCGGCACCTTCACCAGCACCAGCAGGATGATGGCAAACCACATGACCCACTTGGAGAGCTTGCGCCACCACTGGTAGTCGATATGAGAGGTACACCATAAAATGACCAGCCCGCCCGCGCCCATACGAAGCTGGCTCCAGAAATAGGCGGTGGGCTTGCCGCTTTCATAGTAGGCGGAGGCGTAGGAGGCGGAGTATACCGCCACCAGACCCATAGCCGTCAGCATCAATACCAACATCAAAAACGGCAGGTCCACCGGCCCTCCCGCCAGCTGCTGGCGCAGGGTCAGGTCCCGGTCTCTGCGTCTTGCCATAGGTCGTCACCTCCCTTGTTGATCGCAGTAATTTGCTCTTGGATCGGCTCAAAGGGAAACGTAGCCCATAAAGCCCAGTATACAGCCGATGCAGGAGACGATGGTGAAGATGGATACCACCTTTTCCTCGCTCCAGCCCTTCTTTTCAAAATGGTGGTGCAGCGGCGCCATAAGGAAAATGCGCTTGCCCGTGCCGGTGCGGCGCTTGGTGAGCTTGAAGTAGAAGACCTGCAAAATGTCCGACAGGGTCTCGCAGATATACACGATCCCCACGAAAAGTAGGATCAGGGGCATATTGTACGCAAAGGCCAGGCCGCAGACCACGCCGCCCAGGAAGAGGGAGCCGGTGTCGCCCATAAACACCTTGGCGGGATGGTGGTTATAGACCAAAAAGCCCAGCAGACAGCCCAAAAGGCAGGCGGCAAAGGAGGCGTAGCCCAGCTTATCCACCGTCCGCAGGCCCAGAGCGGCAAAAGTCAGCATCACCGGCAGGCTCACCGAGCTAGAAAGGCCGTCCACGCCGTCCGTCAGGTTAACGGCGTTGACCGTACCCACCATCACAAGGGCGGCAAAGACCATGTAGACAGGCCAGGGAATGGTCCACACCACATCACAGAAGGGCAGGGCCAGTTCCGGGCGCAGATGACCCAGATTGTGGAGCAGCACGGTAAACAAGATGGCCGCCGCCAACTGTAAGAGGAATTTCATGGGGGCGGAGAGGCCGGTATTCTCATGGTGGCGCAGCTTGGCGAAGTCGTCCAGAAAGCCGATAAAGCCAAAAATAGCCGCGAAGCCAAACAGAGACATGGGCTGCCAGTCCTTTTGCCAAAGGCCCCAAGCCAGGCTTACCAGAGCCGCGGCGGCAATGAACATCACCCCGCCCATGGTTGGCGTGCCCTGCTTGGACATATGCCACACCGGGCCGTCTTCCTTAATGGCCTGGCCCACATGGGCTCGTCGCAGCGCGGGCACCACGGCCAGTCCCAGCAGCGCCGTCAGTCCCAGCCCCCCGGCCAGACAGATCAGCAATTTGACCCAATCTTCCATGTTCTCTCTCCTCCGTCTTTCTTTGCGAAGGTCGCCCTGCGCAAATTTCCCTCTACTTTTTGAAATAGTCCGCCACGATCTCTCTCTCGTCCATATGGCGGAACTCATGGTCCACTTCCTGATAGGTCTCATGGCCCTTACCCGCCAGCAAAACGGTGTCCCCCGCCCGGGCCATAGAAAGGGCCAGGTGAATGGCCTTTGCCCGGTCGGGCTCCACCACCGGCTGGGGGTCGCCGCTTTGGAAGCCGCCCAACACGTCCTGGATGATAGCCAGCGGGTCCTCGGTGCGGGGATTGTCGGAGGTCACCACCGCCACATCGGAGAGCTTCGCCGCGATACCGCCCATGATAGGCCGCTTGATGGGGTCCCGGTCGCCACCGCAGCCAAAGACACAGATGACCCGGCCCTTGGTAAAGCCACGGACGGTGAGCAGCACGTTCTCCAGGGCGTCAGGAGTATGGGCATAGTCGATGAGCACGGTGTAGTCCGTAGGCATCGGCACGACCTCTACTCTGCCCTTTACCCCCTGTACATGTTTCAGAGCTTGCGCGCAGGGCTCCAGCTCCAACCCCAAAGCCAGACAGCAGCCCAAGGTGCCCAAAGCGTTGTAGACAGAAAAGCCGCCGGGGATGGGCAGCACCACCCGGCAAAGGGCGTCCCGGCTCAGAGCCTCGAACTCCACCCGGTCCGGGCACAGCCGCAGATTCTTGGCCACCAGATCGGCCTGGGACTGGTTTTCCGAGTAGGTCAGCACCGGGCAGGCTCCAAGGCCCGCATAGTACCGCCCGGCCTCGTCGTCCAGATTGATGACCGCCACATCACACATGGGCCACAACAGGGCCTTGGCCTCTCGGTAGGCCTCCATGGTCTTGTGGAAGTCCAGATGGTCCTCGGTGAGGTTGGTGAAGATCCCCGCGGCAAAGCGAAGCCCGGCCACTCGGCCCAGGCACAGCGCGTGGGAGGAGACCTCCATGACCACATAGGAGCAGCCCGCCGCATACATTTGACACAGCAGCTCCTGGAGCTCGTAGGATTCCGGGGTGGTGCGGTGGGCCTCCACCGCCTGGTGGCCGATGAGATTCTGGTTGGTACCGATGAGACCCACCTTGGCCCCCAGGACGTGCTCCAAAATTTCCTTAAGGAGATAGGTGGTGGTGGTCTTGCCGTTGGTGCCGGTGACGGCGATGAGCTTCATCTTATCCCCCGGGCAGTCGAACCAGCGCTTGGACGCCTGGGCCAGGGCCAGCCGGGGATCGTCTACCCGGATGCAGTCGTCTCGCTCCACGCTCTTGGCGCACACCACCGCCGCGGCCCCTTTTTCAAAGGCCTGGTCGATGTAGAGCCCGCCGTCGGTCTGAAAGCCGGGGATGGCGAAAAACAGCGCGCCGGGGGTCAGCTTTCGGGTATCCCAGGAGATGGAGGTGATCTCCAGCTCCTGCGTTGCCTCGGGCACAAGCTGTGTCAGCTTCATGCAAAGAGCCTCCTTCTAAGGGGTCAGGGTCTTTAGTCTTGGGTGAAATCGGTGACGTTCTCCGCGAAGGTCACGTCCACCACCGTCCCCGGCTCCACCGCCGTCCCCGGCGTGATGGACTGGGTGGCGCAGAGGGTGGAGGAGGTAAAGAACTGGGAAGAGCCGGTGCCCCGCATATAGAGCTTCAGCCCCGCCAGGGTCTGCTTCACCGTCTCCGGGTCCTTACCGGAGAGATCGGGCATCTCCACGCTCTCGGTGGGCTTCTCCTCACCCATGTAGAGCAGGACCTCGCTGCCGCCGGGGATCACCGAGCCGGAGGTGGGGATCTGGCCAGTGACCTTCTCCCCCGAGCCAATAAGACGGTAGGTAAAGCCCTTGGCGCTGAGCACCGGCGCAGCCTGGGCCTCGGTATAGCCCACGCACAGCGGCACCGCCGTGTCCGCGCCGGACATCTCCTCGGCGGAGTATTGTTTCTCCACGCCCATGTACTCCAGGATCTGCCGCATCAGCGGCCCGGCCATGGGGGCGGCCATGTTGCCGCCGGAGATATAGGTCCCGCCGGCGGTCCAGGAGCTGCCGGGGTAAGAGGGCTTGGGGGTGTCGTAGGCCAGCAATATCACGATCTTGGGGTCGTTGGCCGGGGCCACGCCCAGGAAGGAGACGATGTAGTCGTCCTCGTTCTGGTCCGCGCCGATCTTCTCGGAAGTACCGGTCTTGCCGCCGATGCGGTAGCCCGCCTGGTAGGCGTTCTTGCCGGTGCCCTGCTTGGCGCCCACCACACCCTCCAGCATATTGCGGACCGTTTCGGAGGTCTCCTCGCTGATGACCTGGCGGACCTCGGTGACGGGGAAGGTATCTACGATGTTGCCGGCTTCGTCGGTGGTATAGTCCAGCACATGGGGCGTCATGAGATGACCGCCGTTGACCACCGCGCTGGCGGCGGTGATGAGCTGAATGGGGGTGATACGGAAGGTCTGGCCGAAAGAGGCCGAGGCCAGGGAGGTAATCCCCTCCTTGCTCTCAAAGAGCTTTCGGGACCAGACATATCCCTTGTTCTCGCCGTTGAGGTCCACGCCGGTGGGCTCTAAAAGGCCAAAGTCCTCCATGTAGTCGTAAAATCTGGAGGCCCCCAGCTTCTGGCCGATCTCGATGAAGGCGGGGTTGCAGGAGTTGCGCACGGCGTCGGAGAGATTTTCCGCCCCGTGGCCCTCCCGCTTGGCGCAGTGGATGGTCCGGTCGGCCACCTGCTTGGCGCCGTTACAGTAGAAGGAGGTGTTCAGATTTACAACGCCCTCCTCCAAAGCGGCGGCCACCACGATGGACTTGAAGGTGGAGCCGGGCTCGTAGCCGTCGTTGACGCAGCGGTTGGTCCACTGCTTCAAAAGCGCGTCGTTCCGGGCCTTGGTATAGGCCTCCTCGTCGCCGCTGTCCCGGACGGCCTGGAGCGCCGCGGCGTCCTCGGCGTCGGCGATGGTGAAGGGGTCGTTGAGATCATAGTCCGGCGCGGAAGCCATGGCCAGGATGGCGCCGGTGTTGGGCTCCATGACGATACAGAAGCCGCCGTTTTGCACGTCGTACTTTTCAATGCCCTCCTTCAGCGCCTTTTCCGCGAAGCCCTGGATGGTGGCGTCGATGGTCAGGTGGTGGTCCCGACCGTCCTGGGCGTCGATGAAGTTTTCGTAGTTGGAGAGCATCTCGGTGCCCGCGCCGTTCTTGGCGGTGACCACCCGGCCCGAAGCGCCGGAGAGGGCCTTGTCATAGATCAGCTCCGTGCCGTAGAGGCCCTGGTTGTCCGCGCCCACAAAGCCCACCACGTGGGAAGCCAGGGCGCCGTAAGGATAATAGCGCTTGCTGTCGGGCTCTAAGTAGACGCCGTTGCCCAACTTGTTGGTGGCGATGAACTCCCGGATGGGCTCGGACTGCTCGCTCTCCAGCTTTCGGGCCAGCACCTCGTATTGGGAGCCGGTCTTCTCCATTCGCTCCAGGATATCGTTGGCGTCCAGGCCGGTGAGATTGGCAAGGCCCTGGGCGATGAAGGGCTTATTGAGGCTGGGATTGGCCGTCTTGCCCTCGGCGATCTTCTTGTCGTTGGCTTCGATGGCAGCATTCAGGTCCTTAGGCGAGAGGACCAGGTTTTGCACCGTGGCGGAGATGGAGAGGATGTTGCCCTCGGCGTCGTAGATCCGGCCCCGGTCCGCGCTGACGGCCAGGTCCCGGGTCTGCTGGTCCACCGCCTTGCGCTGGAGTTCTTCGTGCTGGTTGATCTGCAGATCCCAAAGCTGGGCCGCCAGCGGCACAAAGGCCAACGCGCCAAAGACCACCATCAGCACCACCGTGCGCCAGAAGACCCGCTGCTTGTTGTGCCGGTCGTCTACCCGGTCCTTGCGCTCTTTTTCTCGCTCCAAGGAAACGTCCTCCCTTCCCAGTGGCTTTAAAACGGGAAAATGGGCGCAAGAAAACATTATTTTCTTACGCCCGTTTCTTTATGGTTCGTCCAAACTATATGGCGCGCTCAGCGGAAAAATTCCACCAGATTGTCTACCGTCTGTCCCACCTCGTTCCAAATGCCGCCGTCGGGGTCGGCCGGGGTGGCGTAAAACTTGGCGCTGTCAGGCTCGGAGAGGTTCAGCGTCACGATCTGGCCCGGCTGGGGCTGGACCATGAGTCCGGAGGCCGCCACCTGCTCCTCCACCGTCTTCAGATCGAAGCACAGCTCGTAGGAGGTACGCAGCTTGGCGTTTTCCTCGCTGAGGGTCTCCCCCTCCCGGCGCAGATGGACGATCTGGTCGGAGACCTGGGCCTTCTGGGCGTATGCCGACAGCAGAAAAACCGTCATGACCGCCACCAGCACAAAGCCGATGACCGCCGTGGGGGCCACATAGCCCGCAGCCCGGACCCGGGCGTGCTCCCGGGCCGCATGGCGCTCCCGGGTACGGATGCGCGGCTGGTCCTCCACACGCTCCCGGGTACCGGGGGCGTAGGCCGGATCGTAGGCCACGCTGCCGTAGGTCCGCAGATAGGGATCGGCGCGTCTCACACTTGCTGCCATATCTCTCGTCTCCTTTGTAAAAGCCGCTTCTTCGTCTTATAGCTTTCGTGCCACCCGCAGCTTGGCGCTGCGGGAGCGGGGGTTTCGTTCCAGCTCCTCCTGTGTGGGCAGGATGGGCTTTCGGTTCACCAGGGCCAGCCTTGGCTTCTTGCCGCAGACGCACACCGGGAAGTCCGGCGGGCAGGTACAGCCCCGGCAGTGGTTCTGAAAGCCCGTCTTCACCAGCCGGTCCTCCAGGGAGTGGAAACTGATGATGGCCAGCCGTCCGTCCGGGGCCAGGCGGTCCACCGCCGCGTCGATCATGGTGGGGATGGCCTCCAGCTCGCCGTTGACCGCGCAGCGGATGGCCTGGAAACTGCGCTTGGCCGGGTGCTGCTTTTCCCGTAGCGCGGCGGCGGGCATGGCCGAGCGGATGATATCCACAAGCTCCTGGGTGGTCTCGATGGGCTTGACCTCCCGCATCCTGACGATACGCTGGGCAATGGCGGGTGCGTATCGCTCCTCGCCGTAGCGGTAGAGGATGTCCCGCAGGGCCTCTTTGGAATAGGTATTTACCACTTCCCGGGCGGTCAGCGCCTGACTAAGATCCATGCGCATATCCAGCGGCGCGTCGTGCATATAGGAAAAGCCTCTGGCCGGATCGTCCAGCTGGGGGGAAGACACCCCCAGATCAAAGAGCATCCCGTCCGCTTGGTCTATCCCCGCCTGGGCTAAGAGTGCGTCTAGGTCGGCAAAGTTGCCTTGGACCAGCGTCACCTTGTCCATGTGTCCCGCCAGGCGAACAGGCGCGGCATCCAACGCGGCCTGGTCCCGGTCGATGCCGATGAGCCGCCCGGTGGTAAGGCGGCGCGCGATCTCCAGGGAGTGGCCCGCTCGGCCCAGGGTGCCGTCTACATAGATCCCATCCGGCCGAATGTTCAGCGCGTCGATACATTCTTCGAGCAAAACGCTCTTGTGACCCAGATCGCTCTCCATCAGAAGTCCAGAGCCTCCATGAGCTGGGCCATCTTCTCCGGGGTCATCTCCTCGTCGTTTTCACGCCAGATGGCGGCGTCCCAGATCTCCGCCCGGTCGTGAACGCCGATGATGGCCACATCCTTGGAGATGCCGGCGTAGACCTGGAGCCGGGTGGGAATGGTGATGCGGCCCTGGGAGTCGGGGCGGCACTTGACGGCGTTGGCAAACAAAGGCCGCATTTTCTGGGCCTGGTTCATGGGCAGGGTGTCGAATTTCTCCGTGAAGCGCAGCCAGCTGGCCTCGGGGTAGAGGGCCAGGCACTTGTCGATGCCCATAGTGAGGTAGCACTCCGCTCCCAGATCATCCTGGAGCTTGGCGGGGAGCATGAGCCGATCCTTGGCGTCCAGGCTGCGCTCGAACGTGCCGGTGATACTGCCCATGGGCCTCCCCTCCTTTGCTCCACTTTTCTCCAAAAGGGGGCACTTATCCCCCACTTTGTCCCACTACCATCCCTAGTATAGCTTGTCCGAAAGGGAATTGCAAGGACTTTTTGGGATTTTTTTCATCCCCTTTGAAAATATTTTCAGGATTTTATGGCGTTTTCTATATTTTGTGGTAAGATTCACTTTTCCCCACAAGATATAGGGCTCGCCTTTGTTTGACGACTGACCTGGACCGTGGTATACTCCTATGTATATGAAGCGTGAGGGAGTGAGCGGCCGTGGAACCATTAAAAAAGCTGGCCATTCCCCTTCTGGCGTGGTACAATGAGAGCAAGCGAGACCTGCCCTGGCGGCGAGACCGAGATCCCTACCACATCTGGGTCAGCGAGATCATGCTCCAGCAGACCAGAGTGGCCGCCGTGGTGGACTATTACGCCCGCTTTCTGGCGCGCTTCCCCACCGTCCAGGCCCTGGCCGGGGCGGAGGAGGACGCGCTGATGAAGTGCTGGCAGGGCCTTGGGTACTATTCCCGGGCCCGCAATCTGCAAAAGGCGGCCCAGGTCATCGTCCACGACTACGGCGGGGTCTTCCCGGTTGACTACGCCAACCTCCGGGCCTTGCCCGGCATTGGGGACTATACAGCCGGGGCCATCAGCTCCATCGCCTTTGGCATCCCCAGGGCCGCCGTGGACGGAAACGTCCTGCGGGTGGTGTCCCGCCTCACTGCCGACAGCCGGGATATCACCCTGCCCGCTGTGAAACGGGACGTGGCCACAGCCTTGGAGCAGGTCATGCCGGTAAAGGCCCCTGGGGAGTTTAACCAGGCTCTGATGGAGCTGGGGGCCACGGTGTGTCTGCCCAACGGCGCGCCCCTATGTGAAACGTGTCCCGCCAAAGACTTCTGCCAGGCCCACAGGCAGGGCAAAGAGTCCCAATTCCCCGTCAAGCCCGGCAAGAAGCCCCGGAGGGTCGAAAACCGGCAGGTATATTTGCTGTTTTATGAGGGCCGGGTGGCCCTTTGTAAGCGACCCAAGAAGGGTCTTTTGGCGGGACTGTGGGAATTTCCCAACACGCTGGAAACAGAAACGCTCCCCCTGGAGCCACCCCCCTTGGTCTTTGCCGGGACTGCCAAGCACATCTTCACCCACATCGAGTGGCACATGGCCGCCTACGCCGGGGAGCTGCCCTCGGCGGAGTTGCCGGCGGGCTGGGTGTGGGCCGGCCGAGAGGACCTGCAAAAGAAATACTCCGTGCCCAGCGCCTTTCGCGGCTTTATGGACGCGGTTTTCCAACGTCTGAGGTAGAAAAAGGAGACGGTACGTATGGCAAAGCTCTATTTTAGATACGGGGTGATGGGGTCTTCCAAAACCGCCAACGCCCTGATGGTGCGGTATAACTACGAAGAGCGGGGTCAGGAGACCCTGCTGGTCAAGCCCGCCATCGACCAGCGTGACGGCGCCCGGTTCGTGGCCTCCCGGGCGGGGCTTTCTCACCCGTGCATCTACTTTTCCGACCTCCAGGCCATGGAACCGGAGAGTTTGCGCAAGTACGCCTGCATCATCGTAGACGAGGCCCAGTTTTTGTCTCGGGACGAGGTGCGCTACCTCACCATGCTGGTGGACGACTACAACATCCCCGTCATCTGCTACGGTCTGCGGGCTGACTTTTCCGGCAACCTCTTCCCCGGCTCCCAGGAACTGCTGGCCAGCGCCGACATCATCGAGGAGATCAAGACCATCTGCTGGTGCGGCAAAAAGGCCATCTGCAACGCCCGGTTCGACGAAAACGGCGTTGTGGTCAAGGAGGGCGAGCAAGTGGTGCTGGGGGCCAACGACCAGTATATCGGCCTGTGCCGCAAGCACTGGAAGGCCGGGGACCTGGGGCCCGGCGGAAGCGCCAAGCCGTCGTGAGCAGCGCGGATGGACTGGAGCGAGAGCAAAAACAGGCCGGCAAAGCCGGCGGCATTTTGCCCGAGCGCAAAGAAGCCGCGCGTCGCAAACAGGCGAGGCGTGACAAAGAAGAAATGATCTGCACCCTGTGTCCCCGCCGGTGCGGCGCAGAGCGGACCGAGGCCCAAGGCTCCGGCTACTGCCGCCAGCCCAGCCTGCCGGTGGTAGCCCGAGCGGGACTTCATCTGTGGGAGGAGCCCGTCATCTCCGGGACCCGGGGCGCAGGCACGGTATTTTTTTCCGGGTGCTCCCTGGGGTGCGTATTTTGCCAGAATGAGGCCATCAGCCAAAAGGACTTTGGTAAGATCGTCTCTGTGGAGCGGCTGGCCGACATCTTTCGGGAATTGGAAGCCCGGGGCGCTCATAACATCGACCTGGTCAGCCCCACCCACTTTGCCCATATCCTCCCCGCCGCCATTGAAAAAAGCGGCGTGGGCATCCCCTTTGTGTGGAACTCGGGCGGCTACGACACCATGGAGACCGTCCGGGCTATGGCCCCTTACATCCAGGTGTGGCTGCCCGACCTCAAGTACCTGTCGCCGGATCGGGCCGGACGGTATTCGGACGCTCCCGACTACCCCGCCGTCGCCACCGCCGCCATCGCTGAGATGGTCGCCCAGGCAGGCCCTTGCGTGATGGAGGGCGGCCTTTTGAAGCGGGGCGTGCTCATCCGCCATCTGCTCCTCCCCGGGGCTCTGGCGGAGGCCAAGGCCGTCATGGACTGGGTGGCGGAGACCTTCCCCGCCGGCAGCGTGCTCTTCTCCCTCATGGGCCAATACCTCCCCCTGGGCCGGGCGAAGGACTTTCCCGAGATCGACCGGGCCCTCCGCCCCAGCGAGCTGAAAAGCGCCGTGGCCTACATGGACGCTCTGGGGCTCCAAGGCTTTACCCAGGACGCCGCCGCGGCGGACGAGGCCTATATCCCCGCTTTTGATCTGACTGGAGTGTAGCGCAATGTCAACTTCTCTGTCCCAAAGCCGTCTCAGGACGGTGTGGCTCCTCTCCTGGCCCGCCATTATGGAGCAGATCCTCTCCACCATGGTCAGCTATGTGGACGCTGCCATGGTGGGCGCGCTGGGTATGACCGCCTCGGCGGCGGTGAGCGTCAACGCCGCCCCCATCTGGCTTATCGGCGGCATTCTATCCGGCGTAGGCACAGGCTACGCCGTCCAAGTGTCCCACGCTGTGGGCGCGGGCCAGGATGATCGGGCCAAGGCCGTCATCCGCCAAGGGGTGCTGGCCGCCGTCTTCTGCGGAGTCGTCTCTTTTGCCCTCTACCGCTGCGTGGCCTGGCATCTTCCCATGTGGCTGGGAGCGGTGGAGCCGGTGCTGGGTGAGGCCAGGCGCTATCTTCGCGTCTACACCTACTGCCTTTTGTTCCAGGGCTCGGCCACCATCTTCTCCGGCATTTTGCGGTGCATGGGCAACACGAAAACGCCGCTGGTGCTGAATACCGCCGCCAACGTCCTGAACGTGATCTTCAACTTTTTCTTCATCTACCCCACCCGCTCCGCCTCCATTTTAGGGCTGGACGTGACCATCCCCGGCGCTGGGATGGGGGTGGCCGGGGCGGCCCTTGGCACGGTGCTGGCTTGGGCCTTTGCCGGAGTGTTCACCGCCTGGGCAGCCCTTCACCAGGGAGAGCGGTTTACCATTCACCGGGGCGAGAGCTTCCGGCCCAGCAGGGCTATCATCTCCCAGGCTGTCCGGCTTGGCCTTCCCTCGGCGGCAGAGCGGGCCATGGTGAATATCGGCCAGGTGGCCATGACCGGCGTGGTGGCCTCCATCGACACCGGTGTAGCCCTGGCGGCCAACAACATTGCCACCACCGCCGAGGGCCTATGCTACCTGCCCGCCTACGGCATTGCCTCCGCCTCTACCGCCATGGTGGGCCAGAGCGTGGGGGCCCAGGATAGAGAAAACGCCCGAAACTACGGTGTTTTGAGCGCCAAGCTGGGCTTTTTCATCTGCATTGGCACCGCCATCTGCCTCTTCCTCTTCGCCCATCCCCTGGCCTCCCTTTTTAACACCGATCCCGCCGTGGTGCGTGAAGCGGCCAAGGTGCTGCGTATCGTGTCGGTAGCCGAGCCCTTCTTCGCCCTCTCCATCATCTATACCGGCGCGCTGCGGGGCGCCCGGGACGTGAAGGCGCCGATGTTCATCAGCCTCATTTGTATGTGGGGCGTCCGCATCCCTCTGGCCCCGGTGCTGGTGTACTGGGCCGGCCTGGGTCTCAGCGGCGTGTGGATCGCCATGAGCTGCGATATCATTTTGCGGGGGATCCTGTGTGTCTGGCGCTGGCGGGGAGACCGCTGGGAGCGCCGGGCCTTTCCCAGAATAGAGAAAAGGAGCGAGGAAGCATGAAGGAGCTGGAAGAGCGGATCGTAAGAGACGGCAAGGTGTACGCCGGGGACGTTTTGAAGGTGGACGGCTTTTTGAACCACCAGATGGACCCGGCCCTGTTTGAGCGCATGGGCCAGGAGTGGCGGCGGCTGTTCCCCGAAGCGGTCACAAAAATACTGACCATCGAGGCCAGCGGAATCGGTATCGCCGCCATGGCCGGAAAGGTATTTGACTGCCCGGTGCTCTTCGCCAAGAAAAGCCGCACCAAGAACATTGCCGGCAGCGTCTACACCGCCCAGGTGGAGAGCTATACCCACGGCGGGGTCTACACCATCCTCTGCTCCAAGGAGTACCTCAAGCCTGAGGACAAGGTGCTGATCCTGGACGACTTTCTGGCCAACGGCAACGCCCTGCTGGGCCTGCTGGAGCTGTGCCGCCAGGCGGGCGCCCAGGTGGTGGGCGCGGGCGTGGCCATTGAAAAGGCCTATCAAGGCGGCGGAGAGCGGGTCCGGTCCCAGGGCGTGCGGGTGGAGAGCTTGGCCCGCGTCCGGAGTATGGACCCCAGCGAGGGGATCGTCTTTTGCTGAAAGCTGCCTCAAAAAAGCGAAAAGCAGCCTGTGGCTTATAAAGCCACAGGCTGCTTCTATTTGCTCGTTTATTCCTCCACCCGGGTCAGGTCCAGCGGGTAAAAGCCCACCAGATCGCCGGTGGAGCTGTCCAGCAGTGTCAGGGTATCGCCGGAGAGTCGATAGTGGTCGTAGACAGCCACGTCGATGGCGTAGTCCAGCCCTTCGGAGAGGTAAAGGCGGTCGCCGAGGGCCTCGTAGTTGCCCCGGACCTGGGCGTTGCCTGACTGACCCTTTCCTTGGGCGGAGAGGGCGCAAGTATAGGTGCCGTCCGGGTCAAAGGTGTAGCGCAGGCTCACGGTTTGGCTCTCGTCCAGGACAATATCCGTCTCCCAGCTGCCCACCAGAGGGCTGCCGCCGGGAAGCAGACGCAATAGCGCCCATAGCGCCACGATCAGCGCCGCCAGCACGCCCAGGGCGATCTCCCGTTTCACCGCCGCCTCTTTCCGAGCTTAGCCCACCCGCTCGAAGTTGAAGGGCAGCAGCGCGGACAGACTCGCATCGGGGGTAGCGCTGCCGGCGTCCAGCTTCAGCGTGTCGCCCGACAGGTCGTAGGCCAGATAGTTGTCGGTGGGCTCCACACTGGTGTCGTTGGACATGTAGAGCTTGCCGTCCTCGGCCTTATACTGACCGGCCAGGTTCAGGCTACCGCTCATAGCGTCCAGATCCATGGCCTGATCCAGCAGATCGTCCATGCTCATGCCGCTCTGGGCCAGGGCCTGGTCCACATCCACGCCGGGCATCATCTGGGCAAAATACTCGCCCAGGCCGTCCTTCATCTGGTCCTTGACGCCCTCCATAGACGCAGCCAGGGCGTCCTTGTCCACCGCCAGAGTATAAGTATTGTCTCCCTTGAGCTCCATAGTCAGGACCATGCCAAAGTCGCTGAGCTGCACAAACTCGCCCATGCCGCTGGCTTCCAGGGTCTGGTTGATGTAATCGGTCATGTCGATGCTGGCGTTCCACTTGCCCTCGATGCCGTCGCCGGAAGCGGCCTTCTTATTGCCGCCGCAGGCGGCCAGGACGCTCACCAGCAGCACAGCACTCAGGACCAACGCAAGAAACTTCTTCATACTCTTCATTCCTCCAAAAGCAAAATGTAGTGTCGAACAGCCCAAGTATAAACTTCCTCTCCCCAAAAGTCAAGGCGCTTTTTCCGTCGAACGGGCGTCGCGCTAAAGCCCGTCAACGCTCGCCTCGCCCCGGGGCATACTTTTTCGGAAGGCACTGGGCGTACAGCCCTTCAGCTCCCGAAAGACTCGGGCGAAGTAGCTCATCTCCTGAAATCCGCACAACCCGCCGATGTCCGCGACCTTGCGATCGGTAGACGCCAGCAGCTCCGCCGCCTTTTGGACGCGCAGCTGCTTGAGATACTGGATGGGGGAACAGCCCAGCATACCGCGAAAGCAGCGCAGGCACTCATTTTCGCTGAGGTGGGCGCTCCGGGCGATCTGCGCCAGGGTCAGCTCCTCGGCATAGTGCGCCTGGATATATTGTAGCATGGTCTTGATCCGCTGCTCGCTGCGCAGGGTCTTCTCAGCCGGGCGCCTTTCCGTCCGGGGGCAGTTTTGAAAGAGGAGAAAGATCAGCTGGGAGAGCTGTTCCCGGGCGGTAAATTCAAAGCCCGGTCCCTCAGCCGCCACAGCCTGCCACGCCGTCTGAATAGCCGCGATGGCGCGCTTGTCCCAGTCTCGAACGCCGGAAAAGTGGACACAGGGACAGCCGAGGTCGGCAAGCAGCGGCTCCAGGTATTTTTGCCAAAGAATGCTGTCCACGCCGCCACCCACCAGTCTGGGGTGGAATACAACGGAGCGTAGACGGCACGGCTTCTCCCCCACCGGCCAGACCCCGTGCAGTACGCCGGCGTTGACGAAGACCCCCTCGCCCCGCTTCACGACGTAGTCCGTCCCATTGACGGCCACTCGGGCGGTCCCGGTCTCCACCACCAACGCCTCCAGCTCGTCATGCCAGTGCCAGGACACGTCCACCTCGTTGATATTGTCATGGTAACAGGCCAGCGGAAACAGCGGCGTTCCGTGGTCGATCAACTCCCGGCCTTGCCGGTCGGTGGCCACCGCCCCGCACGGAGTGACTGCCATAGCCCTTCCCTCCCGGTGATTTTATCCTATCAATTTGGGGATTTTTTTCTATCGCTTTCCTCTGTTTGGTGGTATTATCCTATCAGAAACCAAGGAGGAATGCAAGATGGTCCATTTGCTTTTAGCAGTCATCTATGTTTCGTTTATCAGTCTGGGCCTACCCGACTCGCTGCTTGGCTCGGCGTGGCCCGCTATGTATCCGGGCTTTGGCGTGCCGGTGTCCTATTCAGGGATCATTTTCTTTATCATCTCGGTGGGGACGGTGCTCTCCAGTCTGGCCAGCGACCGGCTCACCCGCCGCTTGGGGGCGGGCCGGGTGACGGCCATCAGCGTAGCCATGACGGCGGCAGCTCTCTTTGGCTTTTCCGTCAGCGGCTCGTTCTGGATGCTGTGTCTGTGGGCAATTCCCTACGGTCTGGGGGCGGGGAGCGTGGACGCGGCGCTCAATAACTATGTGGCGCTCCACTTCGCCAGCCGCCATATGAGCTGGCTCCACTGTATGTGGGGCGTGGGCGCGTCCGTGGGGCCGTACATCATGGGTTACGCCCTCACGGGCTTTGGCAGCTGGAACCTGGGCTACCGGATCATCAGCGTGATGCAGCTGGTGCTGACCGCCGTCATCGTGCTGAGCCTGCCCCTTTGGAAGGGCAAGGCCCAGGGCGAAGGCGAGGAGAAAGCCGTCCCCGCCCAGCCCCTCACCCTGGGGCAGATCGTGGCCATGCCCGGGGTCAAGGCGGTAATGGTCACATTCTTTTGCTACTGCGCCCTGGAGCAGACCACCGGTTTGTGGGCCAGCAGCTATCTGGCCCTCCACAAGGGCGTAGCCCCCGAGACGGCGGCCGGCTTTGCCAGCCTGTTCTTCATCGGCATCACCGCGGGCCGGGCGGTGAGCGGCTTTTTAACTATAAAGCTCACAGACAGCCAGATGATCCGCCTGGGCCAAGGGATCATTGCCGTTGGGATCGCCGCTTTCCTGCTTCCCTTGGGGGAATCCGCCGCCCTGGCGGGGCTGATCCTCATCGGCCTGGGCTGCGCGCCCATCTACCCCTGCATCATCCACTCCACGCCGTACCACTTCGGCTCCGAGCGGTCCCAGGCCATCATCGGCGTTCAGATGGCCAGCGCCTACGTGGGCAACTGCCTGATGCCGCCGCTGTTTGGGCTGATTGCTGACCACATCACCGTATCCCTGCTCCCGTTTTATCTGCTGGTCATTCTGGCCTTGATGGTATTCATGCACGAAACGCTGCTAAAGCACGGCGGAAAGGGCGTTTGAGAATCGGCTTTTTATGCCCGGTGCCCCGAAAATTTGCCACACCCTAATTGCCCCGGATCGCCCCTCCGGCCGACCCCTCAAAAAGCAAGAAAATGCTTGCAATCACTAAGATTGCAAGCATTTTCAAGTGGTACGCCCGAAGGGACTCGAACCCCCAACATTCAGAACCGGAATCTGACGCTCTATCCAATTGAACTACGGACGCATACCGCCGCCGGAGACCGGCAACGGAGATATTATAGCACGTTGGTGGAAAAAATCAAGCCCTAAATTTAGCTCAGCAGCAGCTTGTCGTCGGCCTCGTCGCTGCCGCTGACCTGACTGAACTTGGCCAGCAGCTCCTCCACGGTGAGCTTTTTCTTCTCCTCCCCGGAGACGTCGATGACGATCTTGCCGTCGTACATCATGATCAGGCGGTTACCGTGGGCGATGGCGTCGCGCATATTGTGGGTGATCATCAAGGTGGTCAGGTGATCCTTTTGCACGATGCGTTCGGTGGTATCCAGCACCTTGGCCGCCGTCTTGGGGTCCAGAGCCGCGGTGTGCTCGTCCAGCAACAACAGTTTGGGCTTTTGCAGGGTGGCCATCAGCAGCGTCAGCGCCTGACGCTGGCCGCCGGAGAGCAGCCCCACTTTGGTGGTCAGCCGGTCCTCCAGCCCCAGGTCCAGGGTCTTCAGCAATTCCCGGTACGACTCCCGCTCCTGGTTGTAGATGCCCGCGCGCAGCGTACGGCTCTTGCCTCGGCGGGCCGCCAGGGCAAGATTCTCCTCGATCTGCATGGTGGCGGCGGTGCCCATCATGGGATCTTGGAACACCCGGCCAATGTACTTGGCCCGCTTGTGCTCAGGGAGCTTGGTGACGTCCACACCGTCGATGGTGATGGTCCCCCGGTCCACGCTCCACACGCCGGCCACGGCGTTCAAAAGCGTAGACTTGCCCGCGCCGTTGCCGCCGATGACGGTGACGAAGTCGCCGTCATTCAGGGTCAGGTCCACGCCCCGCAGGGCCACCTTTTCGTTGACCGTGCCCGCGTTAAAGGTTTTCCATACTCCCTTGACCTCAAGCATTACGGACCGCCTCCTTCTTGCCGGGCTTGTTGAAGTACTTGCCCTTCCAGTAGGGCACCGCCAAAAACAGCGCCACGATCAAGGATGTGACCAGCTTCATATCGTCGCCGCTGAGAAGCTTGGAGCCGATGACCAGCTGGTAGACCACATAGTAGATCACAGAGCCGATGACCACCGCCAGCAGCTTCAGTGCGAAATTGCGGAAGACCCGGCCCAGCAGCACCTCGCCAATGATGACGGCGGCCAGGCCGATGACGATGGCGCCACGGCCCATGGACACGTCCGCAAAGCCCTGATACTGAGCCAGAAGAGCCGAGCAAAGCGCCACCAGGCCGTTGGAGAGCATCAGCCCCAGCACGGTGGTAAAGTTGGTGTTGATGCCCTGGGCCCGGGCCATGGCGCTGTTGGAACCGGTGGCCCGCAGCGACGCGCCCAGCTCCCGGCCAAAGAACCAATACAGCAGACCGATGGTCACGATCACGGTGAGACCCACCACAAAGATGGGGTTATTCAGTCCCAGGCTCTTCACGTTCCGGGAGGAGACCAAAAGGTCATAGTTATTGGCGTTGATGGGCTGATTGGACTTACCCATAATGCGCAGGTTCACCGAGTAGAGGGCCAGCTGGGTCAGGATGCCCGAGAGGATGGCCGGAATGCCGCACACGGTGTGGAAAAGCCCCGTGGCAAGCCCCGCCAGCAGTCCCGCGCCAAAGGCGCACAGCAGTGCCACTGGCGTGGGAAGCCCCGCCATGGTGGTCATGATAAACACCGCGCCACCCAAACACATGGTGCCGTCCACCGTCAGGTCGGCCACGTCCAGGATCTTATAGGTGATATACACACCGATGGCCATAATGCCCCAGATGAGGCCTTGGGATATGGCGCCGGGCATGGCGTTCAAAAGCGCCATTGGATTCATACGTGTCTCCTTCTTCCTTGTCCAGAGTGCTGGGGCAAAAAAGTCAATACCCCAAAGTATTATATCAAAAAACAGAGAAAAAGGGAAGCCCCTTTTTCTCTGTTTTTTCTCGATAGGAAATATTTTCGGCTTAGCCCTCGGCCTCGATGGCCACGTAGCCCTCAGGCGGGGTCAGACCCAGGTCGGCGCAGATCTCCGCGTTATACTTGGGAATGGCGGGGGCATACTCGATGGGCATGGTGGCGATGTTGGCGTCGCCGGTGAGGATCTCGGCGGCCATCTTGCCCGTGGCCACGCCCAGGTCATAGTAGCTGATGGACAGGGTGGCCACGCCGCAGCCCTTGCAGATGCCCTCCTCGCCCACGAAGACGGGCTTCTTGGCAGGGCGGCAGATGTTGTCCACGATGCCGGTATTGGCGGCGGCGGTGTTGTCGGTGGGGATGTAGAGCACGTCGCTGGCGGCCACGGCGCTCTCTACCACGGCGGCCAGGTCGTTGGAGTCGGAGAAGGAGTAGAGCTCGGCGGTGTAGCCCAGCTTCTCCAGCTCCGCCTTCACCACGTCCACCTGGTACTGGCTGTTGGCCTCAGCGGAGCAGTAGACCAACCCCACGGTCTTGGCCTCGGGGCACCAGTCCTTGATCATCTGGGCCTGCTCATTCAGGGGCGCCAGGTCGGAGGTGCCGGAGATGTTGCCGCCCACGGTGCCGGTGAAGTCGGTGAGCTCCAGGGCCACGCCGTACTCAGTGACGGAGGTGCCCAGGATGGGGATGTCCACGGTGGCTGCAGCGGCGGCCTGGAGGGCGGGGGTGGCGTTGCAGAGCATCAGGTCCACGTTGTCAGCCACAAACTGGTTGACGATGGTGGAACACATGGGAATGTCGTTGGAAGCGTTCTGGTTGTCAAATGTCACCCGACCGGGCAGGGCCTCCTCCAGCGCGTCCATAAAGCCCTGAGTGGCGGCGTCCAGCGCGGGGTGCTGGACCAACTGGCAGATACCAACGGTGTAGCTGCCGTCACCGGGGGCGACGGTAGCGGGCACGTCGGTGGCGGGAGCATCAGAGGCAGGGGCGTCGGTGGGCTGGGAAGCCTTCTCGTCGCCGCCGCCGCAAGCGGCCAGGGCAAAGACCATGACCATAGCGAGAAGCAGAGCAAGATACTTTTTCATTCTATATTTCCTCCTTCGATATGTCGTACACTTTAGCACGTTGTGGTGCTAAATCAGCACCGAGCGATATTATAGTCCCCTCATTTGAAAATGTCAAGAGGGCAGCGAAAAAAAGAGGGCGGCCCGGTTGGGCCGTCCTCTTGCCGATCAAATAGAGCTCTATTTGCCTACGCAAAACCGGGAAAAGATCTGAGCCACCACGTCCTCCTGGACGTTCCGACCTGTGAGCTGGGCCAGGGCCGTCATGGCCTCCTCCACATCCAGCAGCACAAGGTCCGGCGGAGTGCCCGCCCTCCGGGCCTGCCCAGCCCGGTCCAGGGCCTCCAGGGCCCGCCGGGCGCAGTCGGCCTGGCGGGCGTTGGTCAGCGCCTCGCCATTTGGCTCAGCGCCTTGAGGAAACAGCTCTGCCACCGCCCGCCCCAGGGTCTGGGCCGCCCCATTGGGGTCGGTCTTGGCGCTGATGGACAGCCCCTCTCCCACCAGCGCGGGTCCCAGATCGGCCTTGGCGCGGACCAAGATAGCCGGGGCCAGGTCCCGGGCCTGTTGCCAGAGGGCCAGGTCCTCCGCTTCCAGCTCTCCCGCGGCGTCTGTGACCACGAAAATGAGCCCCGCCTCCTCCATGGCCCGGCGGGAACGCTCTACCCCCAACTGCTCGGCCCGGTCAGCGGCCCGGCGCAGTCCGGCGGTGTCAACCAGGCGCAGCAGTACTCCGCCCAGCACGCAGTTCTCCTCCACCGTGTCCCGGGTGGTGCCGGGCACGTCGGTGACAATGGCCCGGTCATAGCCCACCAGGGCGTTGAGCAGGGTGGACTTGCCCACGTTGGGCCGGCCCACGATGGCGGCACGGACCCCCTCCCGGACCAGACGGCCCCGCTGATAGCTCGCAAGCAGCGCGGAAAGCGCCTGTCCGGCCCGGTCCAGAGCGCGGTCAATGGTCTCTGGGGTAAAGGGAGCCAGGTCCTCGTCGGGGTAGTCTACCACCGCGTGGAAGTGGGCCAGCAGGTCTACCAGCAGACCGTAGACTTCCTCCACCCGCCGCTGGAGCGTGCCGGAGAGCTGGCTCGCCGCCTGCCGGGCGGCGGCGGGGGTCTGGGCGTCGATGAGGTCGGCCACCGCCTCGGCTCTTGTCAGGTCCAGCTTGCCGTTCAAAAAGGCTCGCTTGGTAAACTCTCCGGGCAATGCCTGCCGGGCTCCGTGGGCAAAAAGGGCCTCCAGGGCCAACGTCAACACGGTGGGCGAGCCGTGGCAGTGGAGTTCACAGCAGTCCTCGCCAGTGTAGCTGGAAGGAGCCTTAAAAAACACCGCCATGGCCTGGTCCAGGGGCTGCCCCTGGGCGTCCAGCAGGGTCCCAAGACGCAGCTTTCCAGGCTCGCCAGCGCCGACGGCTCCACCGTCGACCAGTTTAAAAACCTTTGCGACGCAAGGGATACAGCCGTCTCCCGTCAACCGGATGACGCCAATGGCCGTCCGGGCGGAGCCGGTGGCAATGGCGGCAATGGCCTCTGACACAGCCCTTCCCTCCTTCGGTAAAATTTTTGTGTAACTTTTTGTTGACCACCGGGTTGACATGGTTTTATGTCAACCATTTTCCTCTTATTTTTTCCTTCCGGTCTCCAACCGAGATGTGGAAAACTTTGTGGAAATGTGGAAAAACCCCAGAGTCATCGGCTTCTTTTTCCGCCACCCATTTTTTCCCTGAGGCAAATTACCGTGCCCCGTCCGTGTAGAAAATAATTATGGGTAAACCTCGCAAGCTAAACATAGTTAGCCAGTCAACAAAGCCCCGGCGTTTTCCCCGTATCAAACCTCCAGGATCACCGGCAGGATCATGGGGTTACGCTTGGTCTTTTTATAAAGGTAGTCGCTGAGCTCGTCTTTGATTGCGGTCTTGATGGCGGCCCAGTCGGTGGCGTAGCGGGTGGCGGTATGCTCCACGGTGTCCAGAGTGACCCGGCGCAGCTCCTCCATCAGCGCGTCGGACTCCTTGACGTAGACAAAGCCCCGGGTGATGATATCCGGCCCGGAGATAAGGCCGCCGTCCTCGGCGGACATCGAGAGGGCCACCACGATCATGCCGTCCTCGGCCAGGTGCTTGCGGTCCCGGAGCACCACGCTGCCCACATCGCCCACGCCGTAGCCGTCCACGAACACCCGGCCCGAGGGCACCGAGCCGGTGATCCGGGCCGAGCCGGGAGTGAGCTCGATGACCTTGCCGATGTCGGCGATGATGATGTTTTTGGCCTCCATGCCCATCTCCCGGGCCAGCTTGGCGTGGGTCTTGAGCATCCGCTGCTCGCCGTGGACGGGGATGAAGAACCGGGGCTTGACCAGGGCGTGAAGGATCTTCAGTTCCTCCTGGCAGGCGTGGCCGGAGACGTGGAGCTCCCGCTCGCGCTCGTTGATGACCTCGGCGTCCTTGCGGTAGAGCTCGTTGACCACGTTGCCGATGTCGTTTTCATTGCCGGGAATGGCGGAGGCGGAGATGATGACCCGGTCCCCGGCCTGGATCTCCAGCTGCTTGTGGGTGTTGAAGGCCATGCGGGTCAGAGCGGACATGGTCTCGCCCTGGCTTCCGGTGGTGATGACGCAGACCTTCTCCTTGGGAAGGCTCTTGATGTGGGCCAGGTCCACCAGAGTATTGGCGGGTACATTCATGTAACCGAGCTCGGTGGCCACCTTGATGCCGTTTTCCATGCTGCGGCCGGAGATAGCCACCTTGCGGCCATATTTGGCGGCCACGGTGATGATCTGCTGGATGCGGTCGATGTTAGAGGCGAAGGTGGTGACGATGATGCGCTGCTCACAGCCCCGGAAGAGGGCGTCAAAGCTGGCGCCCACGCTCTTTTCACTCTTGGTGTAGCCGCCGCGCTCCACGTTGGTGGAGTCGCACAGCATGGCCAGCACACCCTCCCGGCCCAGCTGGCCCAAGCGGCCCAGGTCGATCATTCCGCCGGAGACGGGAGTGGCGTCGATCTTCCAGTCGCCGGTGTGGACCACAACGCCCACGGGGGTGCGGATGGCAAAGGCCACCGCGTCGGCAATGGAGTGGTTGACGTGGATAAACTCCACGCTGAACCGCCCGGCTCGGACCACCTCGCCGGCCTCGCAGGTAATGAGCTTGGTCTTATCCAGCAGCCGGTGCTCCTCCAGCTTCAGCTTCACAAGTCCCGCGGTGAGCCGGGTGGCGTAGATAGGGGCCTGGATGCTGCGCAGCAGATAGGGCAGCGCGCCGATGTGATCCTCATGGCCGTGGGTCAGGAAGATGGCCCGGATGCGGGATTGATTCTGGATCAGGTAGGTGAAGTCGGGGATGACCACGTCCACACCGTACATATCCGTGTCCGGGAAGCCCATGCCCACATCCACGATGATAATGTCGTTGCCGAACTCAAAGACCGTCAGGTTTTTGCCGATCTCGTTGAGTCCGCCCAAGGGGATGATCTTCAATTTTTCTGCCATACAAATACTCCTTTTTGGTTTTGGACACAGCAAAACAAGCCGGCGCGGCCGCCCGGTCTGGATACCGGGCCCACGCTGGGGAACTGGTCCATAGGTAGATGGTGCGGTATTTCCGCGTTTCCTGGAGGATACCGTCATTTCAAACGCCTGATGTCAGGCGGGAAAGCCATATAGGTAATGATAGTATAACACACTTTTCCGGAAATGTATACCATAAATTTTTAGATGCGCGAGCATAGGCGCGCTCGGGGGCTGTCACGCTCGCATTGGGCGGGCTGACGACCCGGCTTCGCGGCTGCGCGGCCAAAATGCCGCTCACGCCTGCGGCGTTCGCCTGTTTTTGGCCTGTCGCCGCTCCATCCAGGCCTGCCCGCCTATGCTCGCGCTTATTCACATTTAATTTACAAAGAAAGTGGTTGACATTTGAGGTGGAAGGTGGTACATTAGCACTCGGAAGGAATGAGTGCTAATGTCAGCGTAGAAAGGTTGGTGAGGGGCATGGAGCTGACAGCGCGGCAAAAGAGTATTTTACGGGCGGTGGTGGAAATTTATATCGAGACCGCCGAGCCGGTAGGCTCTAAGTCCGTGATGGAGCATGCGGGCCTCAACGTCTCCTCGGCTACCATCCGAAACGAGATGGCCGCCTTGACGGAGCTGGGCCTTTTGGAACAGCCCCACACCTCCGCCGGACGGGTCCCGGCCCCCAAGGGCTACCGCTTCTATGTCAACGCCCTGATGGATGAGCACCGGCTCTCCCTGCAGGAGACCGAGCGGCTCAACCAGGCCCTGCATCTGAAAATGCGAGAGCTGGACCGGGTGATGGACGAGGCGGGCAAGGTGGTCTCCAGGCTTACCCAGTACCCCGCCTTCGCCCTGTCCACGGGCAAGACCCGTGTGACGGTGAAGCGCTTTGATGTGCTGATGGTGGAGCGGCGGGCCTTCATCGCCGTGGTGATGACGGATAACGACCACCTCTCCAACCGTCTCTTCCGGCTTCCCCAGGACATGGACCGCAGCCAGCTGCAGCTGCTGGCCTCTCTGCTCAACGGCTCCTTTACCGGACTGACCTTGGAGGAGTTCACCCCCGAGCTGGTCCGAGCCGCTTCCAACGCTATGGGAGACGGGAGCCTTGTGTCCATGGTGGTGTCCTTTGCCATGGAGGTGCTGGAGGAGCAGCAGAGCAAGCTGGTCCACACCGCCGGGCTGGAGAGCATCTTTGCCCACCCGGAGTACCAGGACCTGTCCCGGGCCCAGCCGCTGATGCGGTATCTGGCCCAGGAAGAGAATGTGGGCGCCCTCAGCGTCCCCGAGGGGCAGACCACCAACATTTTGATCGGCCCGGAGAACGTCCATGAGGCGCTGAAGGACTCCAGCGTGGTGCTGGCCACCTACGACATGGGGGACAACACCAAAGGAGTCATCGGCGTGGTAGGGCCCACCCGGATGGATTACGCCACGGTGCTGGCCCATTTGGAATACATGGCCAAGGGCCTGAGCCAGCTGTTTGAAAAGCAGCAGCTGCCCGCCGCCGGCGACAAGGAGGAGTAGAGCCATGAGCGACAAGAAAAAGAGTAAAAAGCCCGCCGAGACGGCGCCGGAGGTCGAGACTCAAGCTCCGGACACCGAAGTCATCGAAGAGCAGGCCGCCCCGGACGTCGAGGTCGCGGCAGAGCAGACCGCCCCAGAGACAGAGGCTCTAAAAAAGCAGCTGGCAGACCAAGAAGAGAAATATCTCCGGCTGTGCGCGGAATATGATAACTACCGAAAGCGCACCGCCAAGGAGAAGGAAAGCGCCTGGTCCGCCGCAAAGGGCGAGACGGTAAAGGCCCTGCTGCCGGTGTACGACAATCTGGAGCGGGCCTTGAAGCAGGACACTGCCGACGAGGCCTATCGCAAGGGCGTGGAGCTGACCATGCAGCAGCTTAAAAAGGTGCTGGAGGATCTGGGCGTGACCGAGATCCCCGCCCTGGGCGAGCGCTTCGACGCCAACGTCCACTCCGCTGTGATGCATGTGGAGGACCCCGAACTTGAGGAGAACACCGTCAAGGAGGTCTACCAGGCGGGCTTCAAGCTAGGCGATAGCGTTTTGCGCTACGCGATGGTCGTGGTCGCGAACTAACAACCAACTGTGTTAATAAATAAATTGGAGGTATACAACTATGTCTAAAATCATTGGTATCGATCTGGGTACGACCAATTCCTGCGTGTCCGTGATGGAGGGCGGCGAGGCCGTGGTCATCGCCAACGCCGAGGGCAACCGCACCACCCCGTCGGTGGTGGCCTTCTCCAAGGACGGCGAGCGGATGGTAGGCCAGGTGGCCAAGCGCCAGGCTATCACCAATCCTGACCGCACCATCTCCTCCATCAAGCGGGAAATGGGCTCGAGCTATAAGGTGACCATCGATGGGAAGAGCTACACCCCCCAGGAGATCAGCGCCATGATCCTGCAAAAGCTGAAGGCGGACGCCGAGGCCTATTTGGGCCAAAGCGTCACCGAGGCGGTCATTACCGTCCCCGCCTACTTCACCGACGCCCAGCGCCAGGCCACCAAAGACGCCGGTAAGATCGCCGGGCTGGACGTGAAGCGCATCATCAACGAGCCCACCGCCGCGGCCCTGGCCTACGGCGTGGATAAGGAGACCGCCCAGAAGGTCATGGTCTACGACCTGGGCGGCGGCACCTTCGATGTGTCCATTCTGGACATCGACGACGGCGTTATCGAGGTACTGGCCACCGCCGGCAACAACCGCCTGGGCGGCGACGACTTCGATAAGTGCGTCATGGACTATCTGGCCGAGGAGTTCAAGAAGGCCGAGGGCGTGGACCTCACCGGCGACAAGGTGGCCATGCAGCGGCTCAAGGAGGCCGCCGAGAAGGCCAAGATCGAGCTCTCCGGCGTGACCTCCACCAACATCAACCTCCCCTATATCACCGCCGACGCCACCGGCCCCAAGCATCTGGACCTGACCCTGACCCGGGCCAAGTTTGACCAGCTCACCGCCCATCTGGTGGAGCAGACCGCCGGCCCCGTCCGCCAGGCCATGTCCGACGCCGGCCTCTCCGGCGACCAGATCTCCAAGGTCCTGATGGTGGGCGGCTCCAGCCGTATCCCCGCCGTCCAAGACATGGTGAAGAAGCTCACCGGCAAGGAGGGCTTCAAGGGCATCAACCCCGACGAGTGCGTGGCCATGGGCGCGGCGCTCCAGGGCGGCGTGCTGGTGGGCGATGTGAAGGGTCTGCTGCTGCTGGACGTCACCCCCCTCAGCCTGGGCGTAGAGACCCTGGGCGGCGTGATGACCAAGCTCATCGAGCGCAACACCACCATCCCCGCCAAGAAGTCCCAGATCTTTACCACTCCCGCCGACAACCAGACCAGCGTGGAGGTCCACGTGCTCCAGGGCGAGCGGGAGATGGCCAAGGACAACAAGACCCTGGGCCTGTTCTCCCTGGACGGCATCGCCCCGGCCCGCCGGGGTGTGCCCCAGATCGAGGTGACCTTTGACATCGACGCCAACGGCATCGTCAACGTCTCCGCCAAGGACCTGGGCACCGGCAAGGAGCAGCACATCACCATTACCTCCTCCACCAATATGTCCAAAGAGGACATCGACAAGGCTGTCCGGGAGGCTGAGCAGTTCGCCGCCGAGGACGCCAAGAAGAAGGAGGAGATCGAGGCCCGCAACCAGGCCGACCAGATGGTCTACCAGACCGAGAAGACCCTGGACGACCTGGGCGACAAGGTAGACGCCTCCGACAAGGCCAGTGTGGAAGCCGCCCTCAACAAGGCCAAGGAGGCCCTGAAGGGCACCGATATCGACGCCATCAAACACGCCAGCGAGGAGCTGGCCAAGGTCTTCCACCCCATTGCCGAGAAGCTCTACGCTCAGCAGGCTCAGGCGGGCCAGCCCGGCCCCGATATGGGCGGCGCCGCCCCCGGTGGAGACCCCGGCGTGGTGGACGCGGACTATGAAGTGGTCGATCCCGACCAGAAGTAAGAAGCGCGACCCATAGACACGCAGGCCCCGATGGACCGGCCCGCACGGCAAAAACAGGTCAGGCACAGCCTGACGGCATTTTGCTAAGGGCCGGGAAGCGGGGCCGCGGCGTGTCCAATGGGAGCGTGACAACTACCCCTTTCGTAAAGTGTGGTGAGCCCATATGCCTGAACAAAAGCGAGATTATTATGAGGTCCTGGGGGTCTCCAAAGGAGCTTCCGAAGACGAGATCAAAAAGGCCTACCGCAAAAAGGCCAAGGAGTACCACCCCGACCTCCACCCCGGCGACAAGGACGCCGAGGCCAAGTTCAAGGAGGTCAACGAGGCCTACGAGGTACTCTCCGACAGCGAGAAAAAGGCCCGCTACGACCAGTTTGGCCACGCCGGCGTGGACCCCAACTTTAACCCCGGCGGCGGCTTCGGGGGTTTCGGCGGTGGATTTGGCGGGTTTGAGGATCTGGGCGATCTGTTCGGCTCCTTCTTCGGCGGCGGCTTTGGCGGCGGTCAGGCCCGCCGTCCTAACGGTCCCCAGCAAGGCGAATCCCTGCGGCTGCGGCTGGAGCTGACCTTTGAGGAGGCCGCCTTCGGCTGCGAAAAGGAGATCAGCCTGAACCGCACCGAGACCTGCGAGGTCTGTAGCGGCACCGGCTGCGCGCCGGGGACCACGGCGGAGGTGTGCCCCGACTGCCACGGCGCGGGGGTGGTGCGCATCCAGCGCGGCGGCGGCAACTTCGCTTTTTCCACCACCGCTCCCTGCCAAAAGTGCGGCGGCACAGGTAAGCTCATCCACTCCCCCTGCCATACCTGTTCCGGCGCGGGAGTGGTCCGCAAGCCCAAGCGCATTACCGTCTCCATCCCCGCCGGCATCGACGACGGCCAGACTGTCTCCCTCCGGGGCCAGGGCAACGCGGGTAAAAACGGCGGCCCCAGCGGCGATCTGCTTGTCACCGTCTCTGTCAAGCGCCACCCCCGCTTTCAGCGCGACGGCACCACGGTATACATGGACCAGACCGTCACCTTCACCCAGGCGGCCCTGGGCGCGGAGTTGGAGATCGAGACTCTGGACGGCAAGGTAAAGTGGACCCTTCCCGCCGGCACCCAGCCGGGCACCACCTTCCGCCTACGGGACAAGGGCATCCCCCAGCTCCGGGGCCGGGGCCGGGGCGACCAACTCATCACCGTGCAGGTAGCGGTCCCCACCCACCTCTCCACCGAGCAGAAGGAAGCCCTGGAGGCCTACGCCGTCGCTATGGGCGAGGGCGGGGACAAGCCCGAGAAAGGTTTCTTTGACAAACGCAAGAAAAAAAAGTAAAATAGGGGGTAGCTACGCTACCCCCTATTTTATTATGATGCTCGGGGTCGGCAGGGCCGTCCCGCCTCGCGGCGGGTCCCTGGTAGCTATGCTACTCTCTATTTTTACCCTTACCTACCCTTTCCACGGGAGTTGATGTGTGTGTCCTTTGCCTATATTCCGGCTGTGGTGGTACTGACCGCGGTACTTTTCTTCGCCGTCTACTATCTCTGCGTCCTCCGTCCCCGGAAGGGGACGCTGGACTGGGTGGCTTTGCAGGAACAGCGGGTCTTCACCTTCGCGGTGCCCCGCCACAAAATGGACCGCAAGGACACTCTGCCTGTTTTGCTCATCACCGCGGTCTATGCCCTCACCGCCTTTTTCTCCCTGGGGTCCATGCTAGCGCCGGACTACCAGCGCGCCCCGGCGCTGAAAAGCGGCGAGAGCTACACCCTAGAGCTTGAGGGCGAGGCGGTGGAGGCCACGGGCCTGTGGCACTACTGCCTGGCGGGCACCGGGGGCTACGACGTGGCCGTCAGCGTAGACGGCAAGCGCTTTGCCACCCTGTGGACCCGGGTGGAGAAGGACCAGTGGGACCGGGACCAGACGGTCTACTACTGGGCAGACGCTCAGGGCTTGGACCCCAGCTACTCCCTGCCCCAGACCAACAACCATGTGTTCAAGTGGACCGAGACCCGGACCACCGACCCTTATCCGGTGAAGTTTTTGCGCCTCACCGCCCGGGCCGACAAGGACGCTGTCCAGCTGGGCAAGCTGCTTTTGCTGGGCCAGGACGGCAAGCCCGTCCCCGCCCAGTGGCGCATGGCGGACGGCTCGGCATTGCCCGAGGCCCTGGCCTATGCCACGACCATAGACGACACCGTGCCCGAGACTATCTCCTGGCGCAATTCCGGCTATTTCGACGAGATCTACCACCCCCGCACCGCCTTGGAGCATATCCAGGGCCAGTATCCCTTTGAGAACTCCCACCCGCCTCTGGGCAAGCTGATCCTGGGCCTTGGTATCCGGATGTTCGGCATGACGCCCTTCGGCTGGCGTTTTATGGGGACCCTCCTGGGCGTGCTGATGGTCCCCCTCTTCTACCTATTCCTCAAAAACATCTTCGGCAAACGCAACATCGCCGTGTGCGGGACCATTCTACTGGCCACGGAGTTCATGCACCTGACCCAGACCCGCATCGCCACCATCGACACCTACGGCGTGTTCTTCATCCTGCTGGCCTACCTCTTCTTCTACCGTTGGCTCACCGCCTCGGCCACGCGGGGCAAAAGGGGCAAAACGTCGGAGGGCTACGGCCAGCTGGCTCTCAGCGGTATCCTCTGGGGCATCGGCTGCGCTTGCAAATGGACAGTGATCTACGCCGGGGCGGGCCTGGCCGTCCTCTACGTCATCCACATGGTCCTTCGCATCCGTGCTTGGGACAAGGACGAACTGGGCCGCAAGGCGGGGCTGGGCCGGTGGCTGACGGCTACCCTGGGCGTGTCGGTGCTGTGCTTTGTGATCATCCCGCTCATCGTCTACACCCTGTCCTACCTCCCCTACGCCCAAGCCGCCGGCAAGCCCGGTCTGGCCGGGGCCATAGACGAGATGTGGCGCAACCAGGGCGATATGCTCTCCTACCATAACCAGGTCCACTCCTACCATCCTTACGCCAGCCGGTGGTATCAATGGCTGGTGGATGCGCGGCCCATCCTTTACTACTACAAGGACCTGGGGGGCGGCATGGTGGAGAAGTTTTCCGCCTTCACAAACCCGCTGACCACCTGGCTGGGGCTCTTTGCCATGATCACCTGCCTTGCCCGGTGTCTGAGACGGGTGTGGGCCAAGCTGGCGCTGGTGTGGAGCGCCGGGCTGGGTTGCTGTGTGGTTTGCTGGCTGGTGGGCCGGGTGGAAAACGGGGACTTTGACCCCGCCCTTACCGCCCAGCAGCTCACCTGGCGCTTTCTTTTGATGGGCCTGTGTCTGGCGGTCTATCTGGCGGCCGCCACCGCCATCGTGCTGCTGCTGGACAAGCGGCCCTCGGCCCTGGCGGTATTTGTCAGCGTGGGCTTTGCCGCTCAGTTTTTGCCCTGGGTGTGCATCGGACGCATCACCTTTGCCTACCACTACTTCCCCGCTACGCTGTTTTTGATCCTGGGGATCTGCATGCTCTTTGATGATCTCATGTCCTGCCCCCGCGCCCGCTGGCGGTGGCCGGTGTACGGCGTGACGGCGGGCTCCGTGGCGCTCTACGCCATGTTTTACCCCTACCTTACCGGCCTTGCCATGCCAACATGGTACTTTTCCAACTTCCTGCAATTCCTGCCCAGCTGGGTTTGATCTTAGGTATAGAGAGGAGCGAGGGTCTTTGTTTTTAGGCGATGTGCATACCCACTCCCGCTGCTCGCCTGACGGGCGCTTTTCCATGGCGGAGATGGCCCGCTCGGCGGCAGAGCACGGCGTGAGCTACCTCTGCCTCACCGACCACTGCGACCTGCTGGACCTGAATGGCGTCTTTACGCCTCACTATGACTGGTCGCCCTGCCGGGCCGACTTTTATACCGCGTTGGAGGACCTTCCCGCCAGTGTGCGTCTCCATCGGGGCGTAGAGCTGGGCGAGGCCTACGAAGACCCCACCGCCGCCCGGGCCATTCTGGACGCCGCGCCGGAGCTGGACTTTGTCATTGGCTCGGTCCACAACTTCCACGCCATGATGGACAAGCAGGATTTCTATAACGCCGACTATTCAAGCGACGCCATGTGCCACGCGGCGCTGGACGATTACCTCAGCTCCATGGCGTTGCTGGTAGCCCTGGACGATTGCTACGATACGCTGGCCCACATCCTCTATCCCCTTCGCTATATGCGCCAAGCGGGCCGGGACATCTCCCTGGCCCAGCGGGACTACCCCCAGCGGCTGGAGGTCATATTGAAGACGGTGGCCCAACAGGGAAAAGCTCTGGAGGTCAATACCTGGCGGGGCCGGACGGTGGCGGAGTGGGAGCCCATCCTGCGGCAGTTCAAGGCCGTGGGCGGCGAATACGTTACCGTAGGCTCCGACTCCCACGATCTGGACCATATCGGCGCGGGGGTGGCGGAGGCCTACGAACTGATGCGCGCCTGCGGCTTCCGCTACACCGCGGTCTTTGAAGGCAGAAAACCCCGAATGGAGGTCATTTGACATGGAAAAGCTCACCATTTCCCTGGGCTGCGATCACGGCGGCTACGCCCTGAAGGAGACGCTGAAGGCCCATCTGCTGGAACTGGGGCATGAGGTGGTGGACTGCGGCTGCGACTCTACCGAGAGCTGCGACTACCCCGTCTTTGCCCAACAAGCCGCCTGGGCGGTAGCCTCGGGCCAGTGCCGCTTCGGCGTGGTGGTGTGCACCACGGGCATCGGCGTGTCCATTGCCGCCAACAAGGTCCACGGCATCCGCTGTGCCCTCTGCCATGAGCCATGGTCCGCCCAGATGACCCGCCGCCACAACAACGCCAATATGCTAGCCCTGGGGGCGGGCGTCACCGGGCCCCATCTGGCCCTGGACATCCTGGACGCCTTTCTCGCCTATGAGTTTGAGGGCGGCCGCCACCAGCGCCGCATAGGACAGATGATGGACATTGAGGCCGAAAGCTGACCTTTTACGCTTTTTGAAATTGCGCGGGAACTTTTTGTCGGGAACAGCGTCTAAGAGACGGTTCTAATCAACACAAAAGGAGAGTTGCAAATGAAGAAACCCCTGGCTCTGGGCCTTTCCCTGGCCCTCTCTTTGTCCCTGGCCGCCCCGGCTCTGGCCGCTGAGCTGCCCGAGGGATGGACCCCTGCCGACGGCGCCCGGGTGGCCGTCGAGCCCATCTCCGCCGAGCTGCCCGAGGTGGTGGATGTGCCCGACGTCATCCCCGCCGCCTTCTCCGGTGCTCTCACCGTGGACGGCGTGGCGGTGAACACCTCCGCCATCCCCGGCGCGCCCTACGGCTACATCCCCATGCGGGCCCTGTGCGACGCCATGGACACCTATGTGGAGTGGTTCCCCGAGGACAACGCCTCCCTCTTCGTGGTGGACGGCCACAGCCTGCTGGTGAACTTGAGCGATCTGACCTTCACCTGCGACTTTGACCCTGTGGCCGACTTTAAGGCCTATCTGGATCCCTCGGGCTACACCTTCCTGCCCCTGGCTTACCTGACCACCCTGGAGAACATTAAGGATGTCACCGACCCGGCCCTGTCCTCCATCCACTACGATCTGGTCACCATTCCTGAGCGCACCGAGATGGAGACCCTGGCCTACACCATGATGGAGACCGCCAACGCCGGCAGCCTCATGGAGCTGGACGCCCAGATCATGGAGGAGAACTTTGGCTTCCACATGGACGCCTATGACGAGCTGGTGGCCTATCAGCCCATGATATCCGCCCAGCCCACTACCATTGTCATGGCCCAGGTGAAGGAGGGCCAGATGGACACCGCCAAGGCCGACTTTGCCGCCTATCACGATGCCATCGGGGCCACCCTTGGCTTCTACCCCGCCTGCGCCGAGGCCGTGGCCAACGCCAAGACCGTGGTCAGCCCCAACGGCAAATGCCTGCTGTTCGTGTGTACCTGGGAGAACAACGACGACTGCGTTGCCCTCTTTGAGGCTGCCTACCCCGCCCGGGAGCGGTAAGCCCCTTCCCCTAAGCAAAAAACAGCGTGGTCATTCGACCGCGCTGTTTTTTTGTGCAAGCTGGCCCTTGACACTTCTTGCCAACATGATATACTTCCTAATGAACGGACAGAAATTTAAAAAAGGAGTGTTCATCATGGATAAGACCGTATTCAAACTGCTCAACGACCAGATCAACAAGGAGCTTTACTCCGCCTACCTCTATCTGGACATGGCCAACTTCTACTCCAAGAAGGGCCTGGACGGCTTCGCCAACTGGTATGAGATCCAGGCCAAGGAGGAACAGGACCACGCCATGCTCATGTATCAGTACCTCCACAACAACGACCAGGACGTGACCCTGGCCGCCATCGCCAAGCCCGACAAGAAATATAAGACCCTCATGGACCCCCTGAAGGCCGCCCATGAGCATGAGCAGTACGTCACCAGCCTCATCAATGCCATCTACGCCGCCGCCCAGAAGGTCAACGACTACCGCACCACCCAGTTCCTGGACTGGTTCATTAAGGAGCAGGGCGAGGAGGAGAAGAACTCCAGCGATATGATCACCAAGATGGAACTCTTCGGCGACGACGCCAAGGCCCTCTATATGCTCAACTCCGAGCTGGCTGGCCGGGTGTACTCCGCGCCGTCCCTGGTGCTGGACTAATTCACGAAAAATCTAACGATTTTTCGTGAGAAGTTGCGGCTCCCCGCGCGCACTCGCTTCGCTCGCACACTTGTGAGCCGAGATGTATTTTCCCCGACGCGCATGTCGCCGGGGAAAATCATTATACTTCTTCACCGCCTATCGGCGGCGAACTCTGCGAGGCTTTCAAAAAAGAGACTGGTGGTCGCCAGTCTCTTTTTTGCGCTCAGTCTCTGACATAGGCCCCGCCGGGGAGCTTTTCGGGCAGCTCCAGCAGGTCGTGGTGGGCCGTGTCCACCACCTGGCCGGGGCCGGGGGCGACCTCGCCGTCAGGCTCCTCCACGGGAAATTCCGGGTCGGGCTCGCCTTGCTCCTCGGGCTCGGGCACAGGCAGCTCGTCCTCCACCGGACGAGCGCCCATAGGCCCCTCCACAGGCTGGACCGTGACCGACTTCGGCTCCTCTGCTAGGTCATAGTGGGCGGCGGCCTGGGTCTTCTCATCGGGCAGCTCGACGATGTGTCCCGGCAGTTCCTCCACCAGTGTATCGTAACCCGCCGGGTCGCCGTCCATATCACCTCCGGGGGCGGGCTCCTCCCCCAGCTTGGCCTTGTCCTCCCCGGCTTTGAGCTCCATCTTGGGCTGGGTGTAGGCGTTGATCTGGATCGCGTCGTCGCTGGGGTCCAGCTGGGCCAGCAGCTCCAGCACCTCATCGCGCACGGGCAAAACCAGATCCACATCCACCCGGTTTTCCGCCGTATTCACGCTCCAGCCACCCTCCCCCACCAGGGCGGGCAGCTCGGCGTCCAGCCGGTCCATCAGCTGGGTGAGGTAGGCATGGGAATACTTGGCCGAGGAAAAGGACACCCCGTCCCCCGTCCAGCCCAGCACCTGGAGCTCCAGGGACTTGTCGCCGGGGTTTTGCTCGTCCACCAGCAGCACCGTCAGCTGACCGTCGGCGCCGATATAGGCCCCGCCGTACCAGTCGGGGTACTGGCTGTCCTCCTCCAGCATCCCCATGCCCTGCATCAACCGGTCATAGGCCTCTGCCCCAGGTTGGACGGACACATCTCCGCCCTGGCCCGGACTGCCTGTGGGGGCGCTCTCCCCGCCGCCGTCGATGGGGTTTTTCAGCTCCGCAATGGGCTGGAAGGGCGCGTCCATGGTCACATAGCTGTGACGCTGGGGCTGGGCCCTGTCGGCAAGGAGGGCCGTCTGGCCCAGGGGAATGGCGGCGATGGCTAAAGTCAGGCAGGCCGCCAGGGCCACATACCGTCCCCAGTGGGTCTTCTTCCTCGGCGTGGTCTCCAGCCGGGCTTTCAGGTTGTCCACGGCCTCTGCGCCGGGCTCCAATTGGCTTTGCATCTGTCGAAACAGCTCCTTATTCATCAAAATAGTCTCCTTTCAAGCACGCCCGAAGCCGGGTGCGGCCCCGGCTCAGGCGCATCCGCACCGCGCCTTCTCCCACGCCCAGGACCTGGGCGATCTGCCGGGTGGTCAGGTCCTGGAAATAAAAGAGATAAATGGGCAGGCGCAGGCTCTCGTCCAGGCTCCGCACCGCCTGCCACACCTCGTTTTCCTCGACGCTCCGGAAGGTGAAGTCCCCCTCCCGGCTCTCCTCGCCCTCCTCCAGCGGCACAGTCCGCCGCCGCCAGGCCGAGCCGGTGAGGCGTTTGCAGTGGTTCAGGGTGGTGCGCAGCAGCCAGGCCTTGCGGTGCTCTTCATCGGAAAAGGACTTTCCCGACTGGTAATAGGCCAAAAGCACCTCTTGAAATACGTCCTCTGCGTCCGAGCGAGACCCGGTCTTGGCCAGGGCCAGGCCAAACACCGTGGACCGATAGCGGTCGATGACTTCCTCGATCTCACCGCTCGTACGCCGCGGCAAGAGCTCCATGGGCATGACCTCCTTTCACCCATAACTCCATGTTAGACGGTAAAATGTCACACTGGGTTCAAAAAACGGCCAGCAAAAAGACAACAGGGACGGTTCTTCCTGTCGGTCACGACAGAAGAACGGTCCCTGCTGTCTTTCCAATGCGCTCGCGTCACTCCGCCAAACCCAGAACACGCTTGGCGTTTTCACTGAGCACCAGGCGCTTTTCCTCTTCCGAGATCAGCGGGTCCAGACACACGCCGCCTGGGTACATATAGGGGTTGCAGACGGGGTAGTCAGTGCCAAAGAGGATCTTCTCCGGCCCCGCCTCATCCAGCAAGGCCCGAAGCACCCCGTGGCGGAAGAGGCCGGTGCCGGCCAGGTCCAGGTGGAAGTTTTCGCTCTTTTTCAGCCGGGCCATGTGCCGGGCCACCGCCTGGTGCTCCCCAGGGTGAGCAAAGACAATGGTAGTATTGGGATGGGCAACCGCCATGGCGTCCATGGCGTCGTCCCCCATGGAGTGGATGCTCACCGCCATACCCAGCTCCGCCGCCGCGTCCAGGAGCTTGCCAAAGCCGGGACAGGAATAGTCCTCCCAGCCGTGATAGTAGGGCACCAGCTCCCCCACCAGCCTTACGCCTTTGGCATGGAGGTCCTCCATCTCAGCCAGAGACTGGACCACATAGTCGGGATGGACCATCATGCCGGGGACGTAGCGCTCACCATAGCGCCGCCAAAGCTCCAGCATATCCTGGTTGCAGGCGTGGACCACGTCCCACCAGGAGAGGTCTTCGGCCTGGACCCCCTGGGCGGCGGCCACCGCCTCCCGGGTACGGATCACCGAGCCGCAAAAGCGCCCGATGCCCGCGGCCTGGAGATCTGCGATCACGCCGGGCGTGGTCATGGCGCAGTGGTCCTTGTAACGGCAGATGTTGTCCTCCCCACGCAGAAAGGGATGGATATGAAAGTCGATGATCTCAAAGTCCATCACTCAGCCCTCCAGATAATCCCGTAAAAATTTACCCGTAACGCTCCCCTGGCAGCGGCAGAGGTCGTCCACTGTTCCGGCGCAGAGGACCCTGCCGCCCTCATCGCCGCCGCCGGGGCCCATGTCGATGAGATAGTCCGCCGCCGCCATCACGTCCAGGTCGTGCTCGATGACCACCACCGTGGCTCCTTGGTCCGTCAGCCGGCCAAAGACGGCCAGCAGGGTCCGCACATCCAGCGGATGGAGCCCGATGGTGGGCTCGTCGAAAACAAAGAGGGAATCCTGCTGCTGGCGCCCCATCTCGCTGGCCAGCTTGAGCCGCTGGGCCTCGCCGCCGGAGAGGCTTGGGGTGGCCTCGCCCAGGGTCAGATAACCAAGGCCCAGGTCTTGCAGGGTCTGGAGCCGCTGGGCCACCGTCTTCAGACTCCGGCAGGTCTCCAACGCGGCGTTCACATCCAGCGCCATCAGTTCGGGCAGAGACTGGCCCTGCCACAGGATCTCCTCGGCCTCCTTGCGGTAGCGGCTGCCCCGGCACTGGGGGCAGGGCACCTCCACATCGGGCAGAAACTGCACGTCCAGGCTCACCGTGCCCGTGCCGTCGCAGGTGGGGCAGCGAAGCGAGCCGGTATTATAGGAAAAGTCCCCCGCCTTATACCCCCGGGCCTTGGCCTCCGGGGTCCGGGCAAAGACCTTGCGCAGCTCGTCATGGACGTCGGCGTAGGTGGCCACCGTGGAGCGGACGTTGATGCCGATGGGGCTGGCGTCGATGAGCTTGACCTGCTTTAAGCCCTCGGCCCGGACGCTCTTGACATGCTCGGGCAGCTTTTGCCCCGCCAAGGACGCCTCCAGCGCTGGAACCAGGCTCTCCAGCACCAGGGTGGTCTTGCCCGAGCCGGAGACCCCGGTGACCACCGTTAGCCGTCCCCTGGGAATGGTCACGTTCAGGGGCTTTACCGTGTGGATACACCCGGTAGTCAGCTCCACCGCCCCTTGGGCAAAAAGCTCTTTCTTTGTAAGGGCCCTTCCCTTTACCCCGTGTCCCATCAAGAAAGGCCCGATCTTAGAAACAGGGTTTCGCGCCAGCTCCTCCTTGGTGCCCTGGGCAATGATGGTCCCGCCGTCAGCTCCCGCGCCAGGGCCCAGCTCGATAAAGTGCTGGGCATGGCTCAGGATCTGCACGTCGTGGTCCACCAAAACCACGCTGTTGCCGTCGGCCACCAGGTCGTCCATCACGCCGGTAAGGCCGGCGATGTTCTGGGGGTGGAGGCCAATGGAGGGCTCGTCCAGCACATATAAAACGCCGGTGGTACGGTTGCGGACAGCCCGGGCCAGCTGAGTCCGCTGGCGTTCGCCGGTGGACAGCGTAGCCCCGGCCCGGTCAAGGGTCAAATAGCCAAGGCCCAGCTCCAAAAGCCGCCGGGCCGAGACCCGGAAGGACTCCGCGATAGCCTGGGCCATAGCGCGCATCTCTTCTGGCATTGCGGCGGGCACCGCGTCAACCCATGCCGAGGCCTCGGTCAAGGTCATCTGGCACACCTCGGCCAGGTTCAGACCGCATAATCTGGGCGCCCGGGCGGCTTCGCTCAGCCGGGTGCCGCCGCAGTCGGGGCACACACCCTGCTTCAAAAACCGCTCCACCCGCTTCATGCCCTTGTCGTCCTTGACCTTAGAAAGGGCGTTTTCCACGGTATAGACCGCGTTATAAAAGGTAAAGTCCAGCTCGGCGAAGTCGTCTCCCTTCTTAGAGCGGTAGAGAATGTGCTTTTTCTCCGCCGGGCCGTGGAAGACGATGTCCCGCTCGGCGGGGGTCAGTTGGGAAAAGGGCACGTCAGTGCGGACTCCCATGGCCCGGCACACGTCGGTCATCAGCGACCACATCAGGCTGTTCCACGGCGCTACGGCCCCCTGGTCGATGGTCAGGCTCTCGTCGGGCACCAAGGTGGTCTCGTCCACCGTCACCACCGTTCCCGTGCCTCCGCAGGTCTTGCACGCTCCCTGGGAGTTAAAGGCCAGCTCCTCCGCGCCGGGAGGCCAGAAGCCCTGGCCGCACACGCCGCAGGTGAGCATCCGCTCCGCCGCCACATCCAGGGTGGGCGGGTGGTAGTGCCCATTGGGACAGCGGTGCTGGGCCAGGCGGGAGAACATCAGCCGCAGGGCGTTCAAAAGCTCGGTCATGGTGCCAAAGGTAGAGCGGATGCCGGGCACCGCAGGTCGCTGGTGGAGGGCCAGGGCGGCAGGGATATAGCGCACCTGGTCCACCTGGGCCGCCTGGGCTCCCGTCATGCGGCGGCGGGTGTAGGTGGAAAGGCTCTCCAGATAGCGCCGGGACCCCTCCGCATATAAAACGCCCAAGGCCAGAGAGGACTTTCCCGAACCGGAGACCCCGGCCACCGCCACGATCTGCCCCAACGGCACATCTACGTCGATATTTTTTAAGTTATGCACCCGCGCGCCGCGAACCAGCATCGCCTTGGGGTCCATATCCTCGCTCCCTTCCCCAGTAAAAAAGGTGCGCCAAGGCGCACCTTTTTATCGCACTTCCCAGCCCCGCTCCTTGTGGTAGGCTTCCTTTTCCGTATACATCCGGCCATCGGCCAGGACGATCAGCTCAGGCAGGTCATACTTCTTGCCAAACGCCTTGCCCACCGACATATGGCATACAAGGCCCTTGTGGCGGGTGCGGTTTTCAATGTTGATCAGCTCCATGGCCTTATGCCACTGCTCCAGCTTTTGGTCCAGCACGGCAGGATCGTCGGTGTCCACTACCATCAGGAATTCATCGCCGCCGATGCGAAAGCCGTGGCAATCGTCATCCAAAAGTCCATGAAGGCTCTCCGCGCAGCGGCGCAGTAGCAGATCGCCCTGCTCATGTCCGCCGTCATCGTTGACCCGTTTGAGCCCGTCCACGTCAAAAAACAGCACGCCCACCGTCTCGTCGCCCTGGACAGGAGTCTTCAGATATCGGCTGTAGATATTTTGATTGTAGAGGCCGGTCAGGGCGTCCATCTGGCTCATCTGCATGACCTTCACCTGGGTCTCAATACTCTCCTCACCCTTGCGGGTCACGGTAAGGATCAGCTTGCCCAGTAGCAGCATCACCAGCAGCCACGGCAACGACAAGAATAACACCACGCCAAAAACGCCGGTGGTCATCACACCCGGGCTACTCTCCATGGCCGGAATGATCAGCATCTCCCGGCCCCAGGCGCTGGAGATCAAAAAGCGCAGGAACTCGCTGTCCCACAAGCCCAGCGCACAGCCCAGCGGCGGCGCCACCGCGGCGCACAGGCATGAGCCGGCAATGGCCATATACGATAGGCGCCGGGAGTTATACTGGGCCGCCAGCAGCATGGGAAGCACGCACAGCGGCGCGGCAAAGGGAAACAGGCACAGGGCCATAAAAAAGCACATCACGCACACGCAAAAGAGGATGATATACTTGCTCTTGGGATTGACCGACAGCTTGTCGCTCCCCGCCAGCACAATGGGGACCAGGGCGCACACCGCGCCCAGCGCCGCGCAAACGCGCATGACGACCTTACCCAAGTGGAAAATGTTGATCTCGTTGAGGACCAGGCAGAAAAGCAGTCCGATCAGGCCCACCTGCAGCGCGGCGGCCACATAGCGGTTGGGTCTGCGGTCGTTGTGCTCGGCGCGCAGGGTATAGATATTGTCAAAGGCAAACACCGGCAGGCCCCTCCTTTTTCCTATATTATAGCAATTATAGAGTATATCACACTTTTTCCCCGCTTGCAAGAGGAAGTGTACTTCCCCGCCGAAATGCCCGACTTCCAAGGCAAAAGGCCAGGGCTAAACAGGCCCCTCCCGGCATAGGCTGAAGAAAACCATGACGGAAGGGGTCATTCTAATATGCGCGTATTCGTGTTAAAACGGCGGTATTTGGCAGTTCTAGCCTGCGTCTTGGCGGCGGCGGGGATGTTCTGGGCAGTGAACCGTCCGGCGGTGGTGGGCGCTTCCGCCTCCTCCCGACAGCTACCCATCTACTGCGTCAAGCGCGACCAGAAAATGGCCTCCCTATCCTTCGACGCCGCCTGGGGCAACGAGGATACTCAACAGCTCATCGACACCCTGGGCGCTTACAACGTGAAGGCTACCTTCTTCGTGGTGGGCGATTGGGCGGAGAAGTATCCCGAGTCGGTGAAGGCGCTCCACGACGCGGGCCATGAGGTCATGGGCCACTCCAACCACCACGACCACTTCAACAGCTTGACCAGCGACCAGATCGTGGCCGACGTCAACGCCTGTAACGACAAGATCGAGGCCATCACCGGCGTCCGCCCCACTCTCTTTCGCCCACCCTACGGCGAATATGACGACCATGTCATCACCGCCATCCGCGGCATGGGCATCGAGCCTATCCAGTGGGACGTGGACAGCCTGGACTGGAAGGACCTGTCGGCAGCGGAGATCACCAAGCGAGTGACGAGCAAGATCCAACCCGGGTCCATCTGCCTCTTCCACAACGCCGCCAAGCACACCCCCGAGGCCCTGCCCGGTCTGCTGGAAAACCTCATTGGCCAGGGCTATACGCTGGTGCCCATCTCCCAGCTCATCCTGCAGGGCGAATACACCATCGACCACACTGGCCGCCAGTGCCCGGCGTAGAAGTCCGGCGCGGGGGTCACACGCCGGGGAACGTCTCTTCGCGGTGGACGATGGGGGTGATCACCGACAACACGTCGGCCATAGAGGGGTCGTAAAGCTGGTATTGACCCCGGCCATGCCGCTTGACGTAGTAAAGGGCGTTGTCGGCGGCGTGGAACAGCTGGTCGTAGTCCGTTCCCACCGTTCGGGTGTCGGCCACGCCCATGCTCAGAGAGATGGAGAAGCCTTCGAACTCCCCTTGGAGGTAGGGGTGGATCCGCCCAATGGCCGAGTGGGGCTCCCCTTTGCACTCCATAAAGATCAAAAATTCATCTCCGCCTACCCGAGCGGCGATATCGCCGCCGCGGATGGCGCCGCGGAGCTTTTTAGCCAGGTGGGCCAGCAGACGGTCGCCAAAGAGGTGGCCCCGCTCGTCGTTTGCCGACTTAAAAAAGTCCATGTCGAAAAGGGCCAGAACGAAATAGCCCGCCGGTCGCTCCTGGAGGCGCTTCTCGATCTTTTTGCGGGCGCTGGTATGGTTGAAAAGGCCGGTCAGCGGGTCGGTGGCGGCAATGCGCTCTAGGTCCGCCATCTGCATCCGGGAGTCGTGGATGTCCACCGCCTTGCCGATACAGCCCTGATACCGGGGTGGCTCATCCCCGGACCAGTTGGCCCGAAGGGCCAAGTGGTGCCAGCGGGGCTGGCCGTTGACCGTCACCTGACAGTCCAGCTCCACCACCGGCTGGCCCGGCGTAGTGCCCCGGACCAGGTCGGAGATACGATACAGGGTCTCCTGACCGATGGGCTCCACGATCCTGGGGTCGCGAAGCGGGTCAGAGAGCTCTTCGGGCAGCTGAAGGGCCTGAGCGGCAAAGGGAGCCAGCTTCAGTACCGATGGGAATGTAAAGAATTCAAACTGGATCTCGTTGGACAGCGCGGCAAACAGATCATGGCGGACCCGTTCATGCTCCAGCAGCTGCAAGGTCCGCTTGGACACCTGCACATCTTGGCTGCGAAACAGCGCCTCCGCCGCGGCGTTCTGGCCAGCCAACTGGTTCTCCTGCGCATACCCCGCTGGGCCGACCGCGGTGCGAAGGGTCTCCCCCAGCTCCCGCAGGCATTCCATCAGCACGGGGTTGAACACGCCGCACTCCCCGTCCAGGATCATACGAATGGCCTCGTCGTGAGGGATGGCGACCTTATAGACCCGGGGACTGGTCAGCGCGTCATAGACGTCGGCCAGCGCCACCACCTGGGCGGACATGGGGATCTCGTCTCCCTTCAGCCCATCGGGATAGCCCCGGCCATCCCAACGCTCATGGTGCCAGCGGCAGATCTCATAGGCCGTGCGGACCAGGGGCTGGTCCTGGTACTGGGGCAGGTTTCGCAGCATCTGGGCGCCAATGGCGGCGTGAGTCTTCATCACCGTAAACTCCTCCGGCGTCAGGCGGCCGGGCTTGTTGAGGATGTGCTCGGGGATGGAGATCTTCCCCACGTCGTGGAGGGCGGAGGTACTGGAGATACGCTGGATCTCCTCGTCAGTAAAGTGGGTAGCGCCCTTGCGGTTGAGCTGGTTCAAGATCAGCTCGGTGATGGCGTGGACGTTCTGAATATGGCGGCCGCTCTCCCCATTCCGAAACTCCACGATGTGGCCCAGGATCTCGATCATCAGATCGCTATTGGCTTTTTTCTCATAGAACTGCTGGGCCACCATGCCCACCAGCTGCTTTTGCTTTGCGTAGAGCAGGATGGTGTTCACCACCCGCTTGTGGACGATCAGGGGATCGAAGGGGCGGTTGATAAAGTCGGTGGCCCCCAGGGCGTAAGCCCGCTCCACCGTCTCCGCGCCGGTCTCGGCGGTGATCATAATGACCGGGATATCCTCGATCCAGTGGGTGCGCCCCATCTCCTCCAGCACCTCAAAGCCGTCCAGCTCGGGCATGACGATATCCAACAAAAGCAAGGAGAGTTCCGCGCCCCGCTCCTGGATGCGCTCCAGGGCCTCCCTGCCGTTGCCGGCCTCTACAATGGTGTATTCCGTTCCCAGCATATCCGCCAGGATCGCCCGGTTGATCTCCGAATCGTCGGCGATCAGGATCGTGGCGTTGCGCTGCGCGCTCTGGTCCATCACGATACCCACGTCCCTTCTGTCAAAAGGCCCCTATGCCAGTCCCGCTCAGTTAGGCTCCAGGGGATAGGCGAAATACTGGATGCCGGCGGGCGAGTGGGGGTATTGGCGCTGAAAGGCCCTCTGGATCCGCTGGCAGACCTTCTGGCTGTTCTCAAAATTCGCCTGGGGCAGCATCACCACAAATTGGGACAGGCTGCACCGGGCAGCCACATCGCCCCGACGCAGCGTGCCGCGGATAATATCCTCCAGGTTGTCCATGGCCCGGTCCAGGCTCCGTCGGGCCAGGTCCTCGTCCCGGTCCCGGTGTCGGACGGTCAGGATGGCCAGGTGCACAACGTCGCCGCTGCGAAGTAGCGAACGAGCCACCGAGCGGTAGATGGAACGAAAAATATCGTATTGGCAGATCATCGCTCCGTTTCGCCCCTGCGGCTCCCGAAGCTGCTCCAGGATCACGTCCGATGGCAGGCAGTGGTCGTTGACGGCGGAGACCGCCGCCCGATACAGCTCCCGGATCCGCTCCGAGGGCATCACCCCAAACTCGTCCATCAACAGCCCTGCCATGTGCTCGTAGGCCTGGGTGACCTCCCGCTGCTTGCCCATCTGGGACAGGGCGTCGATCAGATAATAATAGAGCTCCTCGGTATAAGGGTCCTGGGTCAACGCCCTGCGGCACACCGTCTCCATCTCATGGTAGCGGCCCTGCTCACGCAGCAAAGGAAGGACCTGCAGCACCATCTGGAGACAGGATTGGTGATAGTACGCGGCAATGGGAACGGTCCACACGCTTGAGCGCAGCCGGGCCAAGAATTCCCCCTTGTACCGCTCCAGAGCGTCCAGACCATACTTGAGCCGCTCCCGGTCGTCTCCGGCGGCTCCAAAGCGGGTACACAGGCCGTCAAACTCCTCCACATCCAGGGTCATAGGGTAGTCCGTGTTCCAGCGGTAGGTAGCTCCCTGGCGCAGGATCAACGCGTGCCCCGCGCCGGGCCAGAGCTGATCCAGGGCGGAGCGGACCCGGTGGAGGATCGTCTTCAGCGCATTGGTCGGGTTGGCGCCGGAGTCGTCCCCATCCCACAACAGGTCGATGCAGCTACCCACATCCACCGTCTTTCCCCGGTTGTAGATCAGATAGGCCAGGAAGAGCCAGGGCTTCTTGGAGCGGTTGTCGCTGTCTGTGATCCGCGCGTCGCCCGCGGACAGGGTAAAGGACCCCAGCATCTGCACATGGAGCGGCGTTGGCGCGTCTGCCATCTGACTTCCTCCCTTCCCATGGCCTGACCGGCGGCAAAGGTCAGTCGAGCCAAATTTTCCTCTATACTAGCATAAAGCCAGAGCGTTTGCAAGAAGGCGGCGCTTCCTCCGGCAAAAAAATCACAAAACCGTAGACGGCCTTGCGGATCCCTTTGTCGTGGGATTACAGATTTTTCGCAATTTTGAAGAAATCTTCAAAAAAGTACTTGCTCTTTGTCCTGAGGTCTGCTATACTGGAGCCGCAATAGAGAAAGACTCTGCGCATCCCGGGCCGTGCCCGGCGGCGCATTGGAAGGAGGCAGGATCATGGGAACCAGACTTGCGGCCCTTTTGGCCCTGCTGGCGTTGCTGATCGGCACGGCGGGCTGTTCCAGCCAGCAGACCGCCACGCTCCCGGAGATCTATCTGGAGCCTACAGTGCTGGAGGAGGTGGCCCTGGGAGACGAGGCGGTGGCCCTGGCCGCCGCTCCCCCGGTCCACGACCTGCTGCTCCCGCAGCATCCGGGGACCCGGACGGAGAAAAACCAGAAAGCGGAGGTGGACTACTCCAACGCCGCCGACGGCTATGTGATGGTCCGCTTCACCGCCAAGAGCGACCGGCGGCTGAAGGCCAAAGTCATCGGCCCGGTCACAGAGGATGGCTACCAATATAACCTTACCCAGGGAGAGTGGACCACCTTCCCCCTGTCCGACGGCAGCGGCAGCTACACCGTCAAGGTCTACGAGCAGGCCGACAGCGGCAAATACGCCGTGGTCCTCACCGCCGCCTTCTCCGTCACCCTGACCGACGAGTTTGCCCCTTTCCTGCGTCCCAACCAGTATGTGAACTACGCCAATGCCGTCAACACCGTGGCCAAGGCCCAGGAGTTGGCGGGAGGCGAGACCGAGGCGCTGAAGAAGGTAGAGAAGGTCTACGACTTTGTCGTGAGCCATATGAGCTACGACACCGCCCTGGCCCAGTCGGTCCAGAGCGGCTATCTGCCCGATCTGGACAAGGCGCTGGCAAGCGGGAAGGGCATCTGCTTTGACTACGCCGCGCTGATGACCGCCATGCTCCGCTCCCAGGGCGTGGCGTGCAAGCTGGTGGTGGGCTATGTGGGCGCTCAGGACCCCGCCTACCACGCCTGGATCAGCGTGTGGACCCAGGACGAGGGCTGGGTGGACGGCGTCATCTTCTTCGACGGCTTGGCCTGGCAGCGGATGGATCCCACCTTTGCCTCCTCCGGCCAGGGAAGCGCGGCCATTATGCAGTACATCGGCGACGGCACCAATTATAGCGCTCGCTATCTCTATTGACCTGGCGGACAATTTCATCCAAGCCATTTACAAATGCCGAAAAATACGATAAAATGGGTTTGCGGCTTGGCCGCAGACCCATTTTTTACAGAATGCTCCGGCGGGATCGCTCCCGCCGTGGGACCGTAGGAGGGATCCACCCTTGGACAAAAAGCTGAGCCAGGAAACGGTAGCCGGGATCTGCATGGAGCTTTCCCTGCTGCTCCACGCCGGGATCATGGCATCCGACGCCCTGACCCTTCTGGCAGATGGGAGCCAAGGCCCGGAGGAGGCGTGTTTGCGGGACATGGCGCGCCAGACCGACCAGGGGGTCTCCCTGGGTCAGGCTATGGCGCAAAGCGGCGCTTTTCCCTCCTACGCCACCGGACTGATGGCCGTTGGCGAGCGCTCTGGCCGTACCGAGGAGGCGCTGAAGGCTCTGGCCGACTACTATACCCGCAAAAGCCGCCTGGACCGGCAGGTCAAAAGCGCCCTTCTCTACCCGGCGGTGCTGCTGGGGATGATGCTGGTGGTCATCGGCGTGCTGCTGGTCAAGGTCTTGCCCATTTTTGAAGAGGTATACGCCACTCTGGGCAGCCAACTCACCGGGGTGGCCGGCGGGTTGCTGGTCCTGGGCCGTTGGCTGGACCGGGCCATGCCTGTTTTGCTGGTGGTGTTGGCCCTGCTGGCCATCGGCGCGCTGGCGCTTGCCCTGTGTCCTGGTCTTCGGCGCCGGGCGATGGGACTGGTGGGACGGAACCGGGGAGAAAAGGGTCTGTCCCGGGCCCGGGCAAACGCCTGGGTGGCCCAGGCTATGGCTATGGCCATGGCCAGCGGTATGGAGCTGGAAGAGGCATTGGAGCTGGCGGGCCAGCTGGTAGCGCAGGACGCGCCGGCCGCCCTGCGCCGGTGCCAACGCTGTCAGGAATTGCTTGGATCGGGCCAGCGGCTGGGCACGGCTATGGCCGAGAGCGGCCTGCTGCCCCCGGCCCAGTGCCGTCTTTTGGACACCGCCCAGCGCGGCGGCAGTATGGACGCGGCCATGGACCATATCGCAAGTCAGCTCCTGGAGGACAGCGAGGCCTCTTTGGAGCGCTGGGCCGGACGGATGGAGCCGGCGCTGGTTCTGGTGGCCTCAGCGCTGGTGGGGCTGATCCTGCTTTCGGTGATGCTCCCCTTGATGCACATCATGTCCGCCATTGGGTAAGGCCATGAGGAACAGACACGGATGGCCGCGGTTGGCGGCCCTTGGCACGCCGCTTCTTTTGCTGGCGGCGCTGCTGGTCTTTGCCCAGGGGATGCGCTCTTTGGGCTCCGGGCACAGCCAGGAGGCTCTGGAGCGCCTGGAGCAGGCCGTCCGCCACGGCTGCGTGACCTGCTACGCCGTAGAGGGCTGCTACCCGGACAGTCTGGACTATTTAAAGACGCATTACGGGCTCCAGGTCGATGAGGACCGGTATCGGGTCTTCTATGAGCCGGTGGGCCCCAACCTGATGCCGCAGATCACTGTATTGGAGTGTCGTCCATGAGACAGCAGAGCAGGAGACAACAGCATATCGTCTCCCTGGCGGCGCTGCTGCTGCTGGCGGTATTTGCCGTTTCCATCCTGCTGACGCTGCTGGCGGGAGCCTCCGCCTACCGGCGCATGACTGACCGGGACCGGCTGAACTGGGAGGGGCGCACCGCCGCCCATTATATTGCCGCCCGGGTCCGGCAGGAGGACTGCCTGGGCGCGGTGGCGGTGGAGGAGCTGGGAGACGTCCAGGCGTTGACCCTGGGCCGCGGGGACTACCTGACCCGGCTCTACTGCTATGACGGCTCCCTCTGGGAGCTCTACTCCCCCGCCGAGCTGTCCCCATCCCCAGAGGACGGGGAGCGGGTCATGGACCTCCAGGATATGGACCTTACCTTGGAGCGGGGTCTTCTTCAGGTCACGCTGACGCCCACCCAGGGCCAGGCGCGACACCTGACCTTGGACCTTCGCTGCGGAGAGGAGGGCGGACTATGAAACGGGGACGAACCTCTCTGATGGTCATGGAGCAGCTGGCCATGCTGTTGGTCTTCGCTCTGGCCGCCGCCATCTGCCTGGGGGTCTTTGTCTCCGCCGACCAGACCTCCCGCCGCATCCAGGACCGGGACCGGGCCGCCGAGCTGTGTCAGAACGCCGCCGAGACCCTAAGGCACACCGGCGGCGACGTACCCGGCGCCTTGGCCCAGGTGAATGGCTCCCAGCCCGGCTACCGGGATGGCTTTGGCTACTTTATTTCTTATGGACCGGACTGGAGCGAATTTGTTCCCGACGGAGTCCGCTCGGCTCATTACACTCTGCGGGCCCTGGAGCTGGACAGCGACGTGAGCGGCCTTGGCAAGGCCGAGGTAGAGGTCTACCGCTGGCAGGGCGGGGAGATGGAGTCCCTGTTCCGCCTGGAGACCGCCTGGCAGGAGGTGAGCGTTCATGGAGCGTAATGACCGGCGGACCACTGTCCCGCCCATCGGCGCCACTTCCCTGCTGACCGTATTTGCCGTGCTGTGCCTGACGGTGTTCGCTCTGCTGACCCTGTCCGACGTCCGCTCGGACGCCCGGCTGGCCGAGGCCTCGCTGGAGAGCGTTCAGGCCTACTATGCCGCCGACGCCAAGGCCCAGGAGATCTTGGCCCGGTTACGAAGCGGCGAGACGGTGGACGGCGTGACCCTCTCAGGCAGCGGCCTTTTGCAAGCCGACTACGCCGTGCCCATCTCAGACACCCAGGAGCTCCAGGTCAGCGTGATCCTGAGGGGGATCGCCGACCGGGAGTATGCGATCACCCGCTGGCAGAGCGTATCCACCACGCCTTGGCAAGAGGAGAGCAACCTTCATCTCTGGACGCCCGGATCACAATAAGGAGGCCATCCTATGACGGAATTATTGACCTATTTGCAGCAGGCGGCGGATCGAGGCGCCTCGGACCTATTTTTGGTGGCCGGCGGTCCGGCCAGCGTCAAGCTGGACGGCCAGCTGGTCCCCTTGGAGGAAGAGCGGCTGATGCCCGCGGACACCCGGCGGCTCATTAACGAGCTCTATCAGATGGCCAACCGCTCTGTGGAGGGCTTTACCGTCTGCGGGGACGACGACTTCTCCTTTGCCGTGCCCGGGCTGTCCCGCTTCCGGGTCAGCATTTACCGCCAGCGCGGCTCCATGGCGGCGGTGATCCGGGTGGTGGCCTTCAGCATTCCCGACTACCAGGCCCTTTCTATCCCGGAGGCGGTCATGGACCTCTCCCAGCTCAAAAGCGGCATGGTGCTTGTCACCGGGACGGCGGGCAGCGGCAAATCCACCACCCTGGCCTGCATCGTGGACCGCATCAACCACACCCGCGATCTCCACGTCATCACCCTGGAGGACCCCATCGAGTACCTACACCGCAACGATCATTGCATCATCAGCCAGCGGGAGATCATCACCGACGCAGGCGACTACCTTTCGGCGCTTCGCTCCTGTCTTCGCCAGGCGCCCGACGTGATCCAGCTGGGTGAAATGCGGGACCGGGACACCATCAGCACCGCCATTACCGCCGCCGAGACCGGCCACTTCCTTCTGGCCACCCTCCATACTAAGGGAGCGGTCAACGCCGTAGACCGTATCCTGGACGCCTTCCCCAGCGAGCAGCAAAAGCAGGTCCGCTTCCAGCTGGCCATGGTACTGCACACCGTGGTCTCCCAGCAGCTCCTGCCCTCCACCACCGGCGGGGTGGTCCCCGCCTTTGAGATCCTGCGCATGAACGAGGCCACCCGAAACCTGATCCGGGAGAGCAAGGTCCACCAGCTGGACTCCGCCATGGCCGCAGGCGGCGCAGAGGGCATGCTGACCATGGACCAGTCCATTTTGCGGCTCTACCAGGCGGGAAAGATCACCCAGGAGGTGGCTCTCAGCTACGCGGAGAATCCCGAGCAGCTCAAGCGCAAGCTGAGTTGATCCTCCCATTGCCTCATTGCCAGGGCCCCGATCCTTCGGGGCCCTGTTTTTTTAAATAATTCGCAAGCTATGAAGTCTTTTAGGAAAAATATAACGGTTCCTGTTACAGCGGTATTGTATAATAAGGCAAAATTGGATGATGCTCTATTTCGCAAAAAAGGGAAAGGAGGCGGCCGCTGTGGTTTCCAGCGAGCATTTCCGAGATAACCAATACCGCGCTACCCAGGTTTGCGTGGACAGCTACCACGACGGCGTGCTGGTAGGCCGGCTCTATAATCAGGCCGTCAGCGAGGCGCTTCCCTTCCACAGCACGGCCCAGTTCCTGCTGCAAATGGAGGACCTTTTGGACCAGATGCAGTTCCCCCAGCCCTTCCACGCCGTGCGCAGCTTCGGCGAGCTGCCCCCTAAGCCCTCTGGCCGGGTCTCCCGGGACGCCGCCCAGCCTGCCGGAGAAAAGGCCACCTTTGTCCTAAAGGTCTTCTTCCGGCAGAACGTCAGCTGGCAGGGCTCCATTACCTGGACTGAGACCGGTCTGGACCAGAATTTCCGCAGCGTGCTGGAGCTACTGTTTTTGATCGACGACGCCTTGAAGCACACCTTACCTCCCTCGTAATAAAAAACGCTCCCCTGGGTGGGGAGCGTTTTTTACGCCGTGCCGTGAACACGCAAGAGGGCCCGCCGGGAATTCCCGGCGGGCCCTTTGTCAGCTTTTCGGTCTTTGGATCAGTTCAGCGACGTTCCATGGCGGCCCAGTCGGGGGTGGCGATCAGCTCGACCCAGGTCTCGGGCTGGCCGATGCCGGTGCGGGTGTAGTCATGGCTGTTGGTGGCCTCCTGGATGTCCAGGTAGTACCAGGCCGTCTGCTCGGAATCCACATTGTCAGGCCAGACCTTCATGTTGGGCAGCAGATAATCCTTGTTTGCCTTCCGGCCCAGCATCCGGTTGATCATCACCACCACCTCGGCTCGGGTGATATAATCGTCCGGCCGGAAGCTGCCAACGGCATTGCCGTTATCGTCGGTGGTCTTGAACCAACCGGCCTTGGCGGCCCGGTTGATGTCCTGCTGGGCCCAGTGGCCGGCAATGTCGGTGAACAGATCCTCGCCGCTGTCGCCATCGCTGAGGAAGCGGGCGGCGATGGTGGCCATCTCGGCCCGGGTGATCTTGCGGCCGCCGCCGAAGGTGCCGTCTGTGTAGCCCTTGATGAGGCCAGCCTTGGTGGCGGTGCTGACAGGATTATAGAAGTACTCCGTGCCGTCCATGTCCACATAGCCGCAGCTGGTAGCCCAGTTGGCGTTCCGGCTCTCCTCGCTCAGCAGGCGGAAGAAGATGGTGGCCACCTCGCCCCGGGTAATGTGATCCATGGGGGCGATGGTGCCGTCAGGCCGACCGATCAGGTAGGCCACATGATCCTCGGTGTTCAGCGTCGGCAAATTGGCCAGAGGCACATCGGGATCGTCCAGGTCCTCCTCCGGGGGATTGGGCGTAGGGGTAGGCGTGGGTCTGGAGGTGCCGCCGCCGCTGCGGCGGCTCCAGTTGGCGGTGTAGGTCAGATCGCCCATGGTGCCCTGAGCCACGCTCACCTCGATCTGGGCCGTCTCGCCGTTGCTGCCGGTCCAGCCCAGGAAGTTGTACCCGCTCCGGGTGGGATTGGCCAGGGTAAAGGTCTCGGTCTCTACGGTGTAGGTCTCCGGGTTGCTCTCGCCCTCGTCCAGCGCACCGCCATCCAGCTCATAGGTGATCTTGTACTCGGTGGCCGTCCACTGGGCGGTGTAGGCAGCGTCGCCCGTCACCGTCTCCGCCACAGCGGGAGTCCAGCCGCCGAAGGTGTAGC
>OLGB01000056.1_pt1 | contig 156346 bp, 123 predicted proteins | sample 1605691 | NCBI WGS metagenome assembly OLGB01 (sample SAMEA3888925, study PRJEB22519) | human gut metagenome | biome: human gut; feature: human-associated habitat; material: faeces | place: Denmark | collected 2010 | reverse complement strand
ACCCCCCTATTTACATTCTCTTGGACGAAATTTATTTCATGGATGTTTCATGATAAAATTCAAACTTTATGAATCGGGTGCAAAATAATAGTCATTCACTCAAAAGGATCAGCCATCCGCGTTTCGGATCGACAGGAATCAGATCGGTCGTCGTAAACTCCCGTGCTTTCTGAAAATCGGTAATATCCGGAGCCTGCATACGGACAGACGACGGATTCAGACCTAATTGTTTCCAGTCGATATTCAGTTTAACCTGCTTCTTCGTACTGGAATAATTACCGATCGACAGCAGTGTCTTGCCTTTATTCACGTACGTCGTTACTTTCACATCTTTATCTGAAACGGTCACAACCGGATTCTTTTCCCAGAAGCCGATCATCTGCGCATCCATGATCCCGAATTCATCCCACAGCTTCCAAACATGCCGCGGATTACCAACAACACCTTCAGTATACCAAGGTAAACGATTCGTCATGCCATATTGCATTCCTAACCATTGGTTACCTCCACCATGCAACATATCCCCCATTAAGCCGAAAGGAAGACCGGAGACTTCTACCAGCCAGTTTGCCGGAGACATTTCGTTATACATGAAACTTTCGCCAAACCATACCTTGTCTACGTAAGGGAAGTACTCTGTATACTGGGTAGCCGGTCCACGTGAGAAACCAGTATTCGAATGCAAGTCGATAATACAACCCGGCTTCACCTCTTCCATCGCATGACGCATCCGTTTCAGCATGTCACGGCCGAAAGCGACATCATCCAGATACAACCCATCGATGCCGGTATACTGCACTAACCATGCCAATCCTTCCACATAGTAATTGTACCAACGTGAATCGCCTGTTGCCGTCAAGACAGATGCATCGGCAATGACACCTCTTTTCTCTCCTTTATCAAAATGCTGGTACCACTGAGGAGTATAATCGGTCACATAATGTTCGCGACACCAAGGGAAACCGCCCCCGTTACCGCCTTGCAAGATTTCATCGCCCAAGCTGCGCAATGCCCAGATTTCCGGGACAACATTGGTCAACTCGCGGATGGTATAATACAACTTCACCTTACAACCCTTGCCATGCCATTCATCCGCAAAAGCCTTGATGGAATCGGCTGTCATGAACGGATAATTAATGAACGGATTCAGGTCGTTGGCATGATGCACGTTGATGATCTTTATGCCCGTCTCCACATCTTTAGCCTCCGGTCTGGGAGCACCCCCATTATGGTAATACCGGTTGGTAAACTGGCTGTGGCTATTTACTTTCTTTACCGGGGTGAGCAGCAAAGAAAAATCGAACGTCAAGTCTTCGCCGGTTTTGAGAGTACGCGCGCCGCTGTATGCCGTCACCGTTGTCAGGTTACCGTTACGGTTGATACGGAAACCGCCTTTGCCGTTGTTATACCAGCTTTCGGGATAAGCCGGACGATAAAGATTCAACAGCGGACCGGTATAACTAGCCCCGCGCAGTTCGCAATGGATACCAGCTTTTTCGGAACCACACCAAAAACTGTCGAAAGGCCACAGCCACGAAGCTCCTTTGTTGGTCGGGATGGAAACGGCAAAATCGTGTACCGTCTTTCCTTGATTATCCCACCCTCCGGAATAATTAGCCGGGGTTTCCTGCCCAGGCAAACCAAATCCCATGAAATAAGAGGAGGCTTCGCTTTTCATCGGTATCTCAAGACGGATGTCTTCAATCTGCAACTCTTTTTTAGGAGTGATGGTATAGACATAGTTCATCCAGCCGTCAAACTCCATCGTGCCTGTACAAGCCAGTGCCAAGTCATCGTCTTCCGCCTTCCAGGCACCCGATATTTTTCCTTCGGATCGCCCCGTCAGATCGATCGTCCCGTTTAGCTTCTTTTCTCCCGAAGCTGTACGGATGACAAAGCGCACGGGAGAAGCCAACACTTCCTGTCCCCACGAGTCGATAGACGACGGCAGGGCGGTCTGCCTGTCGAAAGACACCTCACGCCCCAGGCAGGAAACACGGTTGTCGGTCAACGACATGGCCGTGTAGCCTTCGGTCGGTTTGTCACTGATTCCCCGGGTTGAGTTGAGCCAGCGCAGACGGCTATGACGCCAAAGTTCGCCATCGCCACGGTCTGCCAGCATTTTACCGGACACTTTCAGTTCTATTTCTACAGGAACAGCATATCCTGTTTCATCTTTTAAAGTAACGATGCCTTTATACGTACCACTGGGTTGGTCTGCTTTCAGATCCACCCCGAACCATAATGGTTGAACGGCATCCGGAGCTACACTCACCTTTTTGGTAAACGGTTTTCCTTTCGGATTTACTCCATTTATATTGAAGCAAGTAATCGCTTCCGCCGGAATCAGGTTATTTCCACTTTTCAAGCCGGATGTTTCATAAGTAACACTCTTCAATTCGTCTTTTGCAGCCCACACACCTAACTGGAAGGTGTAATATTCGTTCGGTTGGGCTTTCCCGGTAAACGACGTTTGCAATGGACTTTGCAACCATTTATAAGGAACATCTGCTTTCATACGTATAGGCAATGAGCGATCTTCCGGGAAGACGAGAAAGTGTCCGGGATTGGCTTGCCGGTAACTCTCTTTCTCACTGGCCGAAGCTGCAACTTCCATCGGATAGAAACTGTCGAACTGCGTACGCGATTCTACACGGACGATCGTAGCTTCCGGAAGTTGCCCGACAGAAGATCCGGACGACGTAACGGCCAGCCATTGCCGGTCAGGTGCCTCTTCCTTCGGATAATATCCCCGGTGATAATTACCATGTCCTTCCTGTACCAGGTAAGGCAGGTAATAAAAGAAATAAGTGCCTTTCTTTTTGACAGGGCCAAACAGAAGCTCACATTGTTCGTTATTGACTTCCAGTCGCTGGATGTTGGGGATCGTATCTCCCGTCTCTGCATCGACAATCAGAAAACGACGGTTCTCCACCTCCTTATCGGGGCGCCGCCAGTCGAAGGATAGCTTGACCGCTTCAGCCGGAGCGTCAACCGCCAGTACGGCACGATGGTTACCCAGAGCTTCGTTCCACGGAGTCTCAGCCACTGCATACGTGTAGGGTGCCAGTGCTGTATCCTGGCAACAACCAATCCCTATATAGACAAATAATGCATACAATAATAAATGTTTCATGAAGTTAGAATTTTAAGATATTAAAAACCAGATTTATTACGCCCGGTAGAAGGGATTACCGATACTGCTTCATCCGGCTCGAGCGACAGGCGGACACATCCGTCGGCACATACTTCACTGCTTTTATAAAAGATACCGGAAGGTGTTATCTTATAAATATCCACGCTTTGCACGTCCGACCAGTCGGGTGGCAATTGCCAAGACTTGCCGGTATACCCTTTTACAGAGTAGGCCATATATTCCCGTTCGCCACGCCAAAGGACCGGCATGAAAAGGTCATCCTTATCCCTCAACACCTGTCCATGGTGGATGATGGTAGAATCTTTCAGCGAAACAACCAGGTCGTCGTTGTAGTAAACGACACGATTTCCGCCTTTCCCTACCAACTTTTCCCGCTTGTAACGGTTCAGGTAAACATAGGGCAGCGTTCCCGTATAGAACTGGTAACGGTATTTATCTATCCAGTTGACATCGGGCAAAGATCCGTTTTCCAAATTACCGAAACAATCTTCACCGCGTCCGCTCATACCAAACAGAAAGCCCAGTTGGAGCTGTTCTTTGGTCAGATCAGGAAATTGCTTGGCAAAAAGATAAGAAGCACCGCCGGTTGTCATGTAAGCCGGATATTTCATATAATCGCTTTCAGTAGCTTCAAACCACAAATACCACGGACTTACACCGATAAACAAGTCTTTCCCTTCCCGCAAGCGGTTAAAACTCTCATGGGTTACATCAATACCTCTACTTCTGAAATACCGGAATATTCTTCGCTGGTAGTTTTCTTCTTCCGCCCACGAGATCTTTTCATAAGGATTGTCACGCACAAAGAAAGCATCTATCATAATCGATCCGGCTTCCTGAATAAAAGGCAATAGTTCCAACAAAGCATCAATCCTCTTTACTGCATAGCCGCTCTCCCACTCGTTCTTATAACAGACCTGATAGGCTTTACGGTTATTCCAAACTCCAATCTGCATCGGTGTTCCATCCGTATTCCGGGAAATAAAACCTTTGGACAAATATTCTTCCCAAAGGGGACTGTCCTCATATGCATCCGTCATATTCACATGGACGCTAATATAAGTATTATATTTCCTCGCTTCTTTCGCCAGCCACAACAATGATTCACGTCCGGTGGCATCGCATTCCCTTTTCAAGTGATTATTCACTTCAAACCAGGCAGGATACTTATCGTCATGCCCGTTATATTGCCATCCGACCAGATACAATGTCTTCGGAAGTCCTCTCGTTACAGCATCCATCTGTTTAACCAAAGACAAGACCTGCTCGAAGGTATAACAAAGCACTGGGTCTCCCTTTTCATCCGGATAAGACAACATGATCTTCATTACTTGCATCTGATGGTACGGATGCATATAAGGTTGTTCGGGACGCATCGTTTTCGTCCAGTCGTATTTCTCTCCGGTGATATTCCGCCAGGATTCGTTCGAAATTTCCTGGGAAAATAATGAATGGTTAACGAACAAACATACAAAACACAAGAACCAAAAATGAGTTTTCATCATCTTCTTCATTTTTACATTAGTACATTATAGAAAAGGCTGTCCGATCTATATAGAGACACGGACAGCCTCAGGATTTCAGATCTAAGGGTATAAATATAGTTACTTATTTAAAGCAGTAACTTGAATTGTCCAATCTTTTTTCGTACCATTAGCAGCTGTCACCACATATCTGCGTGTAGTAGAAAAATCACCGGGAGTACCTAATGTCGGAGCTCCGTCCTGCGGAGCTATAACCGCAGCCGTAGAAAGATTGAATTTCCCCACAAGATTAGTCAGTGCTACCGTATTGCGAATCGCTTCGGTAAAAGGACCGTCGGCCGCAGGAACCGTAACCGTACAAGTGATCGTTCCGGCTTCCGTATTGATTACCTTATCACCGACCGTCAATGTAACGACTTTTACAATCGGCTCACCGTTGATCCATTCATCGGTCGGATCTTTATAGCGGAAGTCAAACTTCACATCGGTGATGTTCGCTTCCTCGAATGCAGGTAGATCCTCCAAATTGCCTTTCAGACATGAAGAGCATACTAAAACAAGCATTAACAACAGACTATTCTTCACCAGTTTTATCATATTCTTTTTCATACTTCATTTATATTAATGATTAATCATCTATTACCAACCCGGATTCTGGGGACCTAAATTAGCATTACGGTCGATCTGTCCCTGTGGGATAGGAAGCAGATAACGACGGTCTTCACGGAATTCACGAATATCATTGTCACCGTGGGTCACTTTACCGACATAGAATGATTTACGATCATTTGTAATCTCTACATAAGTAGGTATTTCCGTAAATCCGGCAATCTTACCACCCGGTGCTACGCCGTTATTGGCATATCCTCCGTGTTTACCCCAGCGTAACAGAGTCCAGTAATAATCGTTCTCCATCGGCAGTTCGCAACGGCGTTCCTGTTTGTAGAAGTTCCAGGCTTCCTGCAAATTATTAACCTGTTTAGCCGGTAATTTACCATGAACAGTACGAGTCTGGTTACAGATAGCTACAGCATCGGCATAGTTACCCTCTCCCATTCCTGCCAACCACAAGATCGCTTCAGCTTTGTTCAGCAGGACGCGACCGTAACGGGTTACCACATAATGATAATCGGTCGGGGTTCCAGCCAAAACACGAGGTTCTACATTATATACGCCTTTGCGCCAGTAATAATTAGTTAATCCCATATGAGGACCTAAGCCACCATTTACCTTACGCCACAAGTTACCATTCACGGTTAAATGAATATCTTCATTCCACCAGGTCGTCCCATCATACACGAAAGTATCATAAAAACGGGCATCACGGTTACTATACATAATCTCGTTGATAGGCTTATCTCCTTTCGTATTTCCATAAAACAATACTTCTGCCTTTTCCTGATCGATCGCCCAATCAGGGGCCGCCCCCTGGACAAGCGTTACATTATTCTTAAACTGAGTCGATTCGCTCCAAACCACACCTTGTCCGGTCGCCTCATCGATCACTTCGTAACCGTCTACTAAATTTTGTGTAGGGGCCCACCATAACCAACCGATAAAAGGTTGTCCGCCATTTGTCTGGAACAACGGACCGCAGCCATTCTTTACCAAGTTATCATTATTGGTATTGGGCATCACATTCTGTAGCGGTGCTATGGCATCCGTATTCGTATTTGCCTTATCCCGATAGATAGCAAAAATGATCTCACTGGAATAAGGATCTTTTTCATTGAAGATATTCCCGTAATTACTTCCTAAAGAAGCACCTTCCACAGCATCAGCTGCAGCAATGGAGGCTTTCAGCCATTCCTTCTTTTTTGCAGCGTCTGCTTCGTAAGCGGCAGCCTGCAACGCTATTTCCGACTTAAAGGCATAAGCCATATTACGAGACAATTCCCCTGCTTTTACAGAAGTAGGTAAATCAGGAATAGCAGCATCCAGATCGTTCAAGATATAAGTATAACTTTCCGTTGTTGTTTTTGTAGTAGGCATCATCATTCCATTACTAGCCGTATCAGCCGGAGCCAATACGCGATCGACCCATACAAAACGTCCCATCGTACGAGCCTGACGGTAATAGAGCAATGCACGTAATAACTTGCCTTTCGCTATCAGGTCTTTAGAATCTGCATCCGAAAGGCCTTGACCCGTATATTCAGCCGCTTTCTCGATAATCAGATTGCAACGGCGAATATTCCCGAAGTCCCCTAATCCTCCATCACCACTGTACCGGTCCATCTGTTCACGAACGAAACCTATTCCTCCGTTGGAATGAACAGCATTACTTGTACGTTCTTCCCAGGTTGTCTGATTTCCGTTCACATAACCATACATCACATTACTTATCGTTCCCGTAACAAAAGCATCGGCTGTCGATTTAGATCCCCATACGGTTGCTTCATCATACGTTTCAAAAGGTTGAGTATCCAACACATTACAAGAAGCTACTCCCAGTAAAAGTGACAAGGATGCCAATGATACTATATTCTTTAGTTTCATAAGTCTATTCTTTATTTAATGATTAAAATCCAAGGTTCAAACTAATGGCATATACACGTTGCATCGGATAATCATAGTTATTTGTACTACCATTTTCCGGGTCAAAGCCATATTTCGTAGCAGGTGAAATCGTAAATAAGTTCTGACCGCTTAACACTACCTGACATTTATAAAGCCATTTAATGTTCTTCAATAAGACTGAACGGAAATCGTAACCTAACTGAAGTGATTTCAAACGAATATAGCGTCCGTTGACCAGCCAAAAGTCGGAGGTAACATAGTTATTATTTCCATTTACACTCGAGTTCATTGCTATTCTCGGAAATTTAGCATCCGTATTATCCGGCATCCAATAATCCAACTGATAAGGATACACCATTGTATAACCGCCGGTTGATTGTCCACGTACCACATCTTCAATATACATGTCACGTGAAGTTGCCCCCTGGAATAAGATATTGGCAGAAAATCCTTTATAGGAAAGATTGGCATATATACCATAGTTGCCGCGCGGAAAGCTGTTTTTTCCGATACGCCACTGGTCGGCACCATCAATAAATCCGTCACCATTCATATCTTTATAAATGATATCACCGGCAACCAGATTGGAAGAACCGTCGCGACGGGGTAAATTCAATGTCTGATCCGAATTTTGATAATATCCCAGATTGGTATAACCCGTACCATAATATCCCGTTTGTTGAACCTGTCTTAGATATGGATTTTTTTGATTCGCTAAATCTTCATCCCAGGCTACAGCTACAAGCTGGTCAAAATAAGTAAAGTTAGCACCCACCTCATAATTGAAATCACCCACGTGGTCTTTCCAGGAGAGATTAAATTCATAACCGGCACGGCGATGTTCACCATTTGATTTAACTTTCGGAAGAGATAATCCCAATGGATCAGCGTACCCTACATTAGACGGAGATGTCAGATAACCGGTTGTTTTCATATAGAAGTAGTCGAAGCTACCGGATAAACGTTCGCCTAAAGTATTAAAATCGAAACCAATATCCGTAGAATTAATCGTATACCAGGTTATGTCATCACTAATCAAATTACCTTCACTAAAAGTCGGAACAATTTTACCATCAATTACATAACCACGTTCTGTCAAACCATAAGATGTCAAATAACTAAACCTACTGACATCGGCCATCCCGACCTGACCATAACTGGCGCGAAGTTTCAAGAAATTCAATATATTACGTTCCTTCAACGGTTGAAAAAAACCTTCTTCCGACACAGCCCAGGCTGCAGAACCGGAAAAGAAATTACCCCAGCGACGATCTTTTGGGAACAAGTCACTTCCATCATGACGCAAGGACCCTTCAATATAATATTTTTTCTTATAATTATAAGAAGCCCTGGCCACTAAACCGGCACTACCTCTCTCCCATTCACTACCACCGTTCTCCATCGTATCAGAAGGACCGGCCCCCATTTGGTCGATCATAAAAATATAATTTTTACGTTTGGCATCAAAACCTCGTCCAAAAGCGTAACTTTGTTCATATCCTAATGTGGCTGACACGTTATGCGTTTCGTCCAAAAAGGAACGATTGTAATCTACAAAGTACTGCATTGTCCACATACGATTGTTGGAAGTTGTATATTGCAAGCTAACAGGAAAATCCGGCCCTTTATTTCCCTCTAAATCATATTGGGGAGCAGTCTTGTTCCATTCTTTGGTATCATACATTCCATAACGGTAATTACCTCCCACTTTTACCTTCAGTCCTTCCACACCATATACATTCCATTCAGCATTAAAAAGACCGGTAATCATCTTGTTATCAAACTTAAAATAACCGGATTCAGAAGATACTTCAGCAACAGGATTGTCGTACCCTACATAGATCTGGCCGTCTTTATTATATGCTAATCCCATAGGTCCCTGATTCTGGATATGCCCCCAGGTTTGCCAGTAGCCGGTTGAATATTGGGAACGTGGAGTTTGCATAGTCGAAATATAACCATCCAAACCAAATGTCAGTTTCAATCCCAGATCCTTAAACTCCGATACTTCATTCATTCTGACATTGTATCTTTTAAACCATTCCGTATCGGCTTTGTACATCGACTTCTGGTCGTATGCCTGAAAAGAAACATAATACTTATTAAATTCCGAACCACCACGTACAGCCAGTGAATGCTTTGTTTCCGGAGTTAAATTACGTAGCATTATCTTTTGCCAGTCCGTATTCGGATAATTATACGGATCAGATCCTGTACGATATTTTTCTATTTCCTCATCCGTCCAGCGAGGTTCCAGGCCATACAGATTACGTACTGTATTGTCGAATGATGCCCGTTCGTATGAATCCAGTTTCTTTTCCAAATAGGTCGGTTCACTCCAACTCTGGTTAAAACTATAATCTACACGAAGCCCTTTCAAACCGTTCTTCGTTTTTACCACCAATACGCCATTTCCGGCACGTTGTCCGTATACAGCAGCAGCAGCGGCATCCTTCAAAATAGACATCGATTCGATATCGTCTGAGTTTAAATTAACAAAGTCATTATACTCAGAAACAAATCCATCGATAACAACAATAGGTGTTCCGCCACCACGAATAGAGACAGTAGACTGTTTATTCAAACCACCACCAGCCGAAGTAACGATCAAACCTGTGGCACGCCCAGCCAATGCATCTGTAACATTGGCTACCGGCACGTTTTTCATTTTCTCCGTATTCACAGTAGACACCGCCGAAGTAAGGTTACGTTTTGAGTTGGTACCATAACCAATCACAACAACTTCCTCCAACGCTTTCGAGTCTTCCTTTAGTGTAATATTCAATGTTGTTTTATTACCGACAACCACTTCCTGTGTCGTGTAACCGATAAAAGAAATGACTAAAACCGGTGACTTGATATCTTTCAGGTCCAGAGAAAATTTACCGTTCATATCGGTCGTTGTACCTATACCCGCCTGATCCTTAACCAGGACATTGGCACCGATAACAGGTTCGCCGAAGTCATCTACGATCGTTCCGGTAACAATCGTAGTAGGTTGTGACTGTTGCTTTACTTCTTCTTTTTTGAATAATACAATATGTCTGTCCGTTATTTTATATCCCAACGATTTATTACGGAGCAGGACTTCCAATACTTCATCTATAGATTTGTTCTTCAGATCGACGGATACTTTCTCATCCAGGTTTACCTCATTCAGTTTATACACGAAGGTAAACTCTGACTGATTCTCTATAGAATTTAATACCTGAAGGATCGTTCCATTCATTTCAAGGTTCAATTTTGTTACCTGGGAATAGGACAATGCGGCTGTGGCTTCCCATAAACTGACAATGAGGAACAATAAGGCTAATTTCGTTACTTTTAAAACTTGATCGCGTGTTTTATGAGAAATATTTCCCTCATTCATAGAGCTTTTTGCCCCATGAAACACTCTAATTAAATGTTTATTCATACATTTGCAAAATCTAGTTGATTATTTATGGCAATTGGTAGTTGCCGTTTACTTAAATGATCTGCGCTTAGAGCATAAATTGGGGATGTTGGTAGCATTCCCAATTTTTTTACCGTCTTACGTACTGTTCATGGTCTTCAATTAATTTTTAAGGTTCAACAATCATTTATCTGATATACACATCCCTATCCCTTATCTCAAATTTATATCTCATAGAGATTTGAAGGATAGACAAAATTTCCTCCAGCGACTCCTTATGCGTAAATTGTGCTGTCAGGAATACATCTTTTATGGATTCGTTTTTCAAATGAAACTTCACACTAAAAGAACGTTCCAGCACTCTGAGGATCTCTCCGAATGTGATTTTTTCGAAAAAGAAGTCACCTGTCATCCATGAAGTATAAGAAGAAGTCCTTACCGGACGTACTTCGATACTTCCACTCTGCTTATCAAACAGTGCCTGTTCACCCGGAACCAAAATCTTATCAGGTGACGAGGAACTGTTTGTATCATTATATAATGCAACCGAGCCTTCAACCAATGTTGTTTCGATCAAATCAGAATCCGGATCTGCCCAGATATTGAATTCCGTTCCCAAAACTCTCACATGCATGCCATCCAGGTTTACAATAAAAGGCTTCTCTTTATTCTCAGTCACATCAAAGAACGCTTCACCTGTCAGTTCTATTTGTCTTGTTTCACTATCAAACACTTCCGGATAGCGGATATGTGAATTTCCATTTAACCAGACAACAGTACTGTCCGGCAACAAAACCTGTGTCTTTGAGCCTGTCATGGAAGTAACCTCCAGATAAGCCAACGGCCTCGGTTCCAAATACATCTTATATAAGAAAGAAGAAACGACCAGCAATGCAACCGAAGCAGCAATCGACGCATATTTCCATACAGAAGAAACGCCCATTATGATCGCATCCGAATTCATTACCCGCTGCCATAGTTTTTCGTAGACAACATCCGGTTCTGTTTTAACCGGTTTAAACCGAATGCGTCCTGTAATCTCTTCGTCTTTTCTACTTTTTATATCCGACATCTTTTTTAATTATGATAATTATCCTGTTCACTTATATAGATGACAGCTTCCGGAAAAAACCCTAATAAAGAATTTCATTTTTAACATTTTAATAAAAAGGGCAGAAAATTATACCTATGGATATACACCTTTCGGCTTTTTTATCCACATTTGTTTCGTGCTTAAAAAGCATAGCGTTGCGGCACATTCACATGTTAAAAACATAAGCGTTAATGATATTATCCTAAATACGAAATCTAGACAATTTCATTATAGACGGATAGTAGACAACAAACGCTCATGTTCTTTATCTTGTTATATACGTACGTATACCCATGGGTGTACCTATATATCAAATAAAGAGCGTGGGTATGTTGTTTATATCGTCTATAAGGTAGTCTAGAACCTCGTATTTAGGTATATTCAGCAATTCCCACGCTTTCTTTATGTTCAATCCGGACAGGGAATTTCCGGATAAACAAACAGGTTCACCTTATGAAAAGCAAATGTCCATCACGAATTCATTATATATATTCCACTGAATTACAGAAACTTTACTCTTCTATTTATTTCATTAAAAACACAGAGAACAAACTACACGTAAAAGAAAAGCCGTATATTTACTCCGGTAAAAACTGCTTTTTCTTTAGTATCGAGATAAACCACAGAACGCAGTACGTATGAAATTCAAAATAAGTGGATACACAAAATCATCCTTGATTGATAAAATCACTAAAGGGGACGAAAAAGCCTTTCGTGTGCTTTTCGACACGTACTATCAGCAACTGTTCCATCATGCTTTCTATTACCTGGCGTCTAAAGAGCAGGCTGAAGAAGCGGTATCCGACGTATTCTTTATTATATGGAAAAAAAGGGAGACGCTGGATAAAATAGATAATATTGAAAGTTACCTGTATACCTCCGTAAAACATCAGGCATTACATTACATACGGAGAACGAACGAGCCGGAAAAAGTACCTTTGGAATTGTATCATATCGAATTAATAGCCGATAATAATAACCCTGAATCAAAATTACTGGCTCAGGAACAACAGGAACTTATACAAAAAGCGATCCATTCATTACCTGAAAAATGTAAAGAAGTTTTTAGATTGTTTCTTTCGGATAAACTCAAACAAAAGGAAATAGCAACCCTTTTGGATATCTCACAAAAGACAGTGGAGGCACATATTGCTACTGCCTACAAAAAAATTCATGCTTACCTAAAGAAAAAAAGGTAAGAATCCCTTTCATTTCAGAAATATCACCGTGTCACAAATAACACTTTTTTATAGACATTATGATACAAAACAAGAATTATCAGTAACACACATATCTTCCAATATTCTCCTTCCAGAAAATAAAAATACACACTTATTAACACAATCTTTGTCTATTATCGAAATTACTCTTCGCTACACGCAAAAAATATTTCGTTTAAAACGAATATAAACTCCATTTAAAACGAAATATTTTTTTATTGCAGTCAAATTTTCAGCCACCAACAAGTCAAATCTTGTTAAATTAGCAAAAAAAGCCTTGTTCCACCGATTAAAAAAGAGCTAAAACATATGCTTTAAAACATATCGTGTATTCTAAAACGATATACATATCACACATTTTCCAACTATCTCAAATCACACAAAGAACCCATATGGAGATCTTTTTGATAGCAACCATAACAATAAACCGTCTTTACGACAACCATCCAACCATTCACATAACATATCGATCACAAACATCAGCTCTACAATCGCTTAAAAAAAGACCGAGTCAGCTCTCCCTTCGTACAGCTTATCTACAAGACACTTAATATAACATTTTGTCAATCGGTTCGCAGTGATAATTGAAAGTAGAAATCACATTATCCTTTGTCCGGATAGTAAGCACAAAATCGTATGCTTTTCCTTTCTCAAACTTCATTTTACCGGGTAATGACACATTCGTCTTACCATAAGGATTCAGAGAAGACAACTTTGCCTGTCCCACTTCTTTCCTGTTCCCATCCTGTAATAATTCCAGTTTCAGGATGGCAGGTAGGGATGCCACCTGACCGAAATTCTCTACCACAACATTCATATCCTGACTATCTGGTGACACGATCGGCATCCGGGCAGAAAGGATCGGATCATTATAACTCACCCAGGGCAAACGGGCATATCCGAAAAGTAATTTGCCGGAAGTTGTTTTCCCTAATAATTTGGGCGCAAATTCTTCTGCGGTTATACCATTTCCTTTCGCATCGAAAGTAACGACCAAGTCTTTTCCTTCATTCTTCGTACTGAGCACTTTACAACCTTTACCATAATTCACCTCCGTAGATGCACCGAAACGAAGAGAGTTCAGGTCGATATCCGTTTGCGGATTAAATCCTTCTTCGGCTGCAATCTTAACACGAATAGTCTTTGTCTTCTCCGTAATCGGTTTCGTATCGAGAACAGTCAGCAATACACCCGGATTCAGGGGGATGCTGATGTTTTTGGAACTGTGGTTATCATTTGGCAAATCTTCGTTCTTCAAGGTGTCGATAACAGCGAAATTTGCCTGGATAGCACGGCCATATTTATCCTGAAAGATTTTGATTCGTTCATATTTAAACCAGTTCTCCACTTTTCCATCTTCATGGAAAGAGACTCCCGGCTGGTAAGCCTCTCCCGGATCGGTTATCCAATTGATACCATCTTTCGAGCGTTGATAAAAAGCGATACGTCCCAACCAATCATTCACAATCAGGTGGTATTGAACGTGGTCACGCCAGACAACAGGGTCTTCAAACTCCCCTTTTACCGGAGGATAAGCCCGCTTATCGGAAATCTGGTTGTAAGGCGAAAGTCCGGTCTGGCTGATCCATACACCACCTCCACGGCAAACCATCAGATAGGAACCGTCTTCCCGTTGAGCGAAAGTCAGGTTGGAAAGACCTTCTATGATACGGCGGTCGCGTTTATCAAAATCAAACTTCTTACGAGTCCACGGACCGTTCAGGCCATCGGAAATATAATATCCGTCGATTACATAAACAACAACACGTCCGTCTTTTAACCGGAAGGCTTCCGGATTATGTCCCGGACCTATCGTATCTTTTATTATGAAAGGACCTACCGAATTTTTACATACGGCATGGTAAACTGTCGAATTGGGCCAGAACATATGTCCTTTCGGAGAGTTCTCCGGCCAGCCGCAAACGTATAAATGATATTGGTTATCTTCTCCCAGCAGGATATTCCCTCCCCAATAGGAACGAATATCGTCTTCGATACCGTTATCGACATAACGTGGAACGACATCTTTGGCTCCCCAGACATCACTGCTCAGTTTTCCCGCCGGCATCGGAAGAAAACGGTCTATAAACCGGGCGCCTTCAACCAGGTGATCCCATTCGACGGGACGAGGTCTTTCGGTGATCTGGGCATTTATATCCTGCATACCGAACCAACAGGCAGCTGACGCACACAATAATAAAGAATAGAGTTTCATTGTATTAAGAATTAAGCTTTTAATGCTTCAAATGTATAACTTTTATATATTGAGTGCTGCGGCTTATACGAAAAAAAACTACGCAAAGGTTTGCGTAGTTTTCAACCGGATATTATTTAACGACAGGCTTTTCTTTTAATATTCCTCCTTCATTATAGCGCTGGTTATTGGGTAATCCTTTTTTATTTACCCCCTCTTTCATCAGCACTTTGAGTTCTTCCAGATAAGACTGGTACACCTTGCGGGGTTCCACTCCGTATTTCTTACATAAAGAGGCAGCCATACCGACAACCTCGCCCATCATCCCTGTCGTACGCATCACACGGACCGTACCCAGTGCAACATGCGTAACACTGATATTGCGCCCGGCCATAAACAGGTTATCTATATTGCGGGAGTAAAGACAACGATAAGGAACCGGATACGGATGGATCAGGATATGTTTCGTTACCGCCTTAAATTCATTTCCCGGAAAATGGGCGCTGTTTGCAGGATCCTGCCAATGCAGATCAATACTCCAGGTCGTAGCAAAAGAAGCATCTTCATGGGTGACATTTTTTGTAATGTCATCTTCTTTCAGAATATAGTCCCCCATCAAACGACGGGATTCCCGTTTGCCTGCCACATAGGCCACCCAGCCCAGTTTACGGTTGCGATACTGAGTATTCTCTTTCATCTGATTCTTCAGGTAACTCCAATTGGAATAAACGACCAGCATGCCATAGTCACGAATGCGTTCAAAATCTTTAATCTGATCCAGGTTCATTCCGGTCTCCCAGGTCCATTCACCCATCAGGACTTTCTCGCAATTCTTATCATTGAACTCCACGCCGTAACTGAAATCCGGAAAAGACGAGCTTCTTCCATTGTCTACGGAATACCATTGAACGGAAGCACCCATTGTCATCTTATCGGCCTTTTCGGGAGCGATACTTTCTCCGAATTCACTCTTGGCTTCACGTCCCATACGGAAATCGGCTCCGGCCAGATAGCCTATTGTTCCGTCTCCCGTACAATCTGAAAAGAGAGGGGCTTCAAACTTCTGTTCTTTACCACTTTCGATATGCCGGGCTGTAACGGATGTTATTTTATTACCATCTTTTGTCACGCCGATTGCACGATAGTTCAGGAAAAGAGTCACATTCTTTTCATTTGCCAGCCAATCCAGTTTTTTCTGATCTTCGTAGTTTTCCGCAGGTTGGGCATTTCCTCCCTTTTCCGGACCGAATTCTTTTTGCAAACCTCCCAATTCCTTATAGACGCCTTCTTCGATACGTCCTCCCAAATGGACACGGATCTCCGAGCTATTATTACCTCCAATCACCGGACGGTCGTTAATCAAAGCAACTTTGCATCCTAAACGGGCAGCCGATACAGCGGCACTCATCCCGGCAATACCGGCTCCGACAACAACCAGGTCATACTGTCCCGCCAACGGCGCTTCATCCGGAAAACCCAGCGCTTTCCGGCGGAAGGCTTCCAGTTGTTTCATATCGGACGGAGGTATCCGCCCCTCTTCCGTAGTAAAATAAATAGCATCGCAACGACCGTCAAAACCTGTCAGGTCATGCAGCTTGACCACTGTCCTGAGATTTTTCACCGACACCTTACCGGCAGCCTGCCACATCCAGGCTGTACCTTCGGTTCCTAACGGTGACACCAGCTTTTTACCTCCTACCGACAAGCTGAATTTACCGGGCCCTTCTCCTTTTTTCCAAGGAGAAGTCCAGTTATATGTACGGACATATACATAATACTCCCCCTTTTCAGGAAAAGTAACTTCAGTATAAGCATCATCCACCGGTTCACCCATACCATGGGCTAGCAAATACGGCGATCCCATCAGATCCATAAACTGCTGGTCGACTACCCAGCCTCCTTTGTTACTGAAACTTTCAGCTTCAACGAAAAGGTCGGCGGCTCTTACCGTACCTAAACTCAATAATAGTAATAATGTTATTAATGCTTTCATGATAAATATATTTACATTAGTCTAATTTTCCTGCTTCCGGAAAGCCTGATTTACCAACACCCCGGCTCATCAACACTTGTAAATCCGGTAAATATTTTTCATACACTCCCCTCGGCAAGGTCTGATGCTTCCTGCACAGAGAGGCGGCCATCCCGACAACTTCTCCCATCATCCCTCCGGTTCTCATCACCCGTACAGTACCCAATGCGACATGAGTCACACTGATATTCCGGCCGGCCATAAACAGATTGTCGATATTCCTTGAATACAGACAACGATACGGAACGGGATAAGGTTCTATTTCCTGCACATCACAATAGGAAAGAAAAGGCTCTTCTTCCATTCCAGCAATCGGTTTAGGATAATGCAGGTCGACACCCCAGGTGGTAGTAAAGGTCGCATCTTCGTAAGGGACCTTCTCCAGTAAATCCTGCTCACGTAAGATTATATCACCCAACAGACGGCGGGATTCGCGTTTTCCGCCGATATAAGCCACCCATGCCAATTTCTTTCCGGCAAACTCTTCTTTCCTCTTACTTTCATTTTTCAGAAATGCCCAGTTTCCGTAGACTGCCCGGAGGGCATGATCACGAATATATTCTATTTCCGTAATCTGATCTCTATCAAGACCTGCCTCCCAATCCCAGTCACCTCGAAATCCCGGAATACATGTCTCCTCATTGAACCGGATAGCCCACGGACAATCAGGAAAGACTGAAACCTCAGGAGTATCTTCCGTATACCATTGTACAGACGTCCCCATTACCAACTGATCGGCTTTTAAAGGAGCCCTGGGTTCACCTGTCTCCTCTTTACTTTCCCGCCCCATACGAAAGTCCGCACCTGCCAAAAAACCGACTTCACCGTCACCAGTGCAATCTGAAAATAATTTGCCCTTAAAGATATACTCTTTTCCTGACATAATATCCTGTCCTACAACAGAAATGATTTTATTTCCTTCTTTTTTGACATCAAAAACCTGCATATTTAAAAATAGGCTCAGGTTTTCCTGACTTAGCAACAAAGACAACTTCTTTTCATCTTCATAATTAGTTGCCGGACCTGCATTATGGATTTTCTTTTCCGGATGCCGCTGTAATATTCCAAAAATCTGTCTGCTCCTGACAGACAGCGAATCCCTCTTTGCTTCCCAGGCATTCCAATGTCCGACACCTCCAAGTTCATCTACCAGGTATCCCAGGTTCGTATAAGGTTGCTGGGCAATCAAACCGGAAAGTCCGACTCTGACTTCCGAACTATTGTTGCCTCCTAAAACCGGACGGTTTTGTATCAGGGCAACCTTACAACCGAGACGGGCAGCACTGAGAGCAGCACAACATCCGGCAATACCACCACCAATAACAACCAGGTCATACTCTCCCCCGTCTTCCGGCTCAACAGGTAAACCCAACATTTCCCGACGGAAAACAGCTAACAGCTTCCCCTCATCCGGAGGAAATAAATCCAATTCAGAGCTGAGAAAAATAGCATCGCACCGGCCATCAAAACCAGTCAAATCCTGAAGTTCCAAACGATTATCACCAACTTTCAACATAATTGTCCCGCCATCCTGCCAATGCCAAGAGGCTTTTTCCGTCCCAAAGGTAGCGTCCAGTGCTTTTCCGTTTAATAAGACTTCAAAACGTCCGGGAGAACCAGTTTTATTCCATTGTTTCACCCAATCCCTGGTCCTAACCCATACACGATATTTCCCTGCCTTCCGAACCTGGATTACCGTTGAAGCATTTTCTACCGGAACACCTAGTCCATGTGCCAGCAGATAAGGAGATCCCATTTGCCCCATGGATTGATTATCCAGTACCCATCCTCCTTTTTTATCAAAGCTTTCTGCTTCTATAAAAATATTATCCGCTTTCAAAGGACAGACCGTTATTAATAATATTATAATCCACCATTGTTTCATAAAAATCTTCATTTACTATTATTATGATTCGGATTTTGTATAAGAAATAAAGTATCTCCCCCATGAAGGAGATACTTTACTCGTAGATTAATAATTAGGATTTTGCTTCATATTCGGATTAATCAGAATCTCAGTCGTCGGTATCGGCCATAAATACTGGCGTTCATCCCATTTCTTTTGGGCAACAACAGCGATCTTACCGGCACTTTCCATCTTAGTGAAATCAGCCAGGCCGTTTTCATCGATATCCGGAGCATAAGGCCAGAACCAGTCTCCCTGGCTAACAACTTTCTCTATAAGTAAAGAAGCCGGGTAAAGCATCATATACACTTTCTTGTTCATTACTTTGTCCATCAACTTCCAGCGCATCAGATCCATATAACGAAGTCCTTCCTTGGCAAACTCCACACGTCTTTCCATACGCAATTCGGATCTCAGCTTGTTCTGATTTGTCATTGTAAATGCCGGATACTGACTTACCGCCGATTTATCGACACCATAAGCTCTGGCACGAACTTCGTTCATGGCATCCAATACGGACTGATCGATCTGGTTCAATTCTATCTTTGCTTCTGCATACATTAATAATATATCCGCATAACGGATTATTATTTTATCAGGATCAATATTGTGGGCATTCTCCAGACAGCTTTCATCCATTCCCTTTTTCCAAACGAGGCCATTATAAGAAGCATATTGCGCAACTGCACGGGAATCATTGTTACTAATCATCTTGCCTGACTTATAGTTCATAACTTCCAATGCCTCAGGATGAGGATTGAATTCTATACCCAGGAAGTTCTCTCCAAACGGAACGATAGTCATTGACAACCGGGGATCGCGATTCTTAAACGGGTCATGAGAATCGAACAATGGAGATTCATCAATGGGTAACCCGTCAATACAAGTATACGAGGCCAATAGTTCCCAGGTCGGGTTCGGTACAGCATATCCTCCGGAATTCCTCGGTAGCCATCCTCTTACATTCATGACCACATTATATTCAATGGAACGGGGTATCAGAAAGATAGATTCCTCCGCATTCTTTGTATTTGTCAGAAACAGATCCCCATAGTCTTTATGTAAAGAATAAATACCCAAATCCATGACAGCCTTTGTTGCAGCAACAACAATGTCATAATCGCCCATATAGAGTGCATAACGCGCTTTCAGTGCCAGAGCAGCCCCTTTCGTTGCCCTCTGAGCACCCGAGTATGAAACCGGTAAAGTTTCTGCCGCCACATCAAACTCATCATAAACAAATTGTTTCACAACCGCAATATCGGTACGGCCCATTGCCATACCTGCCTCTATATCTATATCATCTTCTACCAAAGGTATGCCACCAAACTTTGAAGATAATTTCGCATAAGCACATGCCCTGTGAAAATGAGCCTCGGCAATAAAACCGTTGATTTTTGCTTCGGAAGCACCTGCTTCAACTGCACGGTGTGCTTTTAATATGACCCCATTGGCACGGGAAATAACCTTATATTGTTTTGACCACAGGTCTGTAACCTTATCCGTCTGACCGTTTAAGGTTGCATTTTGGAAAGGAGTCAAAGATTCACGATAAATATTATCATCGGACCAATCGGTATTCCCCTCCTCATCCAACGGCCAGAACGTATCTCTGTATAATTCATTGACAGCCATTTCAATCTCTGTCTCATTCGAATACCAATTTTCCGTCGAACCATAAGACAAAGGATTCAAATCCAGGTCATGGCAGGCAGTAAGCAATGTTATGCCACTGAATAAACAAATTATTATATTATTTCGTTTCATGATCATTCTTATTTAAAAGTTAACCGATACACCTAATAACACAGACATAGTAATAGGATAGCCTGTTGCACTAACTTCCGGGTCCCAACCATGCGGGTATTTACTCAGACAGAATAAATCGCTTCCGGAAGCATAAAACCGAACTGATTCCATACTAATTTTCTTCGTCCATACGGAAGGAAGCGTATAACCTACTGTCAGGTTCTTCATTCTCAGATAGCGTCCGTTGAACATCCAGTAATCAGACATGCTCATGTTGGCATCCACACTATTACGGGTCAGGCGGGGATACTTAACACCAGCATTCTGTTCCGCCGTATTATTGGTACTCCAATAATCACCTTCCAGGATTGACGGGAATCCTCCCCAGTTCGTATTCAATCCTTCAACCATATTTCTGCTGATACGGGAATTCTGACTGCCAACTCCCTGGAACATCATTGATATATCAAATCCTTTATAAGAAGCAGATAAGTTCACACCAAACATGTAACGGGGAAGTGATCCGCCCAGCAATACGCGGTCGTACTCTGAAGAAATTTTGCCATCAGGCACGCCATCCGGACCTGAAATATCTTTATATTTGATATCGCCGATCGTTACATTATTATTCAGCTTCGGTGAGTTATCCACCTCTTCCTGCGTTTGGAATAGTCCGTCACTAAGATAACCGTACCATTCGTCAAACTGGCTGCCTTCCATCTTTACCTTTTCACCTAAAAACTCTGTTCCACCTAAATTTCCCATTTTAGAAATGAAATCAGATAAATTGGCAGATACGGAATATCTGAAATCACCCACCTGGTCACGCCAGCCGATTTCCAGATCATAACCGGTCGTATGCATATTTCCGGTATTTACACTCGGATTATCATATCCGATAAATTTCGGAATTTCGAGAGCTAGCAACATATCCTTCGTTTTCTTCTTATAGAAGTCTCCGGTAAAATGCAGGCGTCCATCCAGGAAGTTTGCATCCAGACCAATGTCCCAGGTTTCTGTCGTCTCCCACGATATATTACGAACAGCATAATACTGTTGAGCGGCTGTCAGGAAAGAATTTACAGTATTCCCACTATAAAATAAAGCAGAACCAAAATTCAAAGCCGATTGGTAAGGATAATAGTTCTGTACTGTTGTGTTATCCTTCGACATTGTGATACGTTCATTGCCCAGCGTACCCCACGAACCTCTCAATTTCAGGAAGGAAAGCCAGTTCCAGTCTAAATTTTTGATAAACTGTTCTTCACTGGCAACCCAGCCTGCTGACAATGAAGGGAAGTTCGCCCATCTGCTATCCGGAGCAAAACGGGAAGAACCGTCCCGACGGAAGTTCACCTGCAACAGATACCGGTTATCATAACTATATGCTATACGGCCAAAGAATGAACGATAAGCATATTCTTCAGCATTACCGCCATTATCCCTCAGATTTTCAGGACCAATATCCAGGTAAGGGAAATTTGTTAATTCATACTGGTCACGAGAAGCGCTCAGTTTTTCCCCAAATGCATAATAGTCCTCATAACCGACCATTGCTGAAAGTTCATGTTTCCCAAAGGTTTTATTATAATTCGCAAAAAACTGAGTGGTCACATCATAACTATCGTTTCTGTTTTCAGTCAATTTAGTCGTTGTAAACCCATTCATATATCCTTTTATCGTATTAGGATCATTGGCATAAGTAAAAGGAACCTGTTTACGAAAACTTTTTACCTTATCAAAATTATAGGTAGGTGCAATTACGCCCGATATCTTCAAGCCTTCAATAGGAGATATATCAATAGCAGCCTTACCACCCAGCCGGTTATACCAGGAGGTTTTCAAACCGCCGTCCGTAATCATAGCCAACGTATTCTCACCGTCCTTGACGTCTCCCCACATACCGTTACTCCATCGCGCTGCATAAATAGGCGGAGTTGCGCGATATTGTAAATCCATCGGATTTCTATGTGGTTCTTCAGACTTGGAACGTTTATAATTTACGTCCAGATGAGCTTCAATATATTTATTGATCTTAAAGTCGTTATTTACCCGGATCATATAACGTTCATAATTCCTGTTCACATAAATACCGTCTGTTTTATCAAAACGGAATGAAGCCTTTGTACGAACGACTTTACTACCACCTGCTATATTTATCGAGTGAGTCTGGCGGGGGGCAGAGTTTTTCAGAATTTCATCCTGCCAGTCTGTTACAGGGTAAGCATCAGGATCAGTTGCATTATTCTTTATCCAGTTGTTGACCTGATCTTCCGAATACGTCTGATACCAACCTCCTGCATTATTATCATTATAACGCAGTTCATTTACCATTTCCATAAATCGTTGGGTACCCACATATTCAGGAAGTTTAGTAGGCATCTCCCAACCATACTCAAAATTATAATTCAATGATAAATCGTTCTCTTTAGCACGTTTCGTTGTGATCACAATTACTCCGGCAGCGGCACGGGAACCGTAAATAGAGGCAGAAGCAGCATCTTTCAAAACAGACATGCTCTCCACATCTTCCGGATTTACCTGGTTGATATCACCCGGAACCCCATCGACAATAACCAACGGACTCGATTCACCGATCGTCGTTACACCACGTATTTTGATGGAAGCGGTAGAACCCGGAGCACTATTATCGCGCGTAACCAATACACCGGAAGCAGCTCCCTGCAATGCCGTAGACAATTGCGTTGTTTTACGTGCAGCCAGATCATCTCCTTTCACGGCAGCTACCGCACCGGTCAAATCTTTTCTTTTCATGGTTCCATAACCTACAACTACAACTTCGTCCAATAATTCAGAATCTTCCTCTAAAGAGATAATAATATTTGATTTATCATTAATTTGAAATTCCTTCGTTATATATCCTATATAAGAAATTGTTAGTACAGCACCCTGATTAACAGATAGAACAAAATGCCCGTTCATATCCGTGATCGTTCCATTTGTTGTCCCTTTTTCCACAACATTAGCACCAATAACCGGATTACCGTTCTGTTCAATAACACTTCCATTGATTTTCTTCTGCTGATTAACACTGTCTGTCACTAATCTCCTATTAGACAATGCAATCTGTTTATCTACAATACGATACTCTACATTGGTCTTTCCAAATAAAATTTCTAATATTTCATTGATACTCTTACCATGAATATCTATATTCACTGTCCAGTCAATATCCACAGATTTATCAGTGAAAAGGAAAGAGTATTCCGTTTCCTTTTCAATTTTATCGAGAACTTGTTCAACAGTAGCATTTTCCAGTTTCAAATTAATAACCGTATTCTGTGAATACAAATTTTCTGCATGTAACTGAGTCATCACAATAAATAACAAGAATAAACTGATTCTCACAACACGCACTAATTTAGGTATACATAGGGGGATATCCCCATTGGATTGTTTTAGAATTTTCATAACTTTGTACTTGGATTTTTTAATTAAACGAATTAGGACCGATTGGCGTCGGACTTAATTTTTTGATTTAAGGGACAAGGATAAGTTGACGCTTATACTTGTCCTTGTCTTTTTTGTATTACCTGTTTCTTATATAACCTCCTTTCTTTATTGGTATTTGTTTCTTTTTATTTTAACCAAATATCTATACGCTGACGCGGATAGGATGAATCTTTTAGTTGTTCAGTCTCCGCGATTTTCCAATCTATCGGAGCAACTAATTTCAAATAGTCTAATATCTGAGTTACACTTTCTGTGGAGAACGAAGCCCTGCATTTATAATCAATATCGGTCTTCCGGTGCATAACAATATCGACATTATATCGTCGTGATAACCGTTTTATCACCTCATCAAGCGAAGTATTCCTGAACACCAGGCGTCCATCCTTCCAGGCCGTTTTTTCCTCTACATTGACTGTACGTATCAATAACTTCTGATCGGATTTACTATAATAAGCCTGCTCATTTGGCTTCAGCAGTACAGATTGCTTATGAATGAGAACATCCACCTTGCCTGTTTCCAATGTTGTTTCAACCCACATCTCATCACTATAAGCATTTACATTGAACTTCGTTCCATGTGCCTTCACTTTCATCTTTTCGTTGACTGATACATAAAACGGATGCAGTCTGTCTGATTGCACTTCAAAATACCCCTCTCCAGACAGATAAACAGTCCTTTCATCCCCCGTAAAGCGAGAGGGATATCGTAGAGAACTTCCTGCATTAAGCCAGACTTTCGACTTATCCGGTAATTCCATTTGCGTAACTATGCCGGGAGCAGAAACAACTTCCAAATAAGATATATGCTTATCCTCTTGCAGTCGGTTTATATACAGATAAGATAAGAAACCTGTCGATAAAATAAAGGGAAGCAACAATATGGCAGCTATACGCAAAGCGTTGTTAAGATATTTTTGTTTCCAGGAATAAGCCGTTATCCTTTTCTGATTTCTTGCAAAAGCCTGCTCAATATCATAATTATCGTAATCACAAATATCTGCATCTATAGCCTTTGCTATGAGGATGTATCTTTTTATATCTTTTCTATCCAGTTCCATATCTTCTTTGTTTATGAATAGACACTCAGAAATAAAAAAGGGGACACTCTATTTTCATTTTTTTTTCAAAAAAGCAAGGTTTATATTTTCTCATTCTTATCTTTGCTTTACTAAACAAACTGATTCAATGTATATTTATTAGTGGAAAGACTTGACACAGAGAGTATAGAATATCTTTTATGGAGTATATCCAATAACGATGACCAAGTAGCTTACCGTTCGTTATTCGAACAGTATTATGTTTCATTATGCCAGTTTGCCAGGCGATACATCGACGACCAGGAAACACGCGAAGATATTGTTCAGGATGTATTTTTTACTATTTGGGAAAAAAGGAAAACTATCATTCCTTACACTTCAGGTAAAAACTTCCTCATAACATGTGTCAAAAATCTTAGTTTAAACTATTTGCGTAGTCAGGGATATAAACAAGAATATGAAACAACGATCAAAAAAAATATTCCCATATATTTTAATAACCTAGATGATCTCTATACACTACAGGAACTGCAGCATCTACTATATCAAACATTAGAGAAACTTCCGCCTGAATACAGGCTTGCTTTTGAACTGAACCGCCTTGAGAACAAGAGTATTGAAGAAATAGCTGAAATAATGGGGGTATCCTGCAGAACAGTAAAAAGATATAAGAGCAAAGCGATTGAAATACTGAAAAAAGAATTAAAAGATTACTTACCTTTATTTATGCTATTCACCTCCATTTTTGACAAATAGCGAGCAAAACAGGATTCTGTAAATTATATAAAAAAGGAAGAAGATCCTTTCTCCTTCCTTTTTTACTTCACCATAAGCAACCTATCTCATTTACCTGGCAGTTTGATTCTCTTTCTCTTTATCAATCTGTTGGACAGCCTTTGTTCTATAATCCATATAATCTTTTGTATTCAATGCCGGGAAACCATTCTTTTCAAGATAATCACCAACTTCACCCAATGTCTTCACATTTTCTTCCAAAATTGTACCGTCAGGGAGTGGTCCTATATTTAAAAGCAGGTTTGCATTTATCTTTGCACAATAATTCAATAAGTCCATAACCTCATCTTTCGACTTTTGTCTCTGTCGCGGAGAGCTATGATAAGCCCATCCCAATGTTTGAATAGGAATATTCAATTCAGCTGGTTTTCCTTTATTGCTTTCCCACGAATGATCAGCAGCATCCTGCACTTGCTGAGGCAAGCCGGCACTCTTAAACACCGAAGCCAAAGAGCCCATTTCTCTTTCACCTGTAATGAAATCCTCATTTCCATTTGCTCCTGTTTTAAACACAACCAGTGCATGCGGCTGGATTGAATGAATCATATCGTAAATTTCCTGTATATTAAAAAGATCAGAATGCTGATATACACCACCGACTGTATCAAACCAAAGCCCGGCAATCGGTCCGTATTGCGTGCACAGTTCCATAATCTGCGTTTTCGCAAAGTTCAGATAATGTTTAAAATCTTCCACCTTTTTAAATGCATACTCGTCGGGCATTTCCTTATAATGGGGACGAGCCGGATTATACATAGAACTCGGTAAAAAATAAGGATGGTGCCAATCCAAACCGATCGAATAATAAATGAACAAGCCTAATCCGGCTTTCCGGCAAGCGACAGCCAGTTCCTTTACAAAATCACGTTGTGCAGGATAATCCACACTATTATAGTCGGTAGCTTTCGTATCCCATAAGGCATAACCATCGTGATGCTTTGCTACAAAAGTTATGTATTTCATTTTAGCTCTGACCGCCAAATCCACATAATCCTGGGCATTAAATTTCTCTCCTTTGAATTCTCTGGCTTTCTGCTCATATTCTTTATAAGGGATAGCTTCATTATACATCACCCATTCTCCTTTTCCATACAAAGAGGCTGGTCCCCAATGGATAAACAAGCCAAAACGAGCATCCTTAAACCATGCCAAAGCAGCCTCTTTAGGTGATTTTGCGTATTCGGCTTCGTATCCTTTCAGATAATACGGGACTTCTCTCCACGTCTGTTCCTGCCCTCTCAGATTCAGGCACAAAAGCAAACAGATAATCAATACACTATATTTATTCATAACAACTCTTTTACTTTGATCAATTACCAAGTCTATTTATATTCCAACCACGCCGTAGCTTTTGTATCTTCATCTGTGGAGAAACGAATCCAACGAGCCTGGAACTCTGCCGGAAACTCATATGTCCATTTTTCTCCCGCTTTCACTTTCCGTACCATATATTCCATCCAATCCCCGTTCCCTGTCGGGTCTGCTTCAATGGTAAAAGTAATATCGTCAGTAGACTGATGCGATAAGGTTAACTTTTTCCTATCATAAAATCCAATCAGATAAGGGTCAGACGGGATACCGGCTTTTACTGACGTATCTTTCCACGGACCACCTTTTCCGATAGGTTTACCCAACTGCCACAAATCATCAATAACACCTACCCATACTGCCGCTTTACCATCGTTGGAAACAATGACATGTTCATTATCCTTTCCTTCTTCCGGATTCACCCCTGTCAGGACAAGCATTCCACGATAGGAAGCATAATCGTTTATCCGGTAATTATGAGTAGAAACAGGACGAATCTTTGCATAACCATCTGCATTTTCGGCAGGAAGTTCATAAAATGTCCCCATACAGGAAAATAGATCGCGCTCTGTTGCCACTTCGCGACAAATACGAAGTTGCCCCTCATTCGTCAAAGATGTATACGCCTTGTCCCCTAATGGCAAGCGCCATCTGCGTCCCAGGTCGTCAACAATTAATACCGAGCTATTTTCTATTGAAACAACTTGTTGCGGAATAGCAAATTTTGAGCGGATCAAACCGGCCGTTTCAGCATCATCCTTGCGAACCAGCTCCAACTTATCGCCCATTTCATAATAACCGGTTTCAACCGTATTGCCATTTACAACGGTATTAGCCAACACCCCCAAAGCACGACGGTTATCTCCAAGTCCGTACAACAAACCACCGGTTAAATTTTTATCCGTAGCAGAAGCCATACCTTTATAAATCATTGCAGGTTGTACAGAACGGGTATCAGGTGTCGTATAAGAAAAACTAGCTGTTGCCAATGTATTCTTGTCTGCTTTCACACGAATCCATTCTCCTTTATCTTCTACCGGAAATATAACACTGGCGGCCTTTCCCGGACTTACAGTTACGGATTTTATTGTTTTCCAATCGTTCGTACCAGTTTCGTCCACTTCATAGGCAAAAGTTACCGGTTGTTTTCCCTCATTCTTAATCCAACCGATACGATTTGCCCAGCCGGCAAACAGGAAAGGCTCGGAGGCTTCATTTGCCTTTATACTCTCTTTTGCCCAAACAGCCCCTTCGGCTGTTGCCGGACCTAATTCATCCGGTTTCGAAAAAGAGGTAAACCACAGATTGGAATTGGATTGGCCGGGACCTTCTATATTTCCTTTTGCCTTACGTTTATTCAGGAATTCTTTCTGAGCCGAGTCATCACATCCGAAAACGAGCTGATCGTTCCAACGAGTGAAATCACCGATAACCTTCAGATAAGCAGAACGCGGACGGATACCGGCACTGTTATCTGCTGTAAACTGACCGGGAAAACGCCAGAACATGCCATGCATCGTCATCAGATAATCAGGATTGGATTCTGTTCCGACATTCCGGATACGGGGCCATTCCGTATTCCATCCGTGCGCTCCGTCATAGCTATGGCTGGCTTTGGGAAGGCGATAGAAAGACCAACCTTTCTTCGCATCACGTACTCCCAGTAAAACAGACTTATGATCCCAACCCGTAGCCCACAACGGGTCTGTCTCCGGATTCGTATTTCCATAAATGCCCCCCGGACCTGTTACTTCCGTAAATTGATTCCTCCGAACCGTTTTCCAATCTTTACCATTCCATTCAGCCAAAACACCGGCTTTTACATCAAACTTTTTCAATGCTTCAGCCGTACCTTCCCCATTGTTGGAAAAAACAGCAACGCCTTGTCCCGAATAGAAACCTTTTCCATGTACACCCGGCAATACATCATTCGTATCATCCTTTATACCTTTCTTTCTATTTCCATCCTGATATAATTCTTTTACTTCCAACGTATTGACATCCACCTCATAAAAACCCTCTTCCATCGTACCGTAATAGATTTTATGGGCAGGATCTGTCAAATGGCGGGCATTGCCGGTATGACGTCCCGGCATTACCGAATAAGGTATCACCCGAACTTTTCCTGTTTTATCAATGGCATACGGACCAATAAAAAGCTGGTTGCTTTCTTTATGGACCATGCGGTTCGCCGGAGTTCCTCCTATACTCTCATCATGTATAATCTGGCGATAATCGGATGTTACCTCATACAATTTATCCGAAGAGCCATTAGGTAAATGCGGCCCATAGGTAATAACCCATAACCGGTCTGCCCAGGGAACCACGGCTCCCGTTCCACATTCTCCTTCATTATTATAATAAGCCAAACAAGGATAAATACCGGATACCGAATCCGGAACTCTCTTAGACTCTTTTTGTGCCGAACAACTCATTATCGATAGTACTGTCAATATGCCTATCGTACTGTTTAATTTCATCTTCATTTTATTTCTGTTATAAAATTAGCAATAAAGGCTCCTCTCAACGCTTATACGCATTAAGACAAGAGAGGAGCCAATATAAGAATTATTTATACGAATTTAATATCCGGGATTCTGTTTTAAATTCTCATTGATAAGAACTTCCTTCGTAGGAATCGGCCATAAATATTGACGATCGTTCCACATACGTTGAGACATTGGAGCTATCAGTCCGGCTTTTTCCATCGCAGAGAAATCAGGAATACCGTCTTCGTCAATCTGCGGAACATCCGGCCAAAACCATAGGCCTTTATCTATGATCTTTTCACGCAATAAGCTTACCGGATACAACATTCCATAATTAGGACGCGTCAATGCTTTTCCTGCAATTTTCCATCTGACCAAATCCATATAACGCAAACCTTCCTTTGCAAATTCCACACGTCGTTCGTTACGGATAATCGTACGTAACTTTTGTTGAGAAGTTGTAGTAATTGCCGGATAGGCACTTATATTTGTATAATCTACCCCATATGCTCTGGCACGAACCCTGTTAATTGCATCTAATACGGATTGATCTATCTGATTCAACTCGATCTTTGCTTCAGCATACATGAGTAAAACATCTGCATAACGGATAATTATTTTATCGGGATCAACATCCTTCCCATTCTCCAGCCATGTTTCATCAATTCCTTTTTTCCATAATAATCCATTAAATGAAGCGAACTGGGCATTCACACGAGCATCATTGTTTTTCTGCATCTTGCCCGTATTGTAATTCATTACCTCCACTGCATCCGGATGCGGATTATAATCGAAGCCCAAATGCCGTGTTCCAAATTCCACAATAGTAGCCGTACAACGCGGATCACGATTTTTAAACGGATTATGAGGATCAAACAGAGGAGATTCATCAACCGGAAGGCCGTCCGTACATTCGTAAGCAGCCAGCAAATCCCATGAGGGAGTAAATGCTCCCCAACCGCCAGGGTTTCTTGACACCTCATTCATAACCGTCCAGTTTCCTAACGTCACTTTATATTCGATAGAACGGGGTAACAAGAAAATCGACTCTTCCGAATTTCTAGTAGTCGCCTTAAAAAGTTCGGCATAGTCCGGATGCAATTTATAAAGTCCTAAATCCATACATCTTTTGGCGGCATCAGCGGCAATCTCCCAATCACCCATGTACAAAGCGAAACGAGCCTTCAACGCCAAGGCTGCCCCTTTGGTTGCACGCTGCGAAGACAAAGCGGAATACTTTTCCGGCAAATTCTCTATCGCTTTATCATAATCCTCGTATATTTTAGGTATGATCTCTGATTTCGGAGTTCGTCCCAACGTAAAAGCTTCTTCTATGTCGACAACCTCTGTCAGATAAATTACATCTCCGAAATAAGTAACTAGCCTCGCGTAGCAGGAAGCTCTCTGAAATAAGGCTTCGCCTTCATATTGTTTCAGTTTAGCTTCCGAAATTCCCATGCTTGCAGCCTTATCCATATTGGCCAGGATAGTATTTGCCCGGCCTATGGATTTGTACTGGTTAGACCACAAAGTTGTGACATCTCCATCCTGTCCGTTAAAAGTTCCTTTTAGTATTTCAGACGGAGTTTCTCTATAAATAAAGTCATCAGTCTTGTCTTCATTATCCAACGGCCAAAAGTCATTTCGATAGAAATCTTTGACAGACATCTCTATTTCCGTTTCGCTGGAATACCAATTCTCACTGGAGGCCTGCGACAGTGGATTTAAATCTAATTCATAACAAGAATTTAATCCTAAGCAGCATCCTAATAATATCATTAATTTACGTTTCATCTTTACATGCTTTTAAAAATTAACAGATAAACCAAACAACACAGATGTTGTGATCGGGTAAGAAGAACTTCCCATTTCCGGGTCCCAACCGCTCGGATATTTACTGATACAGAACAGATCGTTGGCAGCAATATAAATACGAGCTTTCTTAATCGTCGCCTTTTCAGTCCATGCAGTCGGTAACGTATATCCGAATGTCAAATTCTTCAAACGGAAATAACGGCCTTTAAACAGCCAGTAGTCAGACATTGCATAATTACTGCCTGCATTAGCAAATGTTAAACGAGGATAAAAAGCTTGCGCATTCTGAGCATCTGTGTTCTTTTCACTCCAGTAGTTGCCATCTATTATGGCAGGCGTATTTCCCCAATTGTCTCTCAATGGTTGTACCATTGTTTGGGATAAACGTGCATTGTGTCGTCCTATACCTTGAAATGCCAAAGAAAAGTCAAACCCTTTATAACTTAAGTTCAAAGATCCTCCATATTGGAATCTCGGTAATGAACCACCTAACAAGACACGGTCATATTCCGGTGAAATTTTTCCATCAGGAACACCATCCGGTCCGGAAATATCTTTATACTTCACATCTCCGAGTTGTACATTATCATTCAATTTAGGATCTTTCAAATCTTCCTCCGTCAATATCAGACCATCACTAAGATAACCATACCACTCATTAAATTCACTACCTTCCATTTTGACTTGATCTCCTAAAAATTGCGTACCGTCCAGATCCCCCATTTTAGAAACGAAATCGGAGAAATTGGCAGAAATACCATACGTCAGATCGCCGATCCGATCGTTCCAGGCAAGTTCAAGATCATATCCATTGGTATACATCTTACCGCTATTTCGCTGTGGATTATCAAATCCGACATAATCCGGAATCTCTAATGCCAGCAACATATCTTTTGTCTGTTTATTATAATAATCAGCCGTAAAACGTAAACGGTTATGAAAGAATGTAGCATCCAGACCGATATCGGCAGAACTGGTTGTTTCCCAGGAAATGTTTTCTACAGCATAAGCCCATTGCGCTGCCGACAGTTCAGGCACTACCGTTCCGTTTTTATAAAACAAAACATTACTAAAATTAATAAATGCCTGATACGGATAATAGTTATCTGAAATTCTTTCATTTCCTAACGTACCGTAAGAAGCTCTCAATTTCAGGAAAGATAACCATTTTATATCTGCATTTTTCATAAACGCTTCCTCACTCATTACCCAACCGGCTGAGAACGAAGGAAAAATACCCCAACGATAGTCTGAATGGAAACGCGAAGATCCGTCGTAACGTACATTTGCCTGTAATAAGTACCGATTATTATAATTATAAGCGACACGGCCAAACCAAGATTGATAAGCCAACTGCACGGCACTTCCGTAATTGTCTCGAAGATCTAAAGGACCAATGTCCAAATAAGGAAAATTATCAAGTTCATATTGGTCACGGGAAGCTCCCAGGTTTTCACCAAAATAACGATAAGTTTCATAACCTGCCATCACATTCAAATCGTGTTTGCCAAAAGTTTTCATGTAGTTGGCAATCGCTTGAATTGTCACGTCATAGCTATCGTTTCTTGCTTCAGATAATTTTGTTGAACTGTACCCTTCCATATATCCGCCGATTATATTCGGATCATCTTCCAATGAGTAGGAGACGGCTTTATAAAAATCTTTATTTTTGGCAAACGTGTAATTAGGTGCTATCACTCCAGAAATCTTCAATCCATCGAAAGGAGTAATATTTATAGCAGCACGTCCGCCGATTTTGTTGAACCATTCGTCTTTAAAACCACTTGAATTGACAAGTGCATAAGGGTTATTACCATTTTTACCATTGGCATATTCTCCGTTTGCCCAGACCGCCGGATAAATCATCGGAGCCAAACGTATATTATAAAATGGAGTATAATAGGGTTGATGGTTTTTCGTCCGTTTGAAATTGAAGTCCAAAGTTGCACCTAAATACTTATTCACTGTGAAATCATTGTTGGATCGGATCATATACCGTTCATAGAAACGATCTGCATACAAACCATCCACTTTGTCGTACACCAACGAAGCACTCGACTTGACCGCTTTAGAACCGCCTGCCACGCCGATCGTATGAGTCTGACGCGGAGCCGAACCTTTCAAAATCATTCCAACCCAATCTGTCATAGGATATTTATCAGGGTTTGTCTGGTGATATTTTTCCCAATTATTTATATCATCATCCGAATAAGCCTGGTTCCAACCTCCGGATTTATTGTCATTATAACGCAACTCATTGGTCGTTTCCAAAAAACGTTTAACCCCTACGTACTTCGGTTGCTTGGTTGGTATCTCCAATCCGTATTCAAAATTATAATCGATCGACAGACTTTTCTCCTGGGCCCGCTTAGTCGTAATCAAAATGACGCCTGCCGCTGCACGTGAACCATATATGGAAGATGACGCTGCATCTTTCAAAACAGACATGCTTTCCACATCATTCGGATTCACATCATTAATACTACCGGGAACACCATCGATAATTACCAACGGACTCGTATCGCCAATCGTCGTAATACCACGAACCCGGATACTACCGGCAGCTGCCCCCGGAGCATTGTTATCACGGGTTACCGTCACACCGGCTATAGCACCTTGCAACGCAGTAGATAATTGTGTTGTCTTACGGGCTGCCAAATCATCCCCTTTTATAGCAGCGACAGAACCTGTCAGGTCTTTCTTTTTCATGGTACCATAACCAACAACGATAACTTCATCCAAAACTTCAGTATCTTCTCTCAAGGTGATTGTCAAGGAGTTCTTGCCAATGACAGGTACCTCACTCGTTACATATCCTATATAAGTGATAACTAACGTAGCGTCTGACGCTACGTTAAGGGAGAACCTCCCTTCGGCATCCGTTATTGTACCGTTTGTCGTCCCTTTTTCTACCACGTTTGCACCAATAACAGGCAAACCTGTTTCATCATTAATAACTCCCGATACAATTTTCGTCTTCTGCTGTGCCGCATTCGTAGCCTGATTGGGTTCTGTAGAAGCCTTAATTAATACCTGACGATCGATAATCTGATAATTATATCCCGTATTATTAAATATCTGCGTAAGAACTTCATCCAATGTTACATTCTTAGCATTTACACTTACTTTCTTATTTACATTTACATGATTGTCATTAAAAAAGAAAGTAAACTCGCTGTTCTTCTCAATCTCTTTCAGTATTTCAATGATACTGGCATTATTCTTTTTGATTGAAACTTTGTAATCCTGCGCATAGGTGGAGGCAGAAATACAACAGGCAACAGCCAATGAAAATAAGGTTGTGATCTTCATAATGCGAATTGTTTTTCTTAATAACGGGACACAACAATCCCTGTCATTGTTTTTTTTCATAACTTTGTATTGTTTTTAATGAATAATAAATGCAAGTCGTTGGCTTGGACTCCTTATGACGCGCATTTTCTTGAAAACTCACGGATTGGAAGGTACTTGCAGGTATCTTCCAATTTTTTTAGGTTAACTGCTCGATATGTCCATAGGCTATAGATTTAGATTATTAATTATTTGAGAACTAACACATAATTTCCATTACTTGTCTTTTGATATTTTAAAGGAGATGATTCTCCCATCATAAACAATATCCGTTCCAATGATTCATCCCTTACCTTAAATGTAAAGCGGTATTTATCCGCCAGGTCTTGCTGGCACATAATCTTACGTCCGTACCATTGCTCCAGACGTGGAATAATCATGGATAGTTTTTCATTTTCGAAACTGACTATCTTCTGTTTTCGCCATGAAGTATATTTATCTGCATCGACAGTTAAAACATAGGCCGAATCTGCTTGCTGATCATATACCATCTTTTCATTCGGCGACAAAATAAACTCAGCTCTATCACCTTTTGAATTATTTATTCCTATCTTGACTTTCCCATTTAACAGGACAGTCTCCGATTTACTTTCTATATCATAATCAAACACCTCGAAAGCCGTTCCCAAAGCCTGTACTTCCATTTCCGAAGTATGTACGATAAAGGGTTTGTGAGGATTTTTATGGATATCAAAAAAAGCCTGACCGTCTAAATGTATTTCACGTGTTTTTCCTGTAAATGCAGCAGGATAGGTCAATTTACTACCGGGTCCCAACTGTACGACCGTCCCGTCCGGCAATGATACCGATTGCATATTCTGAATACCTGACGTAACAACATAAACAGGAATATTATCTTTCTCTCCTAGATAATAAGCCATCCCTCCGACAGCCAACAACAATAAAACAGATGCTGCCACACTATAAACTTTATAGAATAAATATCTTTTTACAGATACATTGTCCCAAATACTTTGGCGTATACGATGCCATATCCGCATACTGTCAGCCCGGTCAATATACGCAGCATCCGGAGCATTGTTCCACTGACTTAACATTTGTGTTTTTACCGCATCCCGCTCATTCAGTGCAGTACGCTCCTCCTCTCCCAATGCATCCTGCATCAGCTTTTTTAATATATATCTTTTATTATCCTGATCCATTTCTTTTTATCTGCTTTATAATAAATACCCCCGAACATATAGGTTACCCCTATCCGCCCATCGTTTTTTTTTAATTTTCTAAGAATAAATGAAAAAAGGGAATCGGTTTTTACAGGAAAAGAGAAAGTAGAGTGATATTCTTTCGCAGATATTTAAGCGCTTCACTAATTTGATTTTCAACAGTTTTCTCCGATATATTCAACAATTCGGCTATTTCTTTATAGCTCTTGTTTCCTTTCCGGCTCAGATTAAATATTTCCCGGCGGCGTGGCGGCAACTCGTTTATAAGCATGTCAATATATTCGCTCAGGTTCTTTGCCTCTATCTCCTCTTCAATATCGTATGAATCTTCCATAGCGGCGAGGACGGTCATTTTATAAAAATCTTCGTTCAAGTTTTTTCGGTGTTGATTAAATATCAGGTTGCGGGTGATGACAAACATCAATCCTTTGAAATTATCGTCTTCACGCATAAAGTCACGCCCTTCCCACACTTTTATAAAAACTTCCTGCACGACTTCCTCTGCTGTATCCTGATTGGTCAGGTAAAGACGGCTGAAGTTGTATACCTGCCTCCAGTACTTTTTATATAAAGCAGTAAAAGCCTCTTTACTGTTTTGCTTCAATAATAATATCAGTTCGTTATCCTCCATTTTCCACATTCAGAATGTATGCAAATATAAGAGATTTTATTTTACCCGGCAGAAAGTAAAAAATAAAATATACCCTCTTTATGGTATTTCCCATAATCAATACTCCTCTTATCTTTGTTGCATAAATAAGAACAACTAAAATATAGAATGATATGGCAAACGTAGCAAAAAAACTGACAGACCTGATTGGTAACACTCCGTTATTAGAGTTTTCCAACTTCAATGCAAGCAAAGGATTAAAAGCAAAACTGATCGGTAAACTGGAATACTTCAACCCGGCAGGCAGTGTGAAAGACCGCATCGCCCTGGCAATGATCGAAGACGCAGAACAGAAAGGACTTCTGAAACCGGGAGCGACCATTATCGAACCGACAAGTGGAAATACTGGTGTAGGACTTGCCTTCGTTTCTGCTGCCAAAGGATATAAACTGGTTCTGACAATGCCGGAAACGATGAGTGTAGAACGCCGCAACTTATTGAAAGCTCTTGGAGCCCACCTAGTATTAACTCCCGGAGCCGATGGCATGAAGGGAGCTATCGCCAAAGCCGAATCATTACGTGATGAAACACCCGGTTCCGTCATCCTGCAACAATTCGAGAATCCGGCCAATCCGGCTAAACACGTACAGACTACTGCACAGGAAATCTGGCGCGATACGGATGGTAAAGTCGATATTTTCGTAGCCGGTGTCGGTACGGGCGGAACAGTCAGCGGTGTCGGTGAAGGATTGAAAGCACATAATCCGAATGTGAAAATCGTAGCGGTAGAACCGAGCGACTCCCCCGTCCTCTCCGGTGGTAAACCGGGACCGCATAAGATACAGGGTATCGGGGCCGGATTCATTCCTAAAACATATAACGGCAAATACGTCGATGAAATCATTCAGGTAGAAAATGACGATGCCATCCGTACCAGCCGTGAACTGGCACAAAAAGAAGGATTGCTGGTAGGTATCTCTTCCGGTGCTGCCGTATACGCTGCTCTAAAACTGGCGGAACTGCCAGAGAATGCAGGCAAAACAATCGTTGCCCTATTACCCGATACCGGAGAGCGGTATCTTTCTACCGTATTATATGCATTCGAAGAATATCCGCTATAATTTCTGTTCACGAGGGCCTCATAAATGTTTTTGACGCCCTCGTGAATATTTATGAGGTCCTCGAAAACATTTATGAGGACGTCAAAATAACTTCTTTCCCTTAGTTTTTCACACATAATTAGTCAAATATTTGACTAATATCCGATAAATATCTATCTTTGCGCCGATAAAAACAGCAAGTATGACAGATAGTGAATTAGCTCACGAACTTAATCTACTAGTATTAAGGACACGCATGACATTCCGCCAGACCATTCAGCGAATACTGAAAAGCAACAACGTCGATATGACCTTTGAAATGCTTCAGGTAATGCATTGTTTGTGGAAAGAACAGGGAGTCAGCCAACAATCGCTGGCCGAAAAAACAGCGAAAGACAAAGCATGCCTCACCAACCTGATCAATAATCTCGAGAAGAAAGGATGGGTTATACGGCAGGAAGATTGCAACGACCGCCGTAATAAACTGATATACCTCACCCCCGAAGGAGAAAAGGTAGCCGCCAAGATCAAATCCCTCTTGAAAGACATGTACACCCAGGTCGGGCAACAAATGAACACCAAACATATGGAAGCCTGTATGAAACATCTAAGCAAACTGAATGAGATATTTGATCAAATATAGTTTTTTATTGTTACTGTTTATAGGAAAGCCTGTTGCGACTTGTTCCCAACAGGCTTATTCTCTTACCCTCGACGAACTCTTCCGCCTGGGTACGGAAAACAGTCTGCGTCTGCAAGCCTCCCACATGCAGGAAGTCGTCGCAGCCGACAAGAAAAAAACAGCGCAAACGGCCCGTCTGCCCGGTATCAGTATCGGTGCGACGACCGGATATATCGGACAGTCTACCGTCTTCCGGCAGGGACTGACGCAACCGGTTCATCCCGACCTGCCCGACTGGTCACATAATTATAATGTAGAAGTAACCCAACCCGTCTATCGCGGAGGTAAAATACATTATAATATCAAACGTGCCTCGTTGGAGAAACAGATTGCAGCACTCAATTCGGCCAGTAGCAAAGCCGAAGTCAAACTGCTCCTGCTCCGTCAGTATATGGACCTTTTCAGCCTCTACAAACAAAAAGATGTATTTGCCCGTAACGTGGAAGAGTCCACCCGCAGACTTGAGGATATCCGCCGCCTGAAGAAAGAAGGTATCGTCACCCGAAACGACGAGTTGCGTAGTGAACTGCAACTCACCAACGACCAGCTGGCCTGCCGCGAAGCAGACGATAATATCGCAATCGTCTCCCAGCAACTCGACGTCCTGCTCGGACTGGATGAAACATTCCTCCTGCAACCCGACACGGCATTGCTTTACACGGCCGTTTCACTGGAAAGCTATGATGCCTACGTCCAACAGGCTTACCTCAACTATCCCGAATTACAGATCGCCCGCTACAACACGAAGCTGGCTGAAAACGATATATTCCTGTCAAAAGCCGACTATCTGCCCTCACTCTCGGTACGTGCCGCCAATACCCTGGCACGCCCGCTGAGCACTACGATGGAAGACGTCTTCTCCAACAACTGGAATATCGCTTTAAGCCTCTCCTACAACCTGTCATCCCTTTATCAGAATAAACATAAGATACATGAGGTAAAACAAATTGTCAATATCCAGAAAAATAAGGAAGAACAAATCCGCCAGGATATCCGTATTAATGTCAAAAGCGCCTGGATCAGGCATCACGAAGCGCTCGACCGCGTACAGGCACTGATCCTGTCGGTCAGGCAAGCGGAAGAGAACTACCGTATCGTAAACAACCGTTATCTCAACCAGCTATCCATCCTGACCGACCTGCTCGATGCCAGCAGTGTCAGGCTTGAAGCCGAACTGCAATTGACCAATGCACGCACCGAGGCCATCTACAGTTATTATCAACTGATGCATGCATGCGGCAATTTATAACTTAATTAAAAACAGACAAATATGTCCGGATTACATAGAAAAAGAAAACAACTGAGGCGACTGAAAATAAGGAATATCACCCTCAATACCGTATGTATCCTGCTCGCTTTCGGCGGCATATCATGGACGGTCAACTATTTCTGGAAATATGTCAACTACGAAATCACCAATGATGCCGTAGTGGATCAATATATCACCCCCGTCAATATCCGCGTACCGGGTTACATCAGGGAAGTCCGTTTCACCGAGCACCAGCAGGTAAAGGAAGGCGACACCCTTCTGATCCTCGACGACCGGGAATACCGTATCAAGCTGAAAGATGCCGAAGCCGCCCTCCTCGATGCCCAGGCCTCCAAAGACATACTAAGTTCCGGCATCGAAACCTCCCAGGTGAATATCAGCGTACAGGAAGCCAATATCGCCGAGACAGAAGCCCGCCTCCGGCAACTCGAACAGGACCATCGACGTTATGCCAACCTCCTGGCCGAAGAGTCCGTCTCGCAACAGCAATACGAACAGGTCAAGGCTGAATACGAAGCCATGAAAGCCCGTTACGAATCCCTGCTCCGCCAAAAGAGTGCCGCCCAATCGCAATATTCGGAGACGAGCAAGAAAAGCGGCAGTGTGAAGGCGGCCATCCTGCGCAAAGAAGCCGACCTGGAGATGGCGCAGCTCAACCTATCGTATACAGTCGTCACCGCTCCCTTCGACGGATACATGGGACGCCGCACGCTGGAAACCGGACAACTGGTTCAAGCCGGACAAACCCTCAGCTACCTTGTCCGCAACAACGACAAATGGATAACCGCCAATTACAAGGAAACACAAATCAGCCATATCTACATCGGCCAGAAAGTACGCATCAAAGTAGATGCTGTAGACGACCGCATTTTCCACGGCACCGTGACGGCGATCTCCGAAGCGACCGGCTCCAAATACTCCCTCGTCCCGACCGATAACTCTGCCGGCAACTTCGTCAAGATACAACAGCGCATCCCTGTGCGCATCGACCTGATTGACGTTTCGCCCGAAGACATGAATCTGCTCCGTGCCGGCATGATGGTGGAAACGGAAGCATTGAAAAGACATTGAATAATACAGCATAATGGCTACACAAACACCCCTGAATGTCCCTATCCGCCCCTGGGTCCCCCGCTGGCTGGGGATCGTTACGGCTTTTACCGTCATGCTGCCGATCATCCTGATCAACGGAGCCTATACCGGGACTATCACCGAAGTTTCAGGAACGCTGGGTGTGTTGAGCGAAGACATCAGCATGGCTTACTATGCGACATCGGCGGGAATGGCGGTTGCTTATCCGCTGATCCCGAAAGTGCGTCCGGTAGTGACCACTAAAACGATCCTGCTGATCGACCTCTTGTTGCAGGTGATCCTCAGCTTTATCTGTGCGCAGGTGAACCAAATGGATATCATTATCGTATGCAGCTTCTTTATCGGTTTTCTGAAAGGTTTCGCCATGCTGGAGATCATCCTGATGATACGTCCGCTTTTCAGTCCGCAGAATGTGCGCAGCGAATTTTATGCTTACTTCTACCCGATCGTGTTCTCGGCAGGCCAGGTCTCGATGGCGGTCACGGCACAGTTGGCCTATTACTACCAATGGCAGTATATGTATTACTTCGTTATCCTGCTCTTGCTGGTTGCCATCTCTTTTATCCTGATGTTCTTCCGGTATGCCAGGCGTCCTGTCTATTTTCCTTTTAAAGAGATAGATTGGAAAAGTATCCTGCTCATGGCCTCCATCCTGCTTTTCACCATCTGGTCGGCCACCTACGGAAAGACACTCGACTGGTTTTCGTCCGCTAAAATCATGGTGTATGTGCTGTCGCTGCCGGTATTGGTCTGGTTATTCCAGTTCCGGCAGAAGACGCGGAAAAATCCGTATCTGAAACTGGAAGTGCTGAACAGCAGCAAGGCGTTGATCGGCTATTTCTTCATGATGTTGGTGATGTTCTTTTCTTCCACCAGTTCGCTGGTGACCAGTTATATGAATAATATCATACGGGTAGACAGCGTACATGCCAACTTTCTGAATCTCTGGATGCTGCCGGGGTTTATCTGCGGGGCGGTGATCTGTTTCTGGTGGTTCCGCTGGCAACGGTGGCGTTTCAGGATACTGATATCCGGAGGGATGCTGTGTTATGTGATCTATCTGGCTATCCTCTATTTCGGGATCACACCGGACGGGAGGTACGAAATGTTGTATCTTCCGATGTTTCTCCGGGGAATGGGAATGATGATCTTGTTTATCGCTTTCGGTGTGTATGCGGTGGAAGATATGAATCCGAAGCTGATGATATATAATGCCTTTTTCCTGATCACCTGCCGTTCGGTGATAGCTCCTGCCCTGTCGTCGGCCTTCTTCAATAATATGCTTTACCGTCTGCAATTGCGGGATATGGCGATCCTCTCGGAGAATATGCGCCTCGATAACCCGCTGGCGGCACAGCAATACAACCAGTCACTCAATAATGCACTGGCACAGGGACATAGCATGACGGATGCCGTGCAACTGGCTACAAACAGCCTTTACACCACACTGCAATCGCAAAGCTTGTTGCTTGCCTTGAAAACGATTATCGGCTACGTGCTCATCTTTGCGATTGTGGTGATGGTTATCTCCCGCTTTACGCCTTTCCACAAGACTTTGAAAGTCGAGATTGTGAAGACTGGGGAAGATATGGTCTGATTAAATATAGTATTCCGCTGCATCGACTATCCCTGCGCGCAGAGCATATTTGGTTGCCTCGTGCACATTATTTACTTCCAGTTTGCGGAAAATATTTTTGCGATGGGTGGTGATGGTGTGGATGCTGGAGAAACGCTCGGAGGCAATTTCTTTGGTCGTCTTGCCTAAAGCGATGGATTTCAGTATTTCTTTTTCTGTCGAGGTCAGTACGGGGTGCTCTTTGGGTTCACGGACTATTTTCTTTTCTGAAAGCAGGTTATGAATCCGTTGACAGATAAAACGTTCGGAATGTAAAGCCGATTGCAGGGCCGCACGTATTTCTGCTGACGGGGCATCCTTCAAGACGATGCTGAAAGCCTCGCTGCTGAAGAGGATGCGGCGGATAAAATTTTCGCTCAGTTCATCGCTGAAAAGTATCCAGGAGACCTGTTTGAAACGCTCCTGCAAGATCAGAAGTTCGTCGGCACTCGTCAAATCGAAAAGCGTGTAGTCGAGGATCACGACAGCCTGCGGATGCTGTTGAAGGAGTTGAAGCAGCTCGTGTTTGTCGGCAGCCTCGGTCACAAGGCTAAGATCCGGCATCCTGTCGCTCAGGTAAAGGATGCCGGCTTTGGTGATATCCTGGTTATCGGCTATGATAAGCGTCCGCATCAGCGTATGGCTAAAGCCTGTTTAATGTCGTTATACAAATCGTCGACCGGTTCGAGTCCGACCGACAGGCGGATTGTTTGCTGGCTGATATCCATTTCCTGCCGTTGCATTTCGGTGAAACTGCCATAGATGGTGCTTGCCGGATGGATAGCCAATGTCTTGTTGTCGAACAGGTTCGTGGCACGGCGGATCAGTTGCAGGCGGTTCATAAAGGCAAAGCAGGCCTCACGGGAAGGCAGGTCGAATGTCAGCATGGCTCCCGGATATTTTCCGAACTGGACAGTGCTCAGTTTATAATAAGGATTATCTTTCAGGCCGGTGTAATTGACCGACACAATACCTTCCAGCGTTTGCAGCCGGCCGGCTAGTTCCAGGCAAGTTGCTCCCTGCCGTTCGAAACGGAGAGGCATGGTTTCCAGTCCCAGCGTCTGCATGTAGGCAACCTGCGGCGTCATATAAGCGCCCAGGTTCCGGTGTATCTCCTTCCGGAGGCGGGCGGTGAAAGCGCGTTCGCCAAACTGTTCATACCAATGTTTCAGTGTGATAAAATGGCTCCAGTCGAAGGTCCCGTTATCAAGTATCAGGCCTCCTATGCTTGTTGCCCCGCCGGAGATATATTTGGTGCTGGATACGATCTCGATATCTATACCAAAATCTTTTCCGTGGAAGACAGAGAAAGGAACGATCGTCGTGTCGGCGATCAAAGGTACTCCCGCCTCCTTTGCGATAGAAGATAACATCTTCAGGTCGGCCACTTCCAGCTGCGGATTGGTAATCACTTCGAGAAAGATCGCACAGGTGTTGCAGTCGATATGGGCGCGGACCTCGTCGGGATCGGTCAGGTTGCAGAAACGTGCCTCGATATCAAAGGTGGCCAGCGTCGTCTTCATCAATGACCAGGTATTGCCGAACAGATGCGGGGAAGTGACGATATTGGCTTTTGCACGCCCGATCGTCATCAACGTATTGCAAATGGCAGCCATACCGGAATTGAGGGCGGTGACACTCATGGCTCCGGTAACGGACAGCATACGATCTTCAAAATATTGTACGGTCGGATTCGTAATCCTCGAATAAGCATGGTCGGACGTACGGCCACAGAAAGCGGCTTCCATCGCTTCCGCCGATTCGAACTCGTAAGCAGCAGTGTTATAGACCGGCATTGCCAATGAGCCATAGGCGTCCGGCTTCTCGTAAGGCGTATGAAGCAAACGGGCTTCAAAACTATTTTCTTCCATTCTGTATTTTCCTCGTATAATTTTCTTTTTGCCGCTACAAATGTAGGATTCATTTAGATGTAAAATAGAATTATCCGGTAAAAATTAGTACATCCAACTGTTAAATTGTATCTTTGGATTCCTATTAAACGATCTAAAAGAGCTGTTATATGAAGATAATAACATACAATGTAAACGGCCTCCGCGCCGCTGTGGGAAAAGGCTTTCCGGAATGGTTAAAACAAGAGCAGCCCGATGTACTCTGCCTGCAGGAAACTAAACTTCAGCCGGATCAATTCCCGGCAGAGGCCTTTGCGGATTCAGGTTATAAACCTTACCTGTTCAGTGCCCAGAAGAAAGGTTATAGCGGGGTAGCTATCCTCACCCGTCAGGAACCCGATCATGTGGAAATAGGAATGGGTATAGAAAAATATGATAACGAAGGCCGTTTTATCCGTGCGGATTATGGTGACCTGTCAATTGTCAGTGTCTACCATCCTTCCGGAACCAGTGGTGATGAACGCCAGGCCTTTAAAATGGAGTGGCTGGAAGATTTCCAGAAGTATGTAGTGGAATTACAGAAAACACGTAAGAATCTGATTCTTTGCGGCGACTATAATATCTGTCATGAACCGATAGACATTCATGATCCGGTACGCAATGCGACTAACAGCGGTTTCCTTCCCGAAGAGCGCGAATGGATGACACGGTTTCTGGATGCGGGATTTATCGACACATTCCGCCATCTCAATCCGGAAAAGCAACAATATACATGGTGGAGCTATCGTTTCAACGCCCGTAAAAACAATAAAGGCTGGCGTATCGATTACTGCATGGTCAGCGAACCGGTAAAACCGCTGCTGAAATCGGCTTATATTCTGAATGATGCCGTGCATTCAGATCATTGCCCGGCGGTATTGGAGATTGAATAAAAGACAGAAAGTATATATGAAAGGGGAGAATATATCTCCCCTCTTCTCTTTATTCACGCCAATACTCCGGCTTGTCCAGTGCATCAGCGCATCTTACCTTTCCTTTAGGAATACTTCCTGCTTCCGAAGTAAGGGATTGATACATCCAACAATCAGCATAGATATCTTCAATCGGATAAGGAGGCGGATAACCGGCTGCTTCTGCATTCCCTTTAAAACCATGGCGGGGATAATACTCTTTATGCCCCAGCACAAAAACCATCTCCACTCCCATCTCCTTCAATATCCGATGGCCTTCCCGGATCAGCAAACCTCCGAGACCTTGTTTCTGATACTCCGGCTTTACGGCCAAAGGAGCCAGGATATAAACAGAAGGTGAAGGATTGCTCCCCTCCAATGAGGCCTTTGTAAAAAGGATATGGCCTATAGCCTCCCCCTGATAACAGGCAAGCAACGAGACGTAAGGTTCTGCTGTCTGATCTGCCAAAAGGTCTTCCACCAGTACGGCCTCGCCATCTTACCGAAAGCGAGTCGTTCAACGTTCATTACATCGTTAAAATCGTCAGAAGTAGCCCTCCTGACTTGCACGTCGTTTAAATTCATGACTATGATATATTAAATGGTTACTATGCTCCCTTATGGGAACAGTTTTTATCTATAAAAGGATATAATAATAAGGCCCGGATGAAGATGTATATCCGGAGTATTGAAGTGACCAGCCTATAAAGAGTTATAGGCTGTTATTAAGCACTTATAGATGTAGAAAGTAGTGTTTTCAAAAAACTGTTTTTATAATTCGGGAGCAAATATAGCAAAATAATCCGGTTAGTAACCACTCAGTGCCGGAAGAAGTATCTTTTCCATGATCTTATATCCGCCCAAAGTAGGGTGCACGCCGTCTTTGGAATATTTCTCCGGCAAACCTCCCCGCTCATCCGCCAATTGAGAATGATAATCTATATAAGTAAAGCCGTTACGGTCTGCATAAGCCTTAATCATTTTATTCAGTTCGATAATTTTATCGGCAGGTTCCAGTCCTTTACGCCAGCCGAAATCATAGGCGGGCAAGACAGAACAAAGAATTACATCGATATGGTTTGCTTTTGCCAATTCGGTCATAGATATGATATTTCCCAGTATATTTTCCTGAGAGATATATCCGTTGTTTTGGGCAATATCATTGGTCCCGGCCAGGATTACAACAGCCTTCGGTTTGAGGTTGATTACATCTGCACGAAACCGCACCAGCATTTGCGCCGTCGTTTGTCCGCTGATACCTCTGCCGATAAAGCCATTGTTCTTAAAGAAAAGCGAATCGTTATTCCACCAGCCTTCCGTAATCGAATTTCCCATGAATACCACTTTAGATGGGAGTTCTACCGTTTTATTAAGTTCAGCATACCGGCCAAAATTGGCCCAATCTTTCTCCTGGCCTAAAAGAGAGGAGGCAGCCAATGCACACACAACCAGCATCAGCCATTTCTTAAAGTTCTTCATAACATGATTTTATTAAGTTACATGAGATACAAAAATAATTCTTTTATCCTTATCTTTGCCCTAAATCTAAATTAAAAACACATCATATTCTTATGAAAAACTATTTCAAAAGAAATTGTTTCTTTATTCTATTCGTCTTTTTGATGTTTCAGAGTCATTCTACTCTGTGGGCAATGGATGGTGCCGGAATGGCATTTAAGGTTAGTCTGTCGGGAAAGATTTATCATAAGTTTTCTTTTTTACTGGAAGAGGATATCCGTCCGAAATCAAACTTCAAACAGGCGGAGTGGTTTCTGACAACAGGAGAAATCAACTATACATTCAACCGGTATCTGAAAGCCGGAGTAGCCTATATGTTACTGAATCAGTACAAGGCTTCCGAAGAGTTACGGAACAGATATTATGTGTATGCTTCGGGAAAATATCCTGTTGGCAACTTTGTCCTGTCTCTTCGCGAACGATTCCAGAGTACTTATAAAACAGGCGCCGAACATCCCAAGAATTATCTCCGGACAATGCTCACCCTCTCCTACAAGATCAGTAAAACGGATTTCTCCCCTTTTGCTTATGCCGAAATATTTAATGACACAGGCTATCAGGGTAATATGCACACAGACAGGATTCGCCTCTCAGCCGGAAGCGATTATAAGATAAACAAGCAAAACGCATTGCAGTTATATTACCGTTACCATATATTCAACGTATATGATCCGGTCAATTATAAACATGCAATAGGACTGACCTATTCACACAGGTTCTAAAAAAATAACTATCTTTGCAGCCGGAATTTTATTTATAGACATGATACGGAAAGTTTTTGCTTTCCCGAGTACTTGATAAACCTCGTAAAAAACAAGAATTATGCAGAAGACAACTGTAACAATCCCATTTATGCTGCTTGGCATCCTGTTCAATATATGCCTGGTAGCGTCCAATCTTTTAGAGACGAAAGTCGTACAGGTATTTGGTATTACTGCTACAGCCGGACTGATCGTATTCCCTATTTCCTATATTATCAATGATTGTATTGCCGAAGTATGGGGATTTAAGAAAGCGCGTTTGATTATCTGGAGCGGATTTGCTTCTAACTTCCTCGTTATCGGATTTGCACAACTGGCAGTCATGTTGCCTGCCGCCCCGTTTTGGGAAGGGGAAGAAGGTTTTAACTTCGTCTTTGGAATGGCTCCGCGCATTGCGATTGCAAGTCTGATCGCTTTTCTGGTCGGCTCGTTCCTGAATGCGTATGTGATGAGTAAGATGAAGATTGCTTCCAAAGGGAAAAACTTTTCTTTACGTGCGATCGCTTCGACATTAGTGGGTGAGAGTGCCGATTCGATGATTTTCTTTCCGATCGCTTTTGCCGGATTGATTCCCTGCAAAGAATTATTAATCATGATCGGGACACAGGCGGTTCTGAAATCACTCTATGAAGTGATCATTCTTCCAGTAACGATCCGCGTAGTAAAATACATAAAGAAGGTGGACGGTAGCGATGTCTATGATATCGGAACGTCTTACAATGTTTTGAAGGTAAAGGATATTTAATTACCAGGCTGGTTTCATCATCTCATCGGCATGGGATGCCGATGTCAGTCGACCAGGATAGTAACCTCAGCATCATAGCCATATAATGCTAGCCACTTCGCTTATTTAAACAAATGCGACCAGTCTTCCCGCGGCTGGGGAGTATAGGTACGAATACCAAGCGCCTCCGCCGTACGACAGTTAGGTACGGCATCATCCAGGAATAAAGTTTCTTCCGGATTGATACCGGCATCTTTCAAGACATATTCAAATATATCGGCATTGGGCTTGACCATGTTCAACTCATAGGAAAGGTATATCTTTCCGAAAAAGTCTTCGGCATGATGTCCTTTATAGGCAAAGCTATTCTTCTCGGCCCATTGCCAGTGGATCTCATTCGTATTACTGAGAAGCATCGTATTGTATCTGGAACGAAGGTCCATCAATAAATCGAGTTTGTAGGCGGGTATATCATCGAGCATGGCAATCCAGGCAGCATCGATCTGTTCGTCGGTCAGGCGCTGCTGGGTAAGGTGACGGATACCGTCCCTGAACTCGGCAGAGTTGATAGTTCCCATCTCTATCTGCATAAACAGGTCTTTACTGTTCAGGATGCAGTCGCGGACATCGGGCACACCAAAACTTTCAAAGGCCTCCACACAGCGGTTGCGGGTCAGATTAATGATCACTCCGCCAAAGTCTATAATCAGATTCTTTATTCCTTCCATACTCATCAATAATAATTACCAGCGTCTGCGACGTCTGCGGTGACGCTGTTTTTGTTTATAATCACGTATTCTGCGGTAGACTACCCAGACAAATAACAAACCGAACACAGCAAAGATCAACAGGACAATACCGGTATTCAGGTTATCGCCTTTCACACGGCTCCACATTTCCAGCACAAGCTCCGTCTCATCGCCAAAGTCACGGATCATAGCACAACGTTCCACCACTTTATGATCGGGATATTGTACCGGATTGATCCGGATACTGTCGTTTCCGGGACCAAAGAAATAGCTGAGATCAGAAAACTCCTCGATTGTCGTATCTATTTTTGCCTCCAGTATCTCCGGTGTGGCAACGGCACTTACATAACCATTGGCATCCATATTGCGCAAGGCAATGTCCGGACGGCAAAGATAATCCAAAAAATAACTGGCAGCCTTCACATTGCGGGCATATTTGGGGATTGCCCAGCCATCATACCAGATATTACTACCTTCGAGCGGCACTTCATAACCCAGCTCCACTCCCACTGCATCGGCTTCTTCCATTGCCCAGACGGCATCTCCGCTCCAGGTAAGGTTCAGCCAGGCCTTGTTTTTGGTCATCATTTCCTTACCGAAGTCGGCTTCCCATCCGGCAATATTGGGTTTCATGCGTTTCAGGTAATCCTCGGCAATAGCGATTGCTTCAGGGGAGTTGTCGTTCATCAATTGTTCTACCGTAACGGTTCCGTCAGCAAGTTCCTTGGCATGAGCATAAATGATGGCAGTACCATAGGCATCGCGATAACTGTCTTTCATCAGGATCTTGTTCTTATACTTGGGATTCCACAGGCAATCCCAGGTCATCACTTCATCCTTTGAAACAAATTTCTTATTATAGAGCAAGCCTGCCGTGCCCCACATATAAGGGACAACGTAGTCGGTCGTTTTCATTCCCGGCTGGCTCAGTTTATTGAGTTGTTCCTGGATATACGGAGAAATGTTATTCAGGTAATCGGGCGTTTTTCCAAAGTTACGGTCGATGGGAAGCAATAGCTTTTTCTTCAGCATACGTTCGATGATATATTCCGAAGGGCATATCAGGTCGAAATCTTCGTGACCGCGCTCCACCTTGGTCAACATGATCTCGTTAATGTCGAATACCTGGTAAATGATACGAATATCCTCTCCCGTCTGCTCCTTATACCAGACCGGAAATTCATCCAGAATATCTTCATCGATATAATCCGCCCAGTTATAAATTTTCAATATCTTACTGCGCTCTTTTTCCGTACGTGCACAGGACGAAAAAACGCCCAGGCAAGCGACAAGTACGCATATTATTTTAATTAGTCTGTTCATACCCTACTCCTGTTTGACATTATTTAGCGGCTTTATCAGCTCTCTTATTTATCACAATCAGCAACACCAGTACGGTGACAAAGATGATTGTGGACAACGGACGCAGTTCAGGAGTAAGTCCTCCCTTCCGGGCATCCGCATAGATAAAGGTTGAAAGTGTCTCCAGTCCTTCGTTACCGATAGTAAAGATCGTAACGGCGAAGTCGTCGATCGAAAGCGTGAAAGCCAGGATAAAACCACTGATCATTCCAGGCCATATCTCCGGCATAATCACTTTGCGCAGTGCCTGAAACGGGGTTGCACCCAGATCAAGCGCGGCTTCATACACATTCTGGTTCATCTTTTTCAGACGGGGCATCACACTCAATACAACATAAGGAGTACAGAATGAAATATGCGCCAGCACGACTGTAGTAAATCCCTGCGAAATACCAAAACTGACAAACAACAGGAACAGAGAAACACCGGTTATGATATCTGCATTCATCATCGGTATGGCATTTCCGAAGTTCATGATTCTACGCGAACGGCTTCTCAGGTTGAATATACCGATAGCAGCAATACTTCCCAGGATTGTCGAGATAGATGCAGCCAGCATGGCAATGGCAAATGTATTCCACAAAGCACCTACCAGCGAACGCTGCACGCCTCCGGTAAACAAGGAAGTATACAATTTTGTTGAAAATCCCGTCCAGTTACCCAGCACCTTCGCTTCGGTAAATGAAAAGATCATAATGATCAGGATCGGAGAATAAAGCAGGATAAGAAGCAGCCACAGATAGGCCTTCGCCATTATTTTCGTCATCATATCACACCTCCTCCTTCATTTGAGGCATTGTCTTCCTCGTTGGTAAACAGGATCGTGACACCGATCAGCAATAACATGATAAGAGACAGGGCGGCGCCATAGTTCCACATCCCGTTATTGATATTTTCCTGTACGGTCGTACCGAACAGTTTGATATTGTTCATTGTCAGCAACTCGGCAATAGCAAACGTCGAAACGGTCGGCATAAAGACCATCACGATACCGCTCATCACACCGGGCATCGACAAAGGAAAAATTGTCTTCATAAATACCTGGAAAGGATTGGCTCCCAAATCCTGTGCGGCTTCTATCAGGCTACGGTCCATCTTCTGCAAGGTGTTATAGATCGGATAGATCATAAAAGGCAGAAAGTTGTATACCATACCGAAGATCAAGGCTCCTTCGCCCAAAGGCAAATCAAGGAAATCGAACAGGGCGACTGTTGCCAACGTACGGATCAGAATGTTCACCCACATCGGCAGGATAAACAACACGACCATCGTACGGGAAGTATTAAAACGGGCCTGACTCAATATATAGGCTGCCGGATATCCTAAGAGCAGGCAGGCCAAAGTAGTTATGATCGCAATCCCAATAGAATAGACAAAGGTATTCAATGCCTCGGGATGCATCATAAATTTACGGAAGTTGGCGAAAGTAAATGCTCCCTCGGCATCCGTAAAGGCATATAAAACGATCAGGAGCAATGGCATCACTACGAATACCGCCAGAAATAATGCGTAAGGAATCGTCCAGTTCCTGCGCCGCATGAAAAATGCTGAGATTTTATTTATCACTTCCTTTCCTTTTAGTTATGAATAATACGTATATTCTCAGGGGCAATCCGTATACCGACCCGGTCACCATCGTCCCAGACATCTGTCGTATCGACGAAAATATCTTCATCCCAGTCAGTAAACACTGTCAGATGATAATGGTTCCCTTTGTACAGGATAAATTTCACTTCACCTGTCAGCTTGCCGTCTTCTTCGTTATCTTCCAGAATAACATGACGGAAATCGACTTCCACTTTTACAGGAGCGTCCGGTTCCATCTCAGGAACTTCGTTACACTCAAAAGTGGTTCCAAGAAATTCCACATGGGTAGAATCAATCATTTTACCTTCAAACGTGTTGCAAACACGTTCTTTCTTCATGACATGAATATCGAATGGTTTTACCAGCAATCCGACTTCCTGTCCGGCTTCAAAACAATGATAATCCTGTACCATGAACTCGTATCCTTCGGGAGTCTGCACCATCATTTCGTAATGGACTCCTTTAAAGATGGAAGAAGTAACCGTTCCGGTCAGCATGGCAGCTTCCGACGGGTCGAATATATAAATATCTTCCGGACGGATTACGACATCGACCGGTGCCTGTTCTCCAAACCCTTCATCGACACATTCAAAATCGTGTCCGGCAAAAGAGACTTGCTTATCTTTTATCATCAATCCGTTCAGGATATTACTTTCACCGATGAAGTCGGCTACAAACGAGTTGATCGGTTCGTTATAGATATCGATCGGGGTTCCTATCTGCTGGATACGGCCTTCGCTCATCACGACAATCGTATCGCTCAATGTCAATGCTTCTTCCTGGTCATGCGTTACATAAACGAAGGTAATGCCGAGTGACTTATGCATTTCCTTCAATTCCATCTGCATATCTTTACGCATCTTCAGATCGAGTGCAGCCAACGGTTCGTCGAGTAATAACACTTCCGGTTCATTCACAATGGCCCGGGCAATAGCGACACGTTGCTGTTGTCCGCCGGAAAGGGAATCGACATCACGGTATTCGTAGTCGGTCATACCAACCATCTTCAAGGCCTGCTTTACCTTCTTTTCGATCACGGCGGAAGGCAATTTCTTTAATTTCAGGCCGAAAGCGATATTATTGAAAACATTCAGGTGCGGGAACAATGCATATTTCTGAAACACCGTATTGACCGGCCTTTTATGTGGCGGCGTTTGTGTAATCTCCTTTCCTGCAATGGAGATCTCCCCTTCCGAAGCGGTCTGAAATCCGGCTATCAGACGTAACAATGTGGTCTTACCACAACCGGAAGGTCCCAAAATAGTAACAAACTCGCCCTTACGGACAAACAAATTTACATCATTCAGCACAGCCTTGTCCCCAAAGAACTTGGATACATGTTCTACACTGATAATGCAGTCGGACTTTTGCATAGATTTATCCCTTTTCCTTACAAGTTAAACATAGAATCGCTCGCTTTTATAAAAGCGGCACAAAGGTATACATTTTAAGGGACTTTCAAAACGTCTGAACCGTTAAGAGATGGATATATAAAAGAACGTTACCGAACTTTATTTATTTCCCTTGGGTAACAACAGGTTCAGTAAAACTCCCAACAATGCGGACAACCCGATACCGGCCATTGTAAAACCGCCAAATTCAATTGCTGCGCCACCTATGCCGAAGGTAAGGATCAGCGAAACAATAATCAGGTTACGTGTATCGCCCAGATTCGTCCGGTTTTGTATCAGGCTGTTTATACCGACAGCCGAAATCGTACCGAACAGCAACAACATTATTCCGCCCAACACGGCCGGCGGAATCGATTTCAGAAAAGCACTGATCTTCCCAAAGACAGAAAAGACAATACCTGTCACCGCAGCAATACGGATAACGGTAGGGTCTGTGATCTTTGTCAGCGAGATAGCGCCAGTCACTTCCGAATAGGTCGTTACAGGAGGTCCTCCGATCAGGCCGGCAGCAACACATGCCAAGCCATCCCCCAACATAGTACGGTGCAAACCCGGATCTTTCACAAAATCTTTACCGGTCACCTCATTGATAGCATACACATCGCCGATATGTTCAATGATCGGGGCTATGGTAACCGGAATCATAAAGATTACAGCTCCCCAGGATAATTCCGGTTTAACGAACTGGGGAAACGCAAACCAGGGAGCGGCAACAATCGGTTCAAAATCAATCACACCAAAGACTGCCCCGGCAATATACCCTACAATGATCCCGCAAAAGATAGGGATCAGCTTGATCATCCCCTTCCCGAGCAAGGATGCCAGAATAGCCGTCAGCAAAGCGATCAGGGCCAGCGGCCAGTTCTCTTTTGCCATATTCACACCGGAACCGGCAAGCGACAAACCAATCAGTATAATAACCGGCCCGATCACGACCGGAGGGAAAAGCGTTTTAATAAAACCGATGCCACGCCATTTAACCAATGCGCTCATCAGTCCGTAGACGGCACCTACGGCAACCAGTCCCGACATCGTACCCGGCAAACCATATAATTCTGTCGCTTTAATGATGGGAGCAACGAAAGCGAAACTACTTCCCAGGAAAATAGGAACTTTTCCTTTTGTAACCAGATGAAAGATCAATGTACCCAGCCCGGCAGTAAAAAGGGCTGTCGAAGGATCAAGACCGACCAATAAAGGCACCAATACTGTTGCACCAAAGGCTACAAAGAGAAATTGAACGCCCACTATTGTTTTTTGAGCGGGGCTCAGTGATTTTTTGCTGTCCATTGCGAAATAAAAGATTATATTTGCACAAATATAAATAGAATAATTCAAACGCTGAATAAGAATATGACACAGAATAGCTTTCATAAAGAAACAGCCTATTTTGCATCCGGCTGTTTTTGGGGAACCCAATATCACCTGGAAAAAGTAAAAGGCGTAGAATATACGCATGTCGGCTACATGGGCGGAACAGTAAATAATCCGTCCTATCCGGAAGTTAAAACAGGGACAACCGGCCATGTGGAAACCGTTGAAGTCATCTTTGATCCTTCACAAACCAGCTTCGAACAATTGCTGCGTCTTTACTTCGAAACACATGATTTCACACAGGTAGGAGGACAAGGTCCGGACATAGGCAGCCAATATCGCTCCGTTATCTTCTATTGCAATGAAGAGCAGAAGGAGATCGCGGAAAGATATATCGGTAAATTATTCGGAATGGGATTTAAAGTAGCTACGGCATTGGAACCTGCCGAGAAATTCTGGATAGGAGAAGACTATCACCAACATTATTACGACAAGAAAGGAGAGACTCCTTATTGTCATATTTATCGGAAGATATTCAATGATTGATTTTGTTTCATCCTAAGGAAACTAAAATTTCTTCCGGGAGAAACAACTGTTTCATCCGGAAGAAACTAAAAATATACTATCAGAAGTTTTTCTTATCGTCAATAATATATTCGGGACGCGCTTTGATTTCATCGAACAGAATCCCTACATATTGTCCTAAAACACCCACCGTCAACAGCTGGACACCGCCGAAGAAAATAACAGATGTCATAATGGAAGTCCAACCGCTTTCGGCATTACTGAACCCGTAGATTTTTCCCAGTGTAAACCAGGCGGCCAAAACAATACCGACCACCACAGCTATAAATCCCAAACTTGTTGCCAACCGAAGCGGCTTTTTAGAGAAATACAACATGGCCGTCGAAGCAAACTTCCACATTTTGCTGAAAGGATATTTCGTTTCACCGGCAATCCGGGCTTCCCGCTCATAATAAAACGGCACCTGCTTATAACCGAGCCAGCTTATCAATCCCCTGATATATTTACCCCGTTCCTGAAAACGGTCGAACTGATCCATAATTTTCCGGTCGATCATACGGAAGTCACCGGTATCCAGCGGAAAGCTGACGTCACTCATATAATTAAGCAAACGGTAAAATGCTTTTGAGGTAATTTTTTTGAAAAAGCTTTCCCCTTCCCTCGATTTTCGTACGCAATAGACTACGTTTGCATGCTCTTTTTCCTGCAATTCCAATATACCGGGAATCAGTTCGGGAGGGTCCTGCATATCGGCATCGAGTATGACGGCCAGATCAGCGTCACAGTTATTGATACCTGCCGTTACGGCCGGCTGATGTCCGAAGTTTCTTGAAAAATGGATTACCTTTACCTGTGGATCAGAGGCAGCTATACCATCCAGCAATTCCCGGGTTTTATCCCGGCTTCCATCGTTTATATAAATAATTTCAGTAGCAATAGGCACCGACTGCAATGCTTCCTTTGTACGACGGTATGATTCGGATATAACCAACTCTTCGTTGTAACACGGCACTATAACTGCAAGCTTCTTCATCTGCTTTTTATGACTTGAATGTATAAAACTTATTCATTACGAAATTAATAACCGTATAAAAAGCCATAGCCAGCAACTGGTTATAATAAGGATCGATCGACAGGTTAGCATTCAGATACATCAGCAAACCTAGTTGCATCAGATAACAGATACCGAACACAACACCGAAACGAACGGCACTGCTCATCCAGCCCGCATCGCTATGGAACGTCCATTGCTTGTTCCAGATAAAACTGTTCAGTACCCCCGCCGCATAACCGACTATATTCGATACAATATCCGAACAACCGAGCAGCTTCATCATTATCCAGATAACGACAGCTGTTATAACGGTGTTCCCCACTCCCACTATACCATACTTAATGGCTTGTTTTACTGTTTCCATTCTTATTTATAATATCAGTGACTTCCTGCTCGGTCAGTTCCTTTACATTTGTTATTGTAAAGATGTCTGAAAGGAAATCGCCGTATTGGTTACATTCATTGATAACCTTGTCAAGGGTTAACTTGATGTCTGCACGTACCGGTATCAAAAACACCAGTTCCACATATTGCTCCCCGATCGTCAGGCGCTCTATCTCGCAGTCGGCCTTCGGCAGGAAATAAGCGAACTCACGTTCTATGACTTTACGCTGATACTCCAGGAAAGGTTTACGATCCCTGGATAACATCAATACGTAAAAGCGCAATTTCTCACCTTTGCCTCCCAGCCCTGTCGAAATATATATTTGTTTCTCATCCGACAACTCCGACTCCAAAGAGATGCGACTTTCCATCAAAGCCATATAAGCCCAGTTGCTCACATCTTCGTCCGGGTGCTGCACATAATCTTCCAGCATCCGGTAGGCTTTCACCTCGCGGGAAGTTGCCAGCATGGATAAAATATATTTCTTATAATCGGTTGTCGACTCCGGATTAGACAGACTTTCGCGGAAGGCTGTATAATCCATATCGTTTAAATCCGGTTTTGCCCTTTCTTTACGAACCTGTTCGGAATACTTGAAATATTCCATCTGAAGTTCAACCGGAACACGCTGTTCTAATATATGGAAATGTCCGTCCATCTTGCTAAAAGAGTCACGGAACTTCTTGAATACATCACCTTCTTCTTTCATAGACCTGTTTTTTTAGTTATATACTATACCCAATAAACAAGAAACTAAGACAAAAGTAAGGCTTTTTCCCGATATTTTTGGCATTAGAGCATAAAAACGGGGATAAATGGCATTTTTATTTACCTTTTATCCCCCAGATCAGTTCAAATTATGCGAATCAAACGCCTGCATAGATCAGGAAACCCAAACCGACAACAAAAAACAGGAACATTCCCAAATTCAGATAACCGGAAGATCTGGGCGCTCCTTTAAATTCATGCCAGATCAGGATTCCCCACAGGGCCGAAACCAATGTTGCACCTTGCCCCAGGCCGTAAGAAATGGCGGCTCCGGCTTTTTCAGAAGCAATCATACTGAATGACTGCCCTATACACCAGATCACTCCGCCTAATATCCCGACAAAATGGGTACGGATATTCCCTTTAAAATAACCGGCAATAGAGACAGGGGCGCCTTCTACCGGTTTTTTCATTGCAATCGTGTTAAAGAGAAAATTGCTGGCAAATACGCCGAGGGCAAAAATGAAAACAGCCGTATAGGGCGTCAACTTGCCTGCTGCGGGAGAGGCAAAGTTTTCCATATCCATGGAAGCAGCAACAAAACGGTAAAAGAAAGCCATGATCACACCGGCTGCAACAGAAATAAATATTCCTTTTCCGGAAACTTTTTTTGAGCCGACCAATGCTTTTTTATAAGCCAGCCCGTTCAGAAGGATCGCAACAGCAATCAATGCCACACCGACAAAAATAAACAATGGCTCTCCTTTAGCGGCACCAAAATAATTGATCAGGACGCCCAAAACCAAAGCCAAACCAACTCCTACCGGAAAAGCGACGGACATACCACATATGGCTATTGCTGCCGAAAGCAATATGTTCGAGGCATTAAAAATGATTCCTCCCAAAAACGCACTGCCGATGCTGACCGGTTCGGCCTGCATCAGATCGGGAATAAAACTGCGGCCTTCGGAACCGATACTGCCCAAGGTAAAAGCAGAGATAACGGAGAACAAAAGAACTCCGATCACATAATCCCAATAAAAGAACTCATACCTCCATGTCCTGGAGGCCAGTTTCTGTGTATTTCCCCATGAGCCCCAACACAACATGGTGACAACACAAAAAACAATTGCCAATGTATAACTTTGTACAATAAACATATCTTTACTATTTAGAACCAGGTTGATGCATCATATAATTTTCCAGCAAGGCAGCCATCTGACCGGCCGGCATCTTTTCTATCAGACGAAGGTCCTTTCCGTTCTCGTCCGGAATCCAAGTGTTAGTACCTTCCTCATCGATCACTTTGAATATTCCACGTTCCACATTATAATAAGGGTCATATCCTTTAATGGCGACCCAGACAGCCGTAAGATCCCAACTCATCCGTCCGTCCGGATCTCCTTCCGCAAAGCACAAGGCATAAGCATCCTTTACGGGACTATCCGTTATATCGGAAGCGACCAGCTTCTTGCCTGTCAAAACGACATTTCCGATCTCAAAACCACTAAAGACAATTTCAGTAGGCCATTGTTCTGCCACAGTCTTCGAAGCCGGCGTGTCACAAAAGACATTGAACTCCCGTCCTTTTGGGAAAAAGCCAGCCATAGCGACAACCTGTTTCACCTTTTTAGCGACCAGTTCTTTTCCTGACAAAGGGCTATATTCGTCACCTTCTGAATGCAACAGGTCTTTCAGATTGGTAAAAAAGCCGATTGTACAGATCACCACACTTTTATCCGGCTGTGCACTCAGCACTTTGCGATATACCTGAACGGCATCAGGAGCATCCGACGTCTTCTTTGTTTTATGAGGATATTTATCAGGCAAAGCCTCCGTCCATTTGATCTTATGACCGGAAGTCATCGTTACACCGCCTTCGCTTTTGGGCGCCCCGACAGGAATGGAAGGACGATTAAAATAGGTATTCAATACTTCGATACAGGGGACGACTGATTCATCATGGTTGGATGACAAAGTTGCAAGAATATCGACATATCCGCTATCAGCCAGGGCATGCATGACAGCCATTGCACCGACATCATCATAATCAGGCCCCAAATCAGTATCCAGGATCAGACTGACAGGCTGCATGGCGGTTTCCTGTACAGTTTTCTTCGGTGTACTGTTACAGGAGACCAGCAGGGATAATACACAGATTAACAAAAATAGATGTTTCATGATATGATATTATTGATGGTTTATTTTCAATGGTGCATCCGAATAAACAATCGCTTCACCGAAATTGACTGAAGCATCCGGATGGGGATTCAGCCATTTAAAAGTGACGGTGTGCTGTTTTTCAGGCAACTGATATTTCCAGAACAATTCATGGCGGCGGGTAATATATGAAGCGGGTAAATTGGCTGTTTCCACTAATTCCCCATCTATGTACATTTCCACATGGGCAACATACTCGTTATCCCTGGCCTGCACATTCCCTTTAAAGACAATGCCTGTCCCTTCAAATGTAACGTCACCCACTTTTGCCACTTGTTTATTAACACCTATACGGTCTACCGGATATAATCCTTCGAAAGCCTTCTCCAATCTTACCGGAACAGGTTGCTGGCAGGAAATAAAGACATTATCTCCTTCTATCTTCCCTCCGTTCCGTTCTACGACCTGCAAAGCCTGGTTAAAACTCATCCGGTAGGTCTTATTCAGAGAGATCGTAGTATAGGCAAAGTCCATATCCTCCACTTCTCTCAGGTTTTTCAACCAATATTCAGGAATCTTGCTGTACCCTAAAACTGTCCCTAAAATTCCAGCGGCCGAAGCCGGATTACAATCGGAATCCTGCCCGCAACGGGTGGCAATATCCATCGTTTTATAAAAATCGCCTTCCCCATACAACAAACCGATCAGGATATAAGCACTATTAATTACGGCATCGATATTGAACGGGACAAAAACGCCATCCGGGCAACCGATATCTTCGCTCCATTTCTTTTCGCATTCAAACCAGGTACGTTTCCAATCATCCGGAAACTCTTTATGCCAGCGGATCACATCGTTCATACATTGATAATAACGGCTTTCTTCCGGAATCGTTTTAAGGGCTTCGGAAACTATAAACGCTATATCATCTGAAACAAATGCGAGTGAATACATGGCTCCCACATAAACGCCACCATACCAACCGTCGCCATAATTCATGATATGCCCGATCTTATCCGAGATCTCCGAAGCTGTATTCGGCATCCCCGGCGACATCAAACCGGCATAATCGGCTTCGATCTGATAATCCAGGTCATCCGCATGCGGATTGTTCAGCCAATGGCCGGAAGCGGGAGGCATGACACCTTGCAGGATATTATAGCGTGCAGCCTGATTGGCATGCCATAGCGTATATCCGGCATTCGCAAATGCCATCGCAAAAGAATCGACAGGTGCATCCAAGCCCAGACGGTCGAAGACATCAACAAAAGTAAGGTCCATATAAACATCGTCATATAATCCCGGAACATTCTCATACCACCATTTTATATACCCGTCCGGCCAGACAATAGGAACATAATCCTGAATCATCGTCCCGTTATAACGAAACTCCGTCGGCCCTCCGTATGTACAACCAATCGTTTGTCCGGCCCAGCCTCCTTTGATCTTATCCATCAATTTGTCTTTGCTGATCGATATTTCCGATGGTAAAACAGCTTGTTTTCCTGTTGTCGACGCTCGTTCGGAACAAGCCGTAGAAGCCAACAGGAGAAAACAACCTGATAAAACAGGAATAATTAGATTTTTCATAATATACAGATTATAGTTGTTATTCAAATATATCGACTTCACTCCTGTAAGGGACGGACGATTGTGCCCCGACCCGTGTGACGGAAATAGCGGAAGCCTTACAGGCAAACCGGACAGCCTCGATCTGGTTCCGCCCTTCCGATAAAGCAACAGCCAAGGCGCCATTAAAGACATCACCTGCTGCCGTCGTATCCACAGCCTCTACTTTGAAAGCAGGGATAAACTCCACTCCTTCGTCGCAATAGACCAGCGCCCCTTTTGAACCCAGCGTAATGATGACATTCTGCACGCCCATTTCAGAAAGAACACGTGCTGCCTTAACCGCTGACTCCTGCCCGGTTATTTTAACTCCGGAAATCATTTCCGCCTCTGTTTCGTTAGGCGTAATCATATAAAGATGTTTTAATAACGACGGAGATAACGGTTGTGCCGGAGCCGGATTCAATATCACCTTTTTATTCTTATAATATGCGATCTCTGCAACATATTCTACAGTCTCCATCGGTATCTCTAACTGCATCAAAACAATATCTGCCAGATCGACAGCCTCTTCCGCTTTTGCCAGATCCGAAGGTAATAAATTGGCATTTGCACCGGAAGCCACCACTATACAATTTTCGGCCTGCTCATCTACTGTTATCAGAGCTACGCCGGAAGGATACTCCGAGTCTGAAAAGATATAGGAAGTATTAATCCCCTCCTCTTCGAAAAGTTGCTGAGACTGATGTCCGAAAATATCACTGCCTGTCTTACATATAAAAGTTACAGATGCTCCCAAACGGGCAATAGCGACCGCCTGATTTGCACCTTTTCCTCCGGGATTCATAAAGAAAGTTCCTCCCAGAATGGTTTCCCCCGGACGGGGAAGATGTCCGGCCTTGATTACCATGTCAGTGTTGCTACTACCCACCACCAGGATATTATGCCGCCTTAATTGTTCTGTATCCATATCTATACGAATTTAAAGTCTGCAATGAAGCGATACAAATATAGCTCTATATTCTCTACTATTCCATAAATAATTTATCCATATAGATAATCCCAAATAAAAAACTTTTTCTAAATTCGTGCACTGATGTTACCTCAAAAACACTTTATAAATAAATCCGGTACTGACATGAAATACACGAATCCTGATCATCTCATACAGCTTATACAGTCTCTGACAAAGGCAGAAAAAAGATACTTCCGTTTATATGCCAATTTGCAAAGTGGTGAAAAGAACTATCTTTTCCTGTTCGACCTGATCAATAAAGGGATTCCTTCCGACGAAGTTTACAGGCTCTATTGCCAGGAGGAAAACAAGAACAATTTCGATATGGCAGCCAAGCATCTTTACCGGGTGATTATGGATTGCCTGGTACATTTACGGAAGAAAGAAGATGTACAGGCAACTATTTTCAACTATATAACAAAAGCAGACATTCTGTTCGAAAGAGAACTGTTTGAAGAAGCCTTCAATCAACTGAATAAAGCCCAAAAACTTGCAGCGACCTATGAAAACGATCCGCTCCTCCTTCTGATACGCCGGACTGAACTTAAATATCTCAGTTCACTCGGCTTCAATGAAATATCTGAACGGGAACTGGTCAATAAACAGATGAAGATCAATGACATCATGAAATATTCAAGAAATATCAATCTTCACCTGCAACTATATGATATTTTAAAACATCGGATTGCCAATAAAGGATATATACGCTCCGAGAAACAAAAAGACAACCTGAATGACCTGGTTTTAAGCGAACTGAATCTGATAGCCAATAATTCCTACAAAGGATTTGAAGCCAGAAAACTACATCTCCTGTTTCAGGCCACTTATTATCTGAATACAGGTAACTATAAATCAGCCATCCGTTTTTATCAGGAACTTATTACTCTTTTCGAATCGAATCAGCACCTGATCCTGAATCCTCCGATTTACTATTTGAGTGCCCTAAAAGGCATTCTCGATAGTCTTCATCTGGCAGGACTGTACCAGGAAATGCCTTTTTTCATAGACCGCCTGAGAAAAATGCAGCAGGGCGACTACGCAACAGAATTTTTTTTGGAAATAAATGCTTCCATCTATCAATATGAGCAAGTTAGTTATATAAATACAGGCAAGTTCGAAATTGCCTTGGAACTATCCGGCAACTATGAAGATCATTTGTTTAAAAAGATCGGCCTGCTCAGGTTGGAAACACAACTAAAACTGTATTTGAATACTGCCATTCTTTATCTGTGCCTGGAAGAACCGGAGAGAGCACGCAAAAGCATGAAGAAAATATTCAGCTCCGGCAAACTATTTCATACATTGCCTTCGTATAAAACGGCCCGATTGATAAATCTGCTGATACTGGCTGAACTGGGGGATTACAGCTTTTTCGAAAATGAAATCAACTCCATCAAGCGTAATATTCATTATGAAAAACATATATACCGTACAGAAAAGCTACTGTTCCGTTTTGTCATGTCCTATCCATTGCCGTCTTATCAGAAAGCGCAAAACAAACTGTGGATGCAATTTCAAAAGGAAATAGTAAAAATCAGGGAAGACAAATATGAAAAGCAACTGCTTAAAACATTCGATATACTTTCATGGATAGAAAGTAAACTGACAAACAGACCTTTCGCCGAAATATTAAAAGAAAACTATATCGGATAACCAAAAAGCCTCACCGGGTAAGCAGAAGTGTATTTAACACATCGAACAACTCTTTTCCCAATTATGTTCTATCTTTGCAGAACGACATGGAGAAATATTGGCAAATACTCAAACAATATAAAGGAGGACTGGCAGTCAGTCCGCTGCTTGTACTGATAACTGTACTGTGTGAAACTGTTCAGCCGATGTTTATGGCTGAGATTATCGACAACGGGGTTATGCCTCGTGACCTTTCGGTTATTACACGGGTCGGTACCTTTATGATTTTGATTTCGTTGGCGGGATTATTCGTTAATATCATTAATGTGTATGTGTCTTCCCGCATCGGTATCGGCTTCGGAACCGACTTGCGGACCAGGCTTTTCGACAAGATACAACAACTGTCCTTTTTCGATATAGATAAATTCAGTTCGGCTTCGCTGGTGACACGGTTGACAAGCGATATTTCCCGTATACAGCAAATTGTGCTGATGTCTATGCGGCTTCTGCTCCGTTCTCCCCTTATGTTGGCGATGGCTGTCTTTTTCGTTGTCAGGATTAACCGGGAGCTGGCTGTTGTACTGATAGCCGCCATCCCCATTCTGGGCGGAAGCGTTTACCTGATACTTAGCAAAGGGTTTCCTTATTTCCTGAAAGTACAGCAGAAAGTGGACCAACTGAACGGAGTGGTCAGGGAGAATCTCATTAATATCCGTGTAGTCAAATCGTTCGTCCGGGAAGATTTCGAGACAAAGAAATTTACCAGGAGCAGCGAAGAGTTACGCGATATGGTTATCCGGGCATCCAATATTGTCGTTTCCATATTTCCGGTCATGCAGCTGGTTATGAACTTATCCATCCTGGCTATCCTGTGGCTGGGCGGACAAAAAGTGATGTACGGCGAGTTGAAGGTCGGCGAACTGATTTCGTTCGTCAATTATCTGGCGCAGGTTTTGATGTCACTGATGATGCTTTCCATGATTATTATGTCGTATGCCCGGGCCTCCGCCTCTTCCAAACGTATCCTGGAAGTACTGGATACGAAACCTTCTTTGACCAACACACAAGAAGGTTTACGGGATAAATACCGGATAGAGAAAGGAGAAGTGACTTTCGACAATGTCGGTTTCCGCTATACCGGCGGGGAAAACGATGTCTTGCAACATATCAGTTTCCGGGCCAACCCGGGCGAAACAATTGCGCTGGTCGGTGCCACCGGTTCTGCCAAAAGCTCCCTGGTGCAACTGATACCGCGTTTATACGACGCCACTTCGGGAGAAATACGGATCGACGGCATCCCGGTAAAAAACTATAACCTGGATGAACTGCATGCCCGCATCGGCATGGTTCTGCAAAAGAACGAACTGTTTACCGGTACCATTATCGACAACCTGAGATGGGGAAAGCCGGACGCTTCGATGGAGGAAATCGAAGAAGCCGCCCGTGCCGCCGAAGCACACGATTTCATCTGCTCCTTCACCGAGGGTTACAATACGTTGCTGGGACGCGGAGGTATCAATGTCTCCGGCGGCCAGAAACAACGTATCTGCATTGCCCGTGCCTTGCTCCGTAAACCGAAAATCCTTATCCTGGACGATAGCACCAGTGCCGTCGATACCGAAACGGAACTGAAAATACGGAACAACCTGAATGCCATGCTGCACGATACAACCGTATTTATCATCACCCAGCGAATCAACACCATGCAGTCTGCCGACCGTGTCATCGTGTTGGAAGACGGCGAGATCAACGCTATCGGAACACCGGACGAACTAATCAAGCGTTCGACCGTCTATCAGGAAATCTATCATTCACAACAAGTATTGTTTTAAGTTATGGCACACGGAGATCACTTGAAAGATAATGCAAAACCCAAAGAAGGACGAAAAACCTTCTGTCGGCTGATATCGTACCTGTCATGCGACCGGCGCTTGTTGTTCGTGATTGGCTTCCTGATTATTGTCAGCATCATAGCCAACCTGCTGGGCTCTTATATGTTACGGCCCATCATCAACGACTATATCATTCCGGGAGATTTCCACGGATTGATACGGATATTGATTATGCTGGCTGTCGTGTATCTGACAGGGGTCGCAGCCGTGTATATCCAATATATATTATTGAACAAGATCGGCCAGCGAACAGTCACCCGGATGCGTTCCGACCTTTTTGAGAAGATGGAACACCTGCCGGTCAAGTATTTCGATACCCATCAGCATGGCGACCTGATGAGCCGTTATACGAATGATATCGACAAGATCAGCGACGCCTTGACCGACAGCCTCTCCGATATGCTCTCCAGCGCTCTGACGCTGATTGGTATCTTCTGCCTGATGCTTTATATCAGTCCGGTCCTGACGCTTGTAACCCTGATTACTGTCCCGCTGATGTTCCTCAGCGCAAAAGAAATTGTAAAGCGAAGCCGCAAATATTTCAAAGCACAGCAGGAATCTATCGGTACACTGAACGGTTATATCGAAGAAATGATAAGCGGACAAAAGGTCGTCAAAGTATTCGGCCATGAAAAGAAAGTAAATGCCGACTTTGAAGTGCAGAACAGCGATCTGAAAGAGAAGTCGCAAAAGGCCCAGTTCTACTCCGGACTGATGATGCCCGTCATGCAGAACCTGAATACGCTGAATTATGTATTTATCACCATCGTCGGCGCCCTGCTCGCCATCTTCCGCGGATTCGATGTCGGCGGACTGGCCGCCTTCCTGCAATACTCCCGCCAGTTCGGGCGCCCGATCAACGAACTCGCCAGCCTCTACAACAGTATCCAGGCTGCTATAGCCGGTGCCGAACGTATCTTTGAAGTCATAGACGAAACACCCGAAGCGCCGGATACTTCCGACGCAATCGCATTACAGCATGTACAAGGCGACGTAGCCATGAAAGACGTTTATTTCGGATACAAACCGGAGAAAACGATTCTGAAAGGAATCTCCCTGCATGCAAGGGCCGGCTGCAAAATAGCCCTGGTCGGTGCCACCGGAGCCGGAAAAACAACTATCCTGAACATGTTCCCCCGCTTCTTCGATATCCAGTCGGGAGAAATCACGATAGACGGTCATCCCATCCGCCGGATCAAACGAAACAACCTGCGTCAATCCATGGCAATCGTCCTCCAGGATACGCATCTCTTCACCGGAACCGTACGCGAAAATATCCGTTTCGGCCGTCTCGATGCGACCGACGAGAAAGTCATTGCCGCCGCCAAACTAACAGCTGCCCATTCCTTTATCAAGCGCCTCCCCCAAGGCTATGACACGCTCCTTGAAAACGACGGTGCCAACCTGAGCCAGGGACAGCGCCAGTTACTCAACATCGCCCGTGCCGCCATTGCCGACCCTCCCATCCTGCTACTGGATGAAGCGACCAGCAATATCGACACCCGCAGCGAAATCCTTATCCAGAAAGGTCTCGACCAACTGATGCAAGGACGTACGAGCCTCATCATCGCCCACCGTCTCTCAACAGTGAGAAACGCCGACCTTATCCTCGTCCTCGAACATGGAAAGATTATCGAACAAGGCAGCCATCAGGAATTACTGGCACTGAAAGGGAAATATTACTCCCTCAACCAGGAACAGTTCGAATGAGTACGACCCTCTCAGCAGGAAATGATACAACAAGGGCAACCTGACTGGGATTGCAAAACGTATTCTTCGCTTCCAGAAAGGTGGATAATACACTCTTTTGACAGACAAAAAGCCAATTTATGCTTTATAACATCTTTTCGCGCATCCTACTTACAAAGAAGTAGGCTAATTTTACACGCAATTTTGATAACATTACATACATGAAGAACAAGAATACACTGTCTGGCTTGGCTGTTGCAAATTTCAGCAAGCAAATAGACGGGAAGGAGACGATGCTATGTATCCTGACCAATAAAAAAGGTGCAGAACTTACCATTACCAACTACGGTGCAAAAATTGTATCGCTTATGGTACCGGATCGGTCCGGCAAGTTAACCGATGTAGTTACCGGACATAATTCCCTCGATGATTATCTGGTCTCTGAAGAACCTTACTTCGGAGCAATCTGCGGCCGCTACGGTAACCGCATTGCCAAAGGAACATTTACACTGGATGGTATTGTATACGATAAGCTGGCTATCAACAACGGCCCCAACAGCCTCCACGGAGGACTAAAAGGTTTCAATTCCGTTGTGTGGGACGCTAATCAAACCGACGACCAGACCGTAGAACTGAAATATACCTCAGCCGACGGCGAAGAAGGTTTCCCCGGCACACTACAGACTACTGTCACTTATCACCTGACCGACGACAATGAAGTCGTGATCATGTATCAGGCCGTAACAGACAAGCCTACCGTATTAAATCTGACCAACCACTCCTACTTCAACCTGTCAGGAGCCGGTGACCCGTCAGTTGCAGACCATACGTTAACCATCAATGCAGACTATTATCTGCCTACGGATGAAACTGCCATTCCTTACGGTGCCCCCGAAAAAGTAGAAGGTACGCCGATGGACTTCCGCACTCCTCATCTGGTAGGTACCCGCATCGACGAACCGACCGACCAGCTGACCTGGGCAAGAGGCTATGACCATACCTATATATTAAATAAGGAAGAAGGCGAACTGGGTTTCTGTGCCCGCCTGCAATCCCCCAAGACCGGTATCATCATGGAAACGTATACTACTCAACCGGGCGTACAATTATATACAGGTAACTGGATGACCGGCAATTTCGAAGGAAAGAACGGACAACGCTATCCGGCAAGAGCAGCCTTATGCCTGGAAACACAACATTTCCCCGATAGTCCGAACAAACCGGAATATCCGTCGACCGTACTTCGTCCGGGAGAAGTTTTCGAAAGCAAGACTATCTATAAATTCTCAGCCGAATAACAAATAACAAAATTAATATATCAATAACAATAAAAAGATCAATCAATGACTCAAGAAAAAAAACAATGGGGTGCCATCATTATTATGATTGCACTTTTTGCAATGATTGCATTCGTGACTAACCTTTGTTCACCAATGGCTATTATCGTAAAGAACGACTTCGGAGCAAGTAATGTTCTTGCTCAAATTGGAAACTATGGCAACTTCATTGCCTATCTGGTAATGGGTATCCCTGCCGGTATGCTTATCGCCAAATACGGCTACAAGAAAACAGCTCTTATCGGTCTGGTTGTAGGTATCATAGGTATTTTAGTTCAATGGATGAGTGGCCATGTGGGCAAAGAGAGTGCTTTCCTGGTTTATCTGATCGGAGCATTTATCAGCGGTTTCACTATGTGTATTCTTAACTGTGTGGTTAATCCGATGCTTAATCTGCTCGGTGGCGGTGGTAACAAGGGTAACCAGCTTATCCAGCTCGGAGGCGTGTTCAATAGTACGGCGGCCGTTGCCTGCTACATCCTGATGGGAGCTCTTATCGGTGATGCAGCCAAAGCACACATTGCCGACGCAACACCGGCATTAATGATCGCCCTTGCTATTTTCGTTATCGCATTCGTAGTTATCATGTTTACTAAAATCGAAGAACCGGAACAGGCTCCTGTCGACACAAGCTTGATCAAAGGCGCTTTAAGCCATCGCCATTTTGCATTGGGAGCACTTGCTATCTTCCTTTACATGAGCGTTGAAGTTGGAACTCCGACCTATATTCTTCAATACCTTACAGCCAAAGGCATACCTGCCAGCACCGTTGGTCTTATCGTAGCTGTTTATTGGCTGATGATGCTTATCGGACGTTTTGTAGGAGCAAGTATCGGTGGTAAGGTTTCCAGCCGCACGATGATCACTATCGTATCGATCGCAACTCTTCTATTGGTTAGCTTCGGTATGTTCTCACCCGAAACAAATACAGTTGAAGTTCCTGGTGTAGACTGGGCTTCATTAAGTGTGATCTGGCAGGAAGTTCCCGTTGGTATTCTGGCATTCCTTCTCGTAGGTCTCTGCACCAGCGTAATGTGGGGTGGTATATTCAACATGGCTGTCGAAGGATTAGGAAAATATACAGCTATTGCCAGCGGTATCTTTATGACGATGGTATTCGGTTGCGCTGTAATGGTTGCTATCCAGGGTTGGGTTGCCGATATGACTGATTATATGACCAGCTACTGGGTTGTACTCTTTAGTGCTGCTTACATTTTATTCTATGCTGCTATCGGTTCTAAACCATCGAAGAAATCAGAATAAAATAAACAATATGTCTATTCATGAAATTATCCGGTTTTATTCGTAACCGGATAATTTCTTTATTTATAACCTTTAAAAGAAATAATATCATGCAGAAAAAAATCAGAGATAAATTTCAAGAGTTATTCAACACTGAAGGTGCTGTATTTGCTTCTCCGGGCCGTATCAACCTGATCGGCGAACACACAGACTACAATGGCGGTTTCGTATTCCCCGGTGCTATCGACAAAGGGATGATCGCAGAGATCAAACCGAACGGAACCGGTAAAGTTCGTGCATTCTCTATCGACCTGAACGATTATGCAGAATTCGGCCTGAACGAAGAAGATGCTCCAAAAGCAAGCTGGGCAAGATACATTTTCGGTGTATGCCGTGAGATCATCAAACGTGGCGGCCAGATCCAGGGATTTGATACCGTATTTGCAGGTGATGTTCCTCTGGGTGCCGGTATGTCTTCATCCGCAGCTTTGGAAAGTACCTATGCTTTCGCTTTGAATGAACTCTTCTCTTTGGGTATCGACAAATTCGAATTAGCAAAGATCGGTCAGTCTACCGAACACAACTATTGTGGTGTTAACTGTGGTATCATGGACCAGTTCGCTTCTGTATTCGGTAAAGAAGGAAGCCTGATCCGTTTGGATTGCCGCTCTTTGGAATATAAATACTTCCCGTTCAACCCGGTTGGCTATAAACTGGTATTGCTGGACTCTGTAGTTAAACACGAACTGGCTTCTTCGGCTTACAACAAACGCCGCCAGTCTTGCGAAAACGCAGCAGCTGCTATCCGCCGCAATCATCCGGAAGTAGAATTCCTGCGTGACGCAACAATGGGCATGCTGAATGAAGTAAAAGGCGATATCAGCGCAGAAGACTATATGCGTGCCGAATATGTGATCGAAGAAGTACAGCGCGTACTCGACGTTTGCGAAGCCCTGGAAAAAGGCGATTACGAAACAGTCGGACAGAAAATGTACGAAACTCATCACGGCATGAGCAAACTGTATGAAGTAAGCTGCGAAGAACTGGACTTCCTGAACGATGTAGCCAAGAAATGTGGCGTAACCGGTTCACGTGTCATGGGTGGCGGTTTCGGCGGTTGCACGATCAACCTCGTAAAAGACGAACTGCACGATGCCTTCATTAAGGAAGCATTCGAATCTTATACAAAGAAATTCGGACACGAACCAAAAGTATATGAAGTAGTAATCAGCGACGGCGCACGCAAACTCGCTTAATAAATTAATTCAATATCCATAAAATCATGACAGCCGCATTTTATCAGAACGAAGTCAAATTTTTCGTTGCAGTAGATTGTATCATCCTCGGGTTCAACAGTGGTGAACTCAATGTTTTACTTTACAAGCGGAATTTTGAACCTCTGAAAGGACAATGGTCTCTGATGGGCGGCTTTATCAAATCCGGCGAAAGCGTAAACGAAGCGGCATCCCGCGTGCTTACCGAATGCTCCGGTATCGATAATCTTTTTATGGAACAGGTAGGTGCCTACGGAGATGTTACCCGCGACCTCGGGGAACGGGTTATCTCCGTAGCATACTATTCCTTAGTTAATATGAATGACTTCAATCGGGAACTGCTGAAAGAACATAATGCCGAATGGGTAAAAATCAGTAAAATACCCGAATTGATCTTCGACCATAACCAAATGGTTGCCGACACATTGGCGCGTCTGAAAAGAAAAGCAGCCACCTGTCCTATCGGTTTCAACCTTCTTCCGGAGAAATTCACTCTCCCCCAGCTTCAAAGTCTATATGAAGCAATTTATCAAACTCCATTGGATAAACGTAATTTTCGCAAGAAACTAAACTCCATGGATATCCTGGAAAAACTGGACGAGAAAGATAAAAAGGGCTCTAAAAGAGGCGCTTTCTATTATATGTTCAATAAAGAGAAATATGACCGTCTGCTGAATCAGGGATTCTATTTCTCCTTGTAACTTCCTTGCATATCCGGCTCTCTGCGAGAAATATCGCACGTTAGGAAACTTTACAGAAAATGAATTGTTTGTATGATATGGCGGTCTATAAGAAGAGATTCCCTATCTTTGTGCAAAAATTAAACTAATTCATCAAAATGAACGATATTAAAGTAATGAACAGAGCAGCGGACAATATCCGCGTCCTGGCTGCCTCAATGGTAGAAAAGGCTAAGTCCGGTCATCCGGGTGGTGCAATGGGTGGTGCAGATTTTATCAATGTACTATTCTCAGAGTATTTGGTCTATGATCCTAAGAACCCGGAATGGGAAGGCAGGGATCGCTACTTCCAGGACCCGGGACATATGTCGCCGATGCTTTATTCAGCCCTCGCCCTGACAGGCAAATTCACCATGGAAGAACTGTCTATGTTCCGCCAGTGGGGAAGCCCGACTCCCGGCCATCCGGAAGTTGACATCAAGCGAGGAATCGAAAATACCTCAGGTCCGCTGGGACAAGGCCATACCTACGCCGTAGGTGCTGCTATCGCCGCCAAGTTCCTGAAAGCCCGCCTGGGTGATGTAATGAACCAGACTATTTACGCATATATTTCCGATGGCGGTATCCAGGAAGAAATCTCACAAGGCGCCGGCCGTGTTGCCGGAACACTGGGACTGGACAACCTGATCATGTTCTACGACTCCAACAACATCCAGCTTTCTACAACCGTAGAAGAAGTAACGACTGAAAATGTCGCTATGAAATATGAAGCATGGGGTTGGAAAGTGATCAGCATCAACGGAAACGATGTAAATGAAATACGCAAGGCTCTGGACGAAGCGAAAGCCGAAACCCAGCGTCCTACCCTGATCATCGGCGATACTATCATGGGTAAAGGTGCCATGGGTGCCGACAAGAGTAACTACGAAAACAAAGTATCTACTCACGGCCAACCCCTGTCTGCCGCCGGTGCATCCATCGAAGAAACAATCAAGAACCTGGGAGGTGATCCTCAGAACCCCTTCTCCGTATTCCCGGAAGTTGCCGAACTCTATGCAAAGCGTGCCAAAGAACTGGAAGCTATCGTAGCCGAACGTTATGCAGCTAAAGAAGCATGGGCGAAAGCTAACCCGGAATTGGCAGAAAAGATGAAATTCTGGTTCTCCGGCAAAGCCCCGAAACTGGATTGGGAAGCTATCGAACAGAAAGCAAACCAGGCAACCCGTGCCGCATCCGCTACCGTATTAGGCGTACTGGCTACAAAGGTTGAAAATATGATCTGCTCATCCGCCGACCTGTCCAACTCGGACAAGACAGACGGTTTCCTGAAGAAAACGCATTCATTCGTGAAAGGCGACTTCAGCGGTGCCTTCTTCCAGGCCGGTGTTTCCGAACTGACAATGGCCTGTGTATGTATCGGTATGTCACTGCACGGCGGCGTGATCGTGGCTTGCGGTACCTTCTTCGTATTCTCCGATTATATGAAGCCTGCAATCCGTATGGCTGCATTGATGGAACAACCGGTGAAGTTCATCTGGTCGCACGATGCCTTCCGCGTTGGTGAAGACGGACCGACTCACGAACCGGTTGAACAGGAAGCACAGATCCGCTTGATGGAAAAACTGAAGAACCATAAGGGCCACAACTCTATGCTGGTTCTCCGTCCGGCCGATGTCATTGAAACAACCGTTGCATGGAAGATGGCAATGGAAAATACAGCCACTCCTACCGCTTTGATTCTTTCCCGTCAGAACATCACTGACCTGCCCTCCAAAGGTAATCGTTACAACGAAGCCTTGCAGGCCGAAAAGGGTGCCTATATTGTAGAAAGCGATGAAAACCCGGACGTTATCATGGTCGCTTCCGGCTCGGAAGTTGCTACATTGGAAGAAGGAGCAGCCTTGCTTCGTGCCGACGGTGTAAAGGTTCGTGTCGTATCTGTTCCTTCCGAAGGGTTATTCCGTAGCCAAAGCAAAGAATACCAGGAATCTGTTATTCCGGCAGGAAGCAAAATATTCGGTCTGACCGCCGGTCTGCCCGTCAATCTGGAAGGATTAGTCGGAGCAAACGGTAAGGTTTGGGGGCTCGAATCGTTCGGCTTCTCCGCTCCTTACAAGGTACTGGACGAAAAGCTGGGCTTCACCGGACAGAATGTATACAATCAAGTTAAAGAATTATTAGCATAAGAAACTACTGGTAAAAGAGGGCTGTTTGTTCCTATTACTTTCAAGGGTCTGTTGAAGCAGGCTTCAAGCATGTCTTGAAGGAGGTTTCAAGGGACTCTTGAAGGAGGTTTCAAGCGGTCCTTGAAAGGAGCTTCAAGCATGCCTTGAAAACAATCTTTTTTACTACCTCTAACAGATAAAGATGAAAACACTAGGTTTATGTTGTGACCACGCAGGTTACGAACTAAAAGAGTATGTGAAACAAATACTGGACTCCAAAGGATTATCCTATAAGGATTTCGGAACCTGTTCAACAGAAAGTTGCGATTATCCCGATTTCGCCCATCCGTTGGCTTACGCTGTAGAAGCCGGGGAAGTATATCCCGGAATAGCGATCTGCGGCTCAGGAAATGGTATCGCAATGACTTTAAACAAACACCAGGGAATACGGGCCGCTTTATGCTGGCAGGAAGAAATTGCACGACTGGCTCGTGAACACAATGATGCCAACATACTTGTCATGCCCGGTCGGTTTATCAGTCAGGAGGAAGCTACTCGCACCGTCGAAGCCTTTTTAAACACTCCGTTCGAAGGCGGTCGACATATACGAAGAATAAACAAAATCCCGTTGTAAAAACAACGGGATTTTTTATTTAAAACAGTCTTATAAATATAAGAGGGTAAACATCAAACCATCAGATCGTTTCTGAACTTATCCTTCTTCTGTTTCGTCAGGAAGTGGCGGGCAGACATAGGGAAGAGTTCGAGAAGAAGCATCTCCTTTTCATTTTCGGCTACCAGAATACCGACTTCATCAATGACAGGGTTCTCCTGCATCTCATAATCTGAGGCATCATAAAGTTGCTCTTCCCGCTTGCCGGTTATTTGCTGGCGGAAGTCAGGGTCGACAGGCAACGGGGTTTTCCCATAATCTCCGCGGATCAGGGAGATAAAGGGGTAAACGGGTTTGCTATATAACGGGCGACCGTTCAGTTCGTCGAGGGCACAGGAGACTGCCTGCGAGGCTATCACCTGACTTACCGGTGTCACCAAGGGTGGCAAGCCGGCATCCATCCGTACCCGGGGGATTAATGACATCGCTTTCTCCAATAGCTCGGGATGGTCCTGCTGCTTCAGTAAGGCGACTATCTGATTGTACATGTTGGCCGGAATCTGCGATTTCTGGACCATTTCGTTGGGTTCGGGGAAGTTGAAGTATTCTTCGATGGCACGGCAGAAGATGATCAGGTCGTCTTCCTTGTCTTTGCGGGCGGCTTCGATGGCATCGTTGAAGAAGCGGTCAATCTCGGTAGGTAACTTATCGGTCAGGGGATTGAAAGGATTGGGCAACTCGCGGGAGGTATCGTAGGCTTTCAGTTCTTTTCGTATTTTCAGGAGTTCGGCGTTGATGCGGGCGACGGCTTCCATATCGATTTCCAGTTCGATACCCATCTTTTTGCAGAAGACGTAGACCAGCTCGATGGCGGGAGCACAACAGCCTCCGGCAAAATACCAGATATTCGTATCGACAATGTCGACACCGTTGACAATGGCGGCAAGCATAGAAGCCAGACCGTATCCGGCAGTACAGCGGGTGTGGAAGTCGACGGGAGATTTCAGGTTCTTCTTGAAAAGGCGTATCAGTTCGGCAGTCCTTGCAGGAGTGATGAGTCCGTTGGCATCTTCGAGGGTGATGATATCGGCCCGGAAGTTCTCCAACTGCTGGGCTTTGTCCAGGAAATAGTCGTTCTTGAAGACCGGCTTATGAAGGGGACGTCCGTGGAAAGCGGCTTCGATCCGTTCGAGGGCAGAATGGTGAGGGTCGATGGCGTAGCAGACGGCACAATCGGCCATTCCACCGTAACGGTCGGTGTACTTGATGGCCGGCTTCATATTGTCTATATCGTTCATGGCATCGAAGATACGCATGATATCAATTCCTGACTCGACGGTGTTGCGGCATACGCCTTTGACAACATTATCCGGGTAAGGATTGTAGCCGAACAGGTCGCGTCCGCGGCATAAGGCTGCCAGTTTGGTGGTCGTACCTACTGCGGCTTTGATCTTTTCCACTCTTTCCCAGGGATCTTCGTTCAGGTAGCGCATAGCGGCGTCGGGCACTGCCCCACCCCATACTTCCATCGCATAGAAACCAACTTCTTTATAGAAAGGTAGTACACGGTCGATTTGTTTCTGCGACATGCGCGTTGCACAAGCTGACTGCTGACCGTCACGGAGGGTGAGGTCGCGGATTAATAGTTTACGTACCATAATTGTGTTTTTGTTTAGTTTGTTTTCTTTACTTTTCCCTTGATAGAAAAGTAACAAAAGATCAAAGTAGTGAAACAGATGCAGTCTTGATCTTTTGCCTACTTTTCTATCAAGAGAAATGCAGGTCTCATTTCTGATTCCACCAAAGCGGCGTTGTCACTACATCGGGGCCGCCCAACAGCTCTAAGGCTTTTTGGTATCCTTCCAGGTTATTGGTCTGGATATTGGCCGGATAACGGTAGCGTTTCGGGTAGAAATCGAGGCGACATTCCTTGGCTGTTGCCATTGTCAGAGGAACCTGGTTCAATGGGTTGTAGTCTTTTTCTACAGCTTGGTTTTCAAAGAACGGGAGACCGAGGCGACGATGATCGCTCCATGCTTCTTCGGGTAACCAGGGTACCTGTGCGATATATTTCTGGGTAAGAATCTTTGTCAATGCGTCGTTGTTGTAAGCACCGCCGCGGTAAATTGAATTCTTCGGGAAGTTATAGGTCATTGTCTTATTTTCCTTTGTATAAGGATCGACATAATTGACGGTATAAGGCTTCGCTTCCGTTGTATGGGTGAAGCTGACGGAGGTACCTACCCGGTTATAATCCGTAGAGGACAGGTATTGAGAAACCTGGCTTTGCAGGCCATGATATTCGAAGCTGGCTGTGATGCCGCTTTCATAATTCGACTGGGCAGTGCCCGGTACCGTCCATCCTTTCAGAGCAGCTTCAGCTATCAGGAAATAGCTTTCCCACGGGCCGAAGAAGACGCGCTTCTGCGTATTCATACGGTATTGTTTTGCCATGGAAGGATAGTTGTAGTTCTTACCGGTCAAGGCGCTGACAAGGCCGGACAGGTTGTTCCATTCACCGGCTACCCAGGTACCCCAGGTATAACGCGGGTCGATCGTGAGCATCGGTTTGGAGTTATCGTTCGGGTCCATCAATTCAACGGGGTGCACTTCGCTGGCTGCACCGATATAGTCGGAATAAACCACACCGTCGTTCCAGCCTACTACGCTGAATAGTTTCGGTGCGCGGGGATCTACATACTGCGGAATGGCATCAAAGTAGAATCCGGCACATGGATCGTTGGTATTCAATGGGAAATGCTTGTTCAGATAGAGTCCCATATAGGTGTGGGGATCTTTCAGATGGCTCTTCAGGGAATCGGGAAGAGGAAATTCAATGCCTCCAAGTCCTTCGGCCAGGTTCTTGAAAGTCACAGACATAGGCTGTGCATTCCAGGTACGCGACATGACGCCTGTCAGGTCGTTCCAACCATCTTTCTCCTGTACGCCTGCCAGATCATCCAGTGACGAGATAAAGGTTTTGCTTGCCGCATCTTCAAATTCGGTCTTTGCCAGTTCGGGCGATACGGCTGAAATACGCATGGCATAACGCATACGCAGGGAGTTGGCATATTTCTTCCACTCATTGACATTTCCGGCATAGAAGGCATCCTCGCCTGCCATCGGCTCCATATTGATAGAAGGATCGAGAGAGGCTTCAGCTTCTTTCAACTCTTTGAGGATGAAACCATAGATAGCCTCTACACTGTCGTATTCGCCGGGTACGCCGGTGAAAGCCGACAAAGCCGGGATAGGTCCGAAGCCATCGGATACTTCAGCATTCAGATAAGCACGCCAGATACGGGCCATCTGAACCACATTTTTATAATAAGGATATTGTTCGGCTTCGCCTGCCTCGATCTTCTTTTCTCCCAGTTCGATAGCCTGGGTGGCTTTGTTGAGCCAGCCTACGGCATAGGAGTTGCTGAGGTAGAGGGTGATATAATCGTTATTGTCCGTACCGATCGTGAATCCGCTACCCCGGTTGAAGCGAGCGGCACGATTCCATTCGGCAATGAAGATACGTTCGGCAATCTCTGGATTCATCTGCGCCCCGATAATGGAGGCATTGAGAAACCATTCCGGCTTCACTTTGTCTTCGCCCACTTGGTTAGGGTCTTCATTTATCTCCTGAAAATCGTTACAGGAAGAGAACAAAGCCGCTAATGTGAACATGCCGGTAAGCAATATATTCTTTGTATTCATCTTATTTTGTTCTTAGTAGTTGATAATTGATATTTATGAATGATTATAATTAGATTTTAGCAGATGATATTTATTCGTAATTTTCAATATTGCTTGTTCCATGTCTGCTACATTACCACTTCCATGTCTGCTACATTACCACTTCCGTGTCTGCTACATTACTTGTTCCATGTCTGCTACATTACTTATTCCATTAGATGGAACAAAATATATCTGCTATCTAATACTAGAAACCAACTGTTACATTAAACGTAAATGAACGGCTTGTCGGAGCTGCCCCATTCTCGAATCCGGTAGCATTCGTATTGGTTGCTGAAACAGATTCAGGGTCGATGCCCGGCAGGTTATAATGGATCATCCAGACGTTATTGCATGTCGCAGACAAACGCAGGCGCTGGAACGGAGTATTCTTTAGCATCGCTTTATTGAAATCATATCCTAACGTAATATTACGTAAACGGATATTCGTTGCATCGTATGTGTACATTTCCGGCAAGCCGTAATTACCGGTCGATCCGATACGTTCCCAATAATTCTGATGGGTGACGGGTACTTTATTTTCCGTATAGCCGTTGGGAGTCTGGACAACCGAATTAGGGACAATGAAGTCCTGTCGTTCGCCGTTTACTACTGTCCCGGCCGCATTACCACGGGTGTACAGGTTGGAAGCGGTTGCCGAATAAAGATCGCCACCAATACGGAAGTCCACCAGGAAACTCAGGTTGAAGCCTTTGTATGAAAAGCTGTTCGTCCATCCCAGCATCCAGTCAGGACTCTGGTTGCCGACTTTCGATTTGCCGGTCGTGATCAATGGAAGTCCGTCTTCACCGACAATGATCTTGCCGTAGTTAGGATCATTCTTGTCTTCCACACGTTGGAAGGTTTGCCCGTAGATATCACCATAATAACTGCCTTGCACGGCTACGATCTGGATGGCATCCAGCGTTTTTATATCATAGAGGGTAACACCCGGATAGAGGTCGATGATCTTGTTTCGGTTCAGGGAGAACTGTGCTGTCGAGTTCCAGCTTAGTCCTTTGGGATTGTCGAGAATCAAGCCGTTCAGAGAGATTTCAACACCTTCATTCTGAATATTACCGGCATTTACCTTGCGGGAACTATAACCGGAGAAGGGGTCCATCGGAAGGTTGAGCAGCTGCCGGGTGGCATTGGTTTTATACCAGGCGGCATCCAGTCCGAGGCGGTTGTTGAAAAAGCGGATATCGAAACCGGCTTCCCATGATTTGATCAACTCGCTGCGTACGCTGGAATCGTAAAGTACGTTTCCGGGAGCGGCTGTCGTATTACCGTTTTCATCCTTGCCGACTGTAAAGTTATTGTATAACTGATACGGATCGAGGTCGTTACCGACTTCGGCATACGAAGCTCTTACCTTGGCAAACGTAAACCATTCAGGCATCTGCCCGCCCAGTTTAGGCACCATGTCGGAGATTACTCCGGACAGGCTGACCGAGGGATAGAAATAAGAACGGTTGGCTTTCGACATGGTAGACGACCAGTCGTTACGTGCCGTAATATCCAGGAACAGATAGCCGTCCCAGTTCAATTGCAACGATCCGTAAAGCGAATTCATCTTTCGGCGGATTAGCTCGGAGGTTACTGTCGGTTTATTAATACCATTGTTCAGGGAGAAGAGGTTTGGCACGAGCAATTCACCGGCCGAGGCATTCATCTTCGTTCGCCTCTGTATCATCAGGTTACCACCGAAAGTAACGAAACCACCCAGGCGGTCGATCAGGTTATCTTTATTGGCGGTAGCCAGGAAGCTGTAGTTGTTTTCGTAAAATGTCTCGGAACCTTCGCTGTATAAACCGCTGGGGGTTGTATTACCTCCGGCATATACTTTTTCGTTCTTAGTCGTTGTATAATAGTCTGTACCGCCTCTCAATTCGATATTGAACCAGTTGGTGGGAGCGTATTTCAATGCGATGTTACCCAGCAAACGGTTACGGGTATCGTTGTTCTGGCGGTATTTCGTCACCCAGTATGGGTTTTCCTGCGGGTTCTTCGAAGCGTCCCACCAGATCATGTTTCCATCTTCGTCCACACTATTCTTAAAGTCAGCCACATTCAGCGAACGGGGCAGGTTGTAGATCGTGTTGAAAGCATTGGAAGGGTTGACACCCTGGATCGGGCGGTTGTGGGCATTCAGATTGATATAGTTCACTTTGGCATCTACCTTCCACTTTTCGGCTTCGTCGAGGAAAGTGGTAGCACGCAAGGTGATATTCGTTTTGTTCAGCTTCGACTCCGGAGTAATACCTGCATCATCCGAACGGTTGATGGAAGAAAAGACCGACGTCCCTTTTATATTCTGCTGAAAGCTGATACCTTCATTAAAAGAAGTACCGGTGTTGAAGAAAGCATCTATATTATCGTACGTCCTCAAAGGAACCTGGCGTCCCATCCAGTCGGTAACCGTCTGTCCTTCCGCCTTCGGTCCCCAGCTCAAGCGTGACTGGTTATCGTAAGCGCCGACCGATCCTTGTCCAAAACTGTTCTGCATATCCGGTTTCAGGAAAATCGACTCGGTTGTGATACCGGCATTGACCGTAATACCCAGCCCTTCATTCTTCTTTCCCGACTTGGTCGTAATAAGTATCACCCCGTTACCGGCCCTTGAACCGTATAAAGCCGCAGCCGAAGCACCTTTCAGCACAGTCATCGACTCGATATCTTCGGGATTGATGTCGGAAAGACCGTTACCCATATCGGCACCGGAGTTACCCCATACATCATCGACCCCGCCTGTGAAGTTATCCATCGGCGTACCATCGACAACGATCAGCGGCTGGTTACTACCGGTCAGCGAATTATTACCACGGAGCACAATCTTTGAAGACCCTCCCACCCCATTGCTGGAGCGTACGATCTGTAAGCCGGAGACTTTACCCGACAAAGAGTTGGCCAGGTTAGGTTCGCGTGAAGAGAGCAGTTCGTCACCTTTTAGTTCCTGCATGGCGTAACCCAGTGCTTTCTTGTCACGTTTCATACCTAAGGCAGTAACAACGACTTCGTCCAGTTTCTGAGCATCTTCTTCGAGTTTAACATTGAGAGCGGTTTGTCCGGTGTAAGGAATATCTTGTGTGGCAAAGCCAATGAAGGATATTTGGATAATGTCTCCCTTCTTTACACCTTCCAGCGTGAAATGGCCGTCCATATCGGTCATCGTCCCGTTTGTGGTACCTTTAATTACAACAGAAGCCCCTGCGACGGGTCCGAACTCGTCTTCCACTGTTCCCGTAATCTTCGTATCCTGTTGGGAAATGTCAATAGCAGGATTCCCGGTATTCGGATTGGCAACGGCGTTTCCGGTAAAGCCCAACGCGCCCGCCAGGAGAATCATGCTGACAGATTTGAATCTTTTCAACATACTGATGTTTTTTGTTTAATTTATTAGATCTATGCATTTGGCGTCAACCAATGTCATTTGGTAATATAAACAGAAAGAAACAAGAGTTGTTGCAAGATTAACATTGGGGAACAGCGGGATTTGTTCCCTCTAAAAGCCTTCCCGACGAAAGGCATAAGCTATAAATCAAATGGAGGACAAAAACTCTTTTTTATTTGTTTTTAAATCAGAACATAACTTTTTTTTATTTTTAATCACAAATACTTGTAATGGATTTGTGATTAAAAATAAAGAAGAAAAAACTTTTACCTAAATAGTCTGGCAAAGAACTATCAATTTAGCTACTTGCCATGGATCATCAAAACTAATGGATTGCTCTTTTACCAGTTGACGGATGACTTTCCGATGAGTGTCGGGATAGAGCTTCAAGAATGATTTAAGGTTGCTGAAAGAGACTTGCTGTCCATCCAGACAGGTCCGATAGGTATTTCTGTTGTCCTTTTTATATACACTGTTGTCCGGATTACTAATTCCCCTATTCCGCATCAATTCCATATCCACCGAAGCCTGCCCTCCTGCTTGAGAGACTACGCCCATCGCGCCACGTTTACCTTTATAGTATAACTTTATTTTCCAATCGACCAGCAATGTTCCGTCTCCAACGGGAATACATTCAAAGAAACGGACACCTTCATGAGCCGGGACAAACTTCCGGTTTCCGATCCAGAGAGTATCAATGTTCGAAGTGTTATATATCATTTGATATTCATTACCGTCTTTGTAGTATAATTCTTGTTTTTCACAGTTGTAATTGAATTGGGTTTCGATATAGCGTTTATCAGTCAATAATATTTTTCCTTTGGTAAACCGATCAAATAGAAAAACATCAGATGATATATTCAATGCTTCCTGCGCACCCAAAATACAAGGAAATGCAAACAAGGCAAAGAGTTCTTTCAATAAAATATGTATTATCTTCATTGTATACAAAATAAAGCTATAATAGTTACCGATACTTTAGAAACTTAAAAAAACAGGAACAGCTAATTCCATACCTGTTAGTCGTTCCTGTTTGTGTCAATAAATATCAGAAGATGTTATCGAGTAATACCTCCATCTGATCCATTTACTTCAATCCGATAATAGACTTCACGATCTACTTTAATTTTGTATTCCTTTGAGCCTACTTTTGAACCATAAGGAGCAGAATCCAAAAAGCTAGTCACCACAGATGTCCCATCATATACATACACCATATAAGCAATTTGCGATGGGTTTGGACGATTTCCTACATATTCCCAATGCACCTTATAACAAAAATAAGGTCCATCTGCACCATAATCCATATGCATATCAGTCACCCAATAATTTACCCCATCTACATAATCTACTGCTACATTGACCTGTTCCATCGATGCATTCACATTCTCTACTTCGGAAGCAAATATACTACTTGTACCGAATAAGCCTAAGAAGGCTCCTAAAATTAATAACTTTTTCATGGCCCTTTACTTTTTTATTAGTACGCGTAAGTTAAATATTTACCTTGACATTTACAACCGTTTTTACTCTTTTAATAAAAAAAGCGTCCCGAATAATCGGAACGCCTTTCAATAAGGGTTAAGTCACAACTTATTTAGTTCATCGCATTACCATTATGGTTTTCAGCAGCCTTTGTACGGCCAGTCCACCAAACCGGATAGTCGTATGAATTCTTGTATGCAACCTTTTCAAAGTTTTCAGCATTTCCACTCAACTCACTCTTCGGATAATACAAACGTTCCATAAACACGATGTTCGGTGTAGCAACAAATGGTAGTTCACCATCCAAATCTTTCACTAAACGACGAGCCTCGTTGTAGATCTCATACGGATTCATGATATTCATGTGACAGAACTTCTGACCGAAGATGAATTTCAACTTACCTTTATAATCCAAACCGGCAAACTTGTTGGCAGCGAATTCTTCGTAGTCTGCCAAGTGGTCTTGGATTTCAGACCAATTTGGAGCTTTTGCCTTTTCATATACATACAAAATACTTGGCAGTGAAGATTCGTTATAGGCCATACTATTATTGGTGTCATAATAGAACTTGGTAGATGCATAGATCGCTTTCTTGATACACTCTTTCGGATCGATATTGCCAAATTCACCCGGCCAACGAACAGCAGCTTCCGCCAAAATCAGATTCACTTCGGTAGAACCCATTACCGGAAACTTCATGTCGAAATTGAAATAAGTACGACGGTTATAGATTGCCGGAATACGTGTATCTTCCCAAATGCTATTTTCATAGTCGTCAAAGTGAAGCATATCATAGATTTCATCTTCCGTATAATATTTCGGAAGAATCGTTTCTACCTCTTCCTGTCTCAATGGAATGCCGATGTAACGTCCGTGAACATCTGGCTGGAACATAGCATATACACGTGGGTCGAAGTCATGACGAGTGATACCGTTTTCATCGCCTGGTTGGTATTCATAGTTCATGATATCATGGATAATCGTGTAAGGAGCTCCACACTCATAACCACGTTCATCAATACCACGGAAGAAAGTTACCTCAAAGGCATGGGTCTTGTCCATCTCTTCGAAACCGATATCGTGAGAAGCCTCTGTTAACAAACGATCTTCAGCTACCAATTCCTTAATAGTGGCAACAGCTACATCCGGTTTTACGTGGCATAAACGCATGGCCATACGCAGACGGATTGAGTTAGCAAAACGAACCCAACGATCCAAATCACCATCACACAACAGGTCATTGGCAGCAAACTTAATCTTACTACCTTCAGTATCGAATTCAAAATTAGACAAATCGGCAGCTGCCGTTTTCAGGCGTGCCATGATGTCATCGTAAATAAACTCCTGCGTATCATACTTCGGATAAAACTGTTCTTGATAAGCCCCCCCGGCTTCAGAATAAGGCATATCGTCATACAGGTCTGTAGCACGCTGAAATGCATAACATTGGATAATGTCGCAACAACGCATATAAACAGCGTTCTTTGCCTTGTCTTCGTCACTCATGGCATTGTAGAGCAATTTCATACCATTGATGTTACGGCTGTAATTGTTACAAGTCTGGTTAAACAAGAAGTTATTCAGATTATCACCTGACCAGTCATTCCAAAGCTGAATAATGGTGTTGTACTGCGAAATGTCTATATAAATCGGACTTACGGCAATACCCAACATCTTACCAAACGTACGCATATAGTGGTAAGTTGCACCGTAATCATAACGGAACAAATGGCCCGGCGTTTGCGCACCGGCAAACAGCAGGGTGAAGTCTGCGTCTGTTTGCCTATCCGGATTATAGAATTTTTCTTCCAATGTGTCGGAACACGACATCATAGCCCCCGATGCCACTACACCCAAAGCTAAACCGGCAATATATTTTTTAATTGTCTTCATGAATTATACGATTCTATTAGAATGAAACATTAATACCTAAACCGAAGCTACGGATACCCGGCTGGTTGGTAGATTCAGAAAATGAGTTTGTACCAAGCGTAGATTCCGGAGTTACGTTCGGAATAGCCTTATAGATGTAACATAAGTTGTTGGCAAATGCACTCAGACGTGCGTTCTGGATCTTAAACTTCTGTACAAAGCTTTTCGGCAAGTTGTAGCTGAAAGACAACGAACGCAAAGCGATGTAGTCGCTCTTATAGATCAAGTCTTCACTCATAGACATATCACTCTGCCAATACAGTTTGCTATAATATTGTTCGGCCGGGATAACCATTTGGTTAGGCTGTCCGTCAGGAGTCACACCCGGAGTGATCACACCGTCGTGCAAGATAAACGGATAGAATGAGTCAGCAGGAACGGCTGCTGAGTGGCTATCCAACAAGACACGAGTTTTACCGTCGTTCTTCAAATAATAAGGCAGACCGCCGTGTTCTTCGTCACGATATTTCAATGATTTCTCACCGGTACCGTTACCCAACAGATACATATTGGTCTGAGAGATCATGGTTGCACCGAACTGGAAGTCGAATACGGCATTCAACGAGAAATCTTTATAAGTCAAACCGGTTGTCAAACCACCGACTACGTCCGGCGTGATCTTACCCACCTTAATCTGTTGGTTTCTGTCATATTCCCAAACACCGGAACCTTGATTTACGATACGATTGCCTTGTTCATCGCGCTGGTACGGATAGATGTAGATTTCACCATATTCACCGCCAGGGAAGCATAAAACATCTGCACCCTTAACACCCCACATTTTAAGTTTATCGATACCCTTACCCAACTCTTTTACCTTTGTTGAGTAACGAGCCAAGTTCAAACCCAAATCCCAAGTGAAGTCTTTCGTTACGATCGGTTTCGTATTAATTGAGAATTCTAAACCGTTCTGGGCGATATCACCAGCATTCATACGAACTTTCTTAAGACCTGAACCTTCCGGAACCTCCAATTCTGTAATCTGGTCGTAAGTGTTGTTATGAAAATAAGAAAAGTCCAGATTGATACGGTTACCCGGCAAGAATGCGCCTTCCAAACCGATTTCATATTCACGTTTCCGTTCCGGCTTCAAGTTCGGAACCGGGAAACCGCCATTGGCTCCTGCGAAATCTGCCGGTGGCAAATAGTCCGGCATACCCATGGTCGGGCTACCGCCGTATGAACCCAACGAGAAGTCCAAGTTACCATAGTAAACCGGACCCGGACGACCTACGTCAGCCCAAGATCCACGGATCTTACCATAGTTCAACCAATCGATATCGAATGTTTCAGTGAAGATCCATGACAAGCTGGCACCCGGATAGAAATAGTGGTTATTTTCGGGAGGCAAGATAGACGACCAGTCGTTACGAGCCTGTACTTCCAAAAATACCTGGTTAGCGTAAGCCAACTGGGCAGAAGCAAACACACTCAACAACAAGTCATTAGCACGACCTCTACTAGAACGAGGACCAAAGTCTTCACGGGTATTGTTCAATGAGAACCAGTTTTCGATAGAAAACGTTTCGCCCACCCATTGTCTCTGATCTTCATACTTGGTATACTTAACGGCACCACCGACCATGGCTGACACATTCCAAACATCGTTAAATGTCTGGTTGTAATTGAATGAAGACTGGCCATACATGATCATGTCGCGACGGCTGCCTACTTCATACCAACCCTGCTTATTTTCCATAGACAACGGTTTACTTACATGTTGCTTCACTTCCTGATCCGTTACCGTCCAGTCCATACCACCCAAGGTTGTCCAAGAGAACTTGTCGTTGAAAGTAACATCCAAATTCAAAGACTGGATCAAGTGGTTACGCTCTACCATGTTGGAGTTGACTTCCTGAGACCAGTAGTAACTTCCGAAACGACCTACATATGGTGCTTTCTGTCCGATAGACTGATCCATAGAGAACAGATTGTAACCATCAGGAGTTAAATAATTCTGCTTGATCAGGTTTAAATCCATATTTCTCGGGAAACCATACGTAGCAAAACTCTGCATAGCATAGGGCGCATTGTGGTCGCGGGTATTCGAATAGTTGGTATTCCATTTCACCTTTACCCAATCGTTTGCCTTCAAATCAGCAGAGAATGCAAACTGATGCGCTTTGTTGTCGGCATTTAAGGTAATGGCATCGTAATCGCGGTAGTTGTAAGACAGACGGAATGAACCCAGTTCGCCACTGTTACTTAAAGCGAAGTTTACGTTGGTCTGTCCACCGGTGCGATACATATCGCGCTGGTTATTTTCGTAAGCCTGGTAGGGATGATACTGTCCGTCCCAATCCAACAACATACGACCGTCCATTCTCGGACCGAAGCTACCGTCACCACCACGCCAGATTGACTGAACGGTCTGACCGGTATTTGGGTCGGTCATGGTCCAAAAACCATCCTTGTCGACTTCCTTTACACCAGCATTACCAGGGCTGGAACCTGCACCGTAGATATTTTGCATTTTCGGCAGGTAAGCGGCAACATTCCAAGAGTGGTTGACACCGAAGTCGATACCCAACCCTTTCTTACTACCAGATTTTGTAGTTATCAACATAACACCGTTGGCACCTTCCGATCCATACAATACGGCAGCTTTAGCTCCTTTCAGGATTTCGATAGAAGCAATATCTTCGGGGTTGATATCATTCAAACCCGTACCGTGGTCACTACCCGTACGGCTATTATCGCTCTGTCCGGTATTGGCATCATGGATAGGAATTCCATCAACCACGATCAACGGACGAGTAGAAGATTCCTGTGTCAAAGAGATTGCATTACGAACCTTGATGTTCATACCTCCTGAAGGACCGGCAGCTGTAGATTGTAACTGCAAACCGGAAGTCTTACCATACAATGCTTGCATAGCATTCATCGGCGTACCGGCTTCCAACAGTTCCTCCCCTTTCACACTACTTACCGAATAACCCAGTGCTTTCTTTTCGCGCTTGATACCTAGAGCCGTTACAACAACTTCGTCCAACTTCTGAGTGTCCTCAACCAGCTTTACTTGTACAGAAGCTTGTCCGGTATACTTGATTTCCTGAGTTGCGTACCCAATAAAAGAGATCTGGATAATGTCACCGTTTTTCACTCCTTCCAACGTAAAGTTACCGTCCATATCGGTAATCGATCCATTGGTTGTTCCTTTCACTACGACAGAAGCACCGGTTACAGGGCCGAACTCGTCTTCTACCACTCCTGTCACTTTCCCACTTTGCTGGGAAATACTTGATTTAGGCATTGCCACATCTGGGTTTACAGATGCATAGCTGGGAACCGCCAGGGTACCAGCTAATAGCAATAAGCCTACAGGCTTAAAGTTTTTCAACATAATTGATGGTTTTATTTTAACATAAAATAGACACTGTTTTGGCGAAACAATGGTCTGTTCTAATTCTTAATAGATATAAATTTCCATAATTCTTTAACACTAAGTGTTTTTTAGTTGGCGTTGTTACCTTAGTACTAAAAGAACTCTGTACATTTTATATCCGCGACAAATATATAAAATAATTATTACCCCATGTTATTTTTCGTCAAAAAAATATTACAAAATTTTGTTTTTAACACATTGGCAAACAATATTCAATCGTAATTAAGTTAATTCAACAATCAATACTCATCTCTTTTGTTAAAAAGCTTTATGATTTTTCCTTTACAAAACATACCCTTGTTTTTTCATTAACATTTATACAGATATTATATTTTACCCCAAAAACGAACAATAAATAATTCTACTTAAAAGGCAGACTATACATATGAGTTGCTCACCTAGTATTCAAACAACTCAACACATAATACACATATTATCAAATATGTTACAATCACTCCTTAGGTTTCATTAGTATTTCTACTCATCTTTTTTAAAACACAAAAATCACCAGAGTTCTTTTAGTACTATGAACGCTTTAAAACGCCAAATCACCAAAGCGCCAAGGAACAAAGTCTCTATACATTATATATCAATAAAGAGTTCAAAAGTGCTTTTTACGCCAAATAGCACTAGTGTATTAAAAAACCATCAATTATGTTAAAGAAATTCAGACCGGTTAGCTTAATTTTGTTTGCTGGAGTATTATGTTTTCCAAAAACATATGCTGAGACAGAAACAGTTAAGCCAGAAGTGAAATTTTCTCAGCAAAGTGGGAAAATCACAGGAACAGTTGAGGATGATTTCGGCCCCGTAGCCGGAGCATCCGTAGTTGTAAAAGGAACAACCAACGGTAATATTACCGATATGGACGGTAAATTCACGTTGGAGGGTGTAAAGAATGGAGATATCATCCAGATATCTTTTATTGGGTACGCAACTCAGGAAATCCAGTACACAGGGCAAGCCTCTTTACAAATCAAATTAACAGAGGACACACAAAAATTGGACGAAGTAGTTGTAACTGCATTAGGCATGAAACGTGCAACGAAAGCTTTGGGATATGCCGTAACTGAGATTAAAAGTGACGAATTAAACGCTAATGTCATAAACCCAGTCGCTGCTTTACAAGGTAAAGTAGCAGGTGTGGAAATCTCAGGTTCAGATGGTGGTCTCTTCGGTTCTAGTAAAATTCAAATTCGTGGTGCTTCAACACTAGGCTCCAACAACCAACCAATTTATGTTGTAGACGGTGTTATTCTTGATAATGCAGTTAAGAATGGTGATGCCGACTGGAGCGCTAGTGATACAGACTGGGGTAATGAACTAAAAAACTTGAACCCTGATGATTTTGAATCTGTTTCCGTATTAAAAGGTGCTGCTGCTACAGCACTATATGGTTCACGTGGTTTGAACGGTGCAGTCGTTATTACAACAAAGAGCGGTAAAAGTAAAAAAGGTCTTGGCATCAACTTCTCACAGACGTTTGGTATTGACCATGTATATGGAGGACCTGATTTTCAGAACGTACGAGGAGACGGTTACATGTCCGGATACAATAATTACAAATCATCCGGTAATATGCAGGACACAAACTCATTCTATTTGAATAGTAATGGAGACCGTTCCGTTGCATGGGGTGGCGGTGTATCTTATGGTCCTAAATTTGATGGTCAACCGATTGAATTCTATGACTATTCGACGGTTAATTATTCTCCGTATAAGAACAACTTTACAGATTCATACGATAATGGTTTCAATTCCAATACAAACATATCTGTTCAAGGTTCGAATGATAATTCATCATTTTATACGTCGTTATCTTATAAACATGCCGATGGTAATACGCCCAACAACTCATTCAAACGTATTTCCTTCTTAGGCAAAGCGACTCATAAGATCACAAAAGATGTAGAGATTGAAGCCGGCATCTCTTTCGCTAATTCAACACCCAAGCAGGGTGGTAATACAAACCTTGGGGAGTATTTTATTGATGGAACTTTCAGTCGTATGTATGATACCCGTTATTGGAGAACTCGCTATAAAGGTTCTCATGGAGGTTTGGCTAGTACTGATTACAATGATGAATACGGTAATGCTCCAGGTAAAAATATTTGGTGGAGTATCTATGAGAATGAGTATACCCAAAAAGAAACATCAGTACGTCCCAGCCTAAAATTAACAGCCGATTTAAACAGTTGGTTGAAGTTTACAGCTGAAGGTAATTACAATTACTACTATAAACGTAACGAATCCAAGGAATTAGGTAGTGGTTACGCGAATGAAGGCGGTTACTACAAATTGGGACAATACACCAAAGAACAAACCAATTTAAATGCAAACTTCTCTTGGAATAAAGAGGTAAGCGATTTTAATATCAGCGGTTTCATTCGTGGTGAATATTATCACAACTATCAACAAGAATTACAGTTGAACACCAACGGAGGATTGGTTATCCCTGGTCAATTCTTTATCGGGAACTCAAAGAATACCATTGGCACTTCAGGCAATATTTCCGGTGAAAAAACAATTTTATCTGTAGCTGGTCAGCTTGCTTTCAGCTGGAAAGATCAAGTATTCTTAGATGTAACTGGACGTAACGACTGGTCTTCATCTTTGGTTTATGCAGACAAGCATGGTAACTATTCATATTTTTATCCGTCTGTATCTGCTTCTTGGTTAATACATGAAACATTCCGTGATAAATTGCCGGAATGGATATCATTTGCTAAAGTGCGTGGATCATGGGCACAAGTAGGTAATGATACGGATGCTTATACTATCAACTCTGCTTACTCATTATATGGCATCGACAATACATACGGTTTGACAGTTCCGTCAACATCTTATTCCAATAATTTGAAACCAGAACGTAAAAACTCTTGGGAGTTGGGTCTTGATTGGCGTGTGCTGAACAATCGTATTGGCGTAGATTTGACTTATTATAAGGAAAATACCAAAAATCAAATCATGTCTATCAGTGTTCCTTCTGAATCAGGATTGTCTAAGCAGTTGATTAATGCGGGTAATATCCAAAACCAAGGTGTGGAAATCTCATTAAATACAACTCCGTTTGAAAATAAGGATTGGACTTGGGATTTGAATTTTACTTATACAAAAAATAATTCTAAGATTGTTGAACTACATGAAAATGTAGCCAATTATATCACATTGGTCGGTGATGCCGCTTATGGTAACTTCCGTATCGCGTCTGTTGCTGAAGTGGGAGGCGAATATGGTTTGTTGAAATCTGATGCGACTCCTTTCTACGATGAAAAGACAGGATTGCCAATTCTTGAATTAGCATCTTATAACAGTCGTCATTCTGTTTACTATTCTCGTTCTGGAGAAGTGAAAACTGTCGGTAAAATCCAACCGAACTTCTTAGGTTCTGTAAACACAAGTTTAAGATATAAGAACTGGACATTACGTGCTTCTTTCGATATGCGTTTTGGTGGTATGGTGGCAATTTATGGTTCTCACTATGGTACTGCTTATGGTTATTTGAAAAATTCTCTGAATGGAACAGATGCCGAGCATGGAGGTATTACTTATACTTCAATTTGGGATGGCTTAACTTACGATGATGGTATTATTCCGAATGCAATCATGCCAGGTGGAAAAACGATTGACACTCCGAACGGATCTTATACAATTGCAGAAGGTGGTGAATTGTATGCTGATTTGGTAAACCGTGGTATTGTTGACCCACAACATGCTTCTTCTTGGAATTATTGGAACAATTCATGGGGACGTGCAGCCGTATGGAAAAACAACGATTGGTTCCATGAGCTGAATTATATCGCTTTACGTGAAGTATCTTTAAACTATCGTATGCCAAACAGTATAGCGAATAAGATCGGCGCAGCAGGTATCAATCTGACATTGACAGGACGTAATTTGGGTTATTTATTAAACTCCCTACCGAATAACTTCAATCCGGAATCACTCCGTGGTACTCAATCCGGACAGTTCCTTATTCGTTCTGTAAGTCCGTATACAGCTAGCTATATGTTAACAATTAATGCTACATTCTAAATAATAGGAAAAATTGATATTTATGAAATCATATAAATCTCTTTTGGCAGCACTTGCCTTTACTTCCGTTATAACAACAACGACTGGGTGTCGTGAAGATTTTTCAGAAATAAATCAAGACCCTTCAGCAGTTGTAACGGCGCGAATATCCTACCTGTTTGCTGATGTCATCAACAAATTTGAACCGCAAGGATATTTGGAATATTATTATAATGCCCCGATGAAATATGCATGGGCCGGTATGGGCTTATCAACTTCCGGTGCTTCTGACAATATTTTGACATTGACTATTGATGGCGAACAAAGTCGACAATATATTAATGTACTACGTGTGATCCGTGCCATGGAACATGAAATGGAAATGTTGGATGAAGCAGGACGTACAACCAACGCCGCTTATCTGGCAGCCGCTAATGTGATGAGTATCTATCTTGGTATCTTCGCAACCGATATGTATGGCTCTATTCCTTACGTAGAAGCCTGTTCTGCGGCCTATGGAGGAACATTGATTCCGGCTTATGATGATGTCGAATCGCTCTATGATTTGTGGTTGAACGAACTGGATGCCTCTATTACAACACTGACATCCGCATCGGCAATTATGCAATCCAGTCAGGATGTTGTTTATAAAGGTGATACAAATAAATGGGCGAAATTTGCCAATTCTTTAAAATTGCGTATCGCTGTTCGCTTATTGGCTCAAAACGAAAACAAAGCTAAACAGGTTGCTTCAGCTGTAGTAAATGCATCATGTGGTTATATTGATGCATTAGACGAAGACGTGAGATTCAATAAAGGAGCTGTTGCTTTGACAGGTAGTGTAGATGATTATATTTACCACTGGAGTAACGGGTTTACAGGTTGTGCCGGAACAGAAACAGTTATCAACTTCTTGGTTGAAAACCAGGATCCGCGCGTTCGCTTTTTCTATCAGAAAAACAATTGGAACTCTAAAATTGTACAGGGGTATTATGATGCAGGTTTGAAAATTCCTGATTTCATAGAAAAGAATGTTGTTTCTGAGGTCGGAGCTGACGGTAAGAAGAAGTTTGTGAAATGGGGTGGCCTAGGTGAACCATGGGTGCGTTATTACGGTATAACCGAAGACTGGTTAGCAGGTAATGACAATACCGGTAAATACAGGTGGTATTTCCCTGCTACTTATCCCGAAGCTGACAAAGAACTGTATCTGCATAATAAAGAAGGTAACAATCCGACCAGTTATACAGCCTATTCTATATTGAACCGCATGATGATCAATGGTCGAACTTACACATCCGCTTCACAAGTAGAAGCTGCAACATTGCCTGATGATTCTTATACATTTACAACACAGAACCGTCCTTGGTATGGCATGTATCTAAGTGCTGCGGAAGTGAACCTTTATTTGGCAGAGTTTGCTATGTTGAATAATCAAGAATCACAAGCAAAGACTTATTATGACAAAGCACTTGCTTTCTCTGTTCAATCTTATAATGAATTGGCAAAAGATAACCAAGTAGCTTATTACAGCAATGTACAGGGATGTTTCGGTTATGATTCTAACGAAGGTTCTATTGATCTGAAAGACGGTGAAATTGCAACCATGATGAGCAATGATAAATACGCATTTACTGGTACTGCTGCCGAAAAATTGGAAAAGATCTACTTGCAGGAACTAATTCATTTTACGTTATATCCGAACGAAGTGTATGTTACTGCTCGTCGTTCCGGCTATCCGAGCTACAACTCGACAATTTTACCACGTAAGAGTTATGCAAATGTTCCGGCTTCTAGCATTCCGCGTCGTTTCCCAACAGGTGCTATCACAGATGATGATCTTGCCGCAGATGTGAAAAAAGCTGCTTATGCAGCACAAGGGTTAACAGTTACCTCTTCAGGTATGTATAACTCCGTTCTTGCAACAGAACGTTTGTGGCCTGATAAAAATGCTCCAGAATGGGGTAGCGGCCGTAAATAATATTTACCAATAAACATCAAAGGAAGTGTGTCAAAACGATTTTGTTTCCATATCTGACACACTTCCTTTTTATTTTTAATATCTCAATATGAAAACACATATACTCTTGATTTGTTTATGTTTGGGTTCAATATTACCACTTTCGGCACAACAATTTAAACGGATTTTCCTATTTGATGATTTTATGAAGGCACAAATAGCGTTCCGCAATAAAGCGATCTCATTTGTTACTCTTAATTATGACGCATCAAATAAAATAATGCTTTTTCAACAAGAAGAGGATATGATGGAAATAACTAATACGGCCTTGATTGACACGATAACAGTTGGCAGACGTAAATTAGTCCCTGCCACAAAAGGGTTTCACGAAGTTGTACACTTGGATAACGGAATAGTTTATATAGATTGGTTATTGAAAGATGTAAATATCGGTTCAAAAGGAGCTTTAGGATCTGTAACCCAAGGAAGCGTTCATAATCTACAAATGAGCGATTTGGGATTGAACGGAACGGAAATGTACACACCCTATGCTTCACAGAAAATAGGTAGTACGGATGTCTATCGACGGAAAAACGACAATACATATTATATAAAAATAGATAATAAATCGGTAAAGATAAAATCAATTAAACAATTGATAAAACTTTATCCTAACCATAAAGATAAAATCGAGGCTTATATCAAACAAGAAGATATTCAGATGAAAGATGTATCGAAAGTGCTTATGTTGTTAAACTATTGTTTAGGATTACAACCTTGATTTCTTTTTCCATAAAAACAGCTTCACACATCACCAATGCACTATGCCGCATTGATTAACAAAGAGGAACCGGTTGACGCCGCTTATTCGAAACGGCGTCACCTACATACCTTCCCAATATTCGAATCCACCACCAGGCTATCCGGCAATTCCGCCGGTTCCGGACGCTTCACATAAATGCACATTCTTCGCGTCCCGTCTTCCACCAGTATGCCATCGGCCACAAATTGTTTGAGCTCTTTGCGTGCCAGATATTGGGTACAACCGTTCAACCCCTGATAAGCCAGGGTTGTAATATATGCATGTCGCTCCAGATACCGCAACAACCGGCTTTCTTTTTCTTCCTGTGAAAAATCAGTTACTTTTGGCTCCTTATAACGTTCCACCGGCATTGTTTTCAGTTCATGCTTCAGTCTGGCACAACAACGGAAATTCACATTCTTGAAATGAACGGATTCACTACGCAACTCCTTCTTGTCTTCTACCGGACGCGATTTCAACGATACACTGAAATAGCCGATTCCGTCGAGATAAACATTATATCCATCGCGTAGTTTCTCTTTCAGCATGTCGGAGAGCAGACGGACCGCCCCTTTCAGGTCGCCATCAGTATAAGTGGAACGCGAAGACGCTTCCTCTATTAAACGATCGGTACTCACTGTATCCCGGGGAACTATGCGGGGATGCAATACGACTTTCTTACCTGAACCCTTTTTAGGCGGATTCTGCTCCATCTTGTAAATTGCTGTCATACCAGTGTGTTTTTATCATCCGGCCTATAGACTTTTATGACTAAAGACTGGACTTAGTAAGTATTTGACCCAGGTCAACCATATATTCGCCCCAGGTCGAACTTCAATTTGACCTAGGTCAACTATAAGGTTCACCCAGGTCGAAAGGTTAAGAATATACGACCAAAGATATAAAATATAAGTGGATAAACAATTATTATCTTCTTTATTTTCAATAGATGAAATAGTTGTAGCCTTCCTGATAATGATCGGTCTTTACATGCTGTAAACCGGCATTCAGGTACTTACCTTTGGAAAAAATCAATTAAAAAAGAAGACAAATGAAAGCAACTTTATTCAGTGCAAATCAGAAAGCACAAAAGACAATCGAGATGGAAAAACTGATCGGACTGATCCGTGACGGTTACAAGGAAAAGCAAGTGGCAGCCCTGCGCGAAGAATTGCGCTACACCATTCCCGGGGTTTCGGTAAAAGAGGCGAACCGGTTACCGGTCGTCTACTTCTGTTCTACCGTAAAAAAACAGGATGGAACGTTTGTCAGAAACCAATATAACGGATTGGTCTTGCTCAAAATAAACAATCTCGCCAACCGCAACGAGGCAAAAAATGTCCGCCGGCAAGCAGCCGGATCATTACAGACGATGGCAGCTTTTATCGGATCAAGCGGAAAGAGCGTAAAAATTATCATTCCTTTCACATTGCCGGATCATACTGTCCCACAGAACGATACGCTTATTCGTTTTTTTCATGCCCGGGCCTATGACAGGGCTGCAGCCTATTACCGAGAAGAGTTGCAACAACAGATCACTGTTGAAGAAAATGAATTGGATGCAGCCTGCCGACTTTCATTCGATCCGGATATTTACTACAATCCGGACGCCCTGCCTGTCCGGATCGAACAACCTTGGGAGATGCCGGAAAAGCTACCGGTTTCTGCACCGTCACCAGCCGTGACAGACCCGCTACAACGCCTCGTTCCCGGTTATGAACGAAGCCGGATCGTTTCGTTACTTTTCGAAAATTCATTACGGCAAGCTATGGATGCGACCGGTTATCGAAAAGAGGATGAAGATATCAAGCCTTTCCTTACTTGCCTTGCCGAGAACTGCTTCCGCAGTGGTATCCCGGAAGAAGAGGTGGTCAAATGGTTGCCGGTACATACCCATTTCCGGATTTTTGAAGCGGAGATACGGACAACCGTACACAATGTCTACCGCCTGTCCTCCGGTTTCGGTCGAAAACCGTGTATCCGGCCGGAGCAGGTACTCGCTTTTCAAGCCGACGAATTTATGAAACGCCGGTATGAATTCAGATATAATAATATGAAGGGAGATGCGGAATACCGCGAACGCAAATCGTACTATTTCAATTTCTTTCCTGTTAACGAACAGGTCCTCAACAGTATCAGTCTGAATGCGCAGGAAGAAGGTATTCCGCTATGGGACAGGGACGTGAAACGTTATATCTATTCCAACCGTGTGATGCATTATTCGCCTATCGAGGAATATATGCTGGAGTTGCCAGACTGGGACGGGATAGACCATATCCGCCGGCTGGCCGATACATTGCCCTGCAACAATCCGGAATGGAGAAACCAGTTCTACCGCTGGTTCCTGAGCATGGTGGCCCATTGGAACGGGCTGGACCGGATGCATGCCAACAGTGTCTCCCCTCTTTTGATCGGCAGGCAAGGATGTGGCAAGTCCACTTGGTGCCGGAATCTGCTTCCGCCCGAATTACTGGAATATTACACCGACAGTATCGATTTCAGCAATAAACGTGATGCAGAATTGTTACTGAACCGTTTTGCCTTGATCAATATTGATGAGTTCGATTCGGTATCGCCTTCCCATCAGGCATTCCTGAAACATATCCTCCAGAAACCGGTCATTAATGCCCGCCAGCCTTATAAACGCAGTATCCAGCCGCTGAAAAGGTATGCATCTTTCGTTGCGACCTCCAACAATGCCGATTTGTTGAACGACCCGACAGGAAGCCGGCGTTTCATCTGCATCGAACTGACCGGTAACATCAACCATGCTATCGGGTTAAACCATAAGCAATTGTATGCCCAAGCTGCCGCCGCACTACGTAACAACGAACGCTATTGGTTCACCTCCGAAGAAGAAACTGCGATCATCCGGAACAACCACCAGTTCCAACAGATTCCGGTTGAAGAGCAACTTTTCTTCCAATATTTCCGCTTGCCAGAGACAGGAGAACAAGGCGAACTGCTCCCTGCCGCCGAAATATTGAGACGGATCGAACAACGGAGCAAGATAAAATCCGGTATCCGCAACATGGCTCTGTTCGGACGACTGCTGCTAAAGAATAATGTAATCAAAAAACATACAAAAACAGGCAATTACTACCATGTAATCGAAATCTGATAAAACAACGAGGTGACGCCATCCTCCTATCATGACGTCACCCCCCAAACACCTATGGTACAACTTATTAAAATGCCTCTCCGAAATATGACGCCGGATGTACTAAAATCTAGGTGATATTCGTCGCAAACGCCGCCCAAACAAGAAATTACTTAAACTCTTTCACTGTAATAGTAAATTGCAACGTCGAGCACAAAGGAATATACGGATAAGGATAACTCTGATCTCCATAACCTAACTGGTATGGGATAATTGCTTCCAGCCTCTCCCCTTTATGAGTTTGCAGCAAAAGAGCAGAAAGTCCTTTGATCAGATCGGGACTATCCAAATCCAAGGTAGTTTCCACCGGATTCCCTTTGCTATCCCCAACAATCTGATCTTTAGAAACAGGCAATATGCCTAACATCGAAACTTTCACATCTGATTTTATCGTCGGAACAGAGTCAACCTCGCCGATTTCCAATATGCGATACAACAAAGTATCATCCTCCACAACTAACTGTTGATACAACAATTGACCATCATCTTCCACTATCACCTTCTTTTCCTGGAAATATGCCTGGTTCTGAGCGATCCACAGTTTCTCTGCTTCCGTATAAGCAGGTATCGTCTTTCCCACATCATCACTACAGGCTACCAAACCGATAATCATCATCACAGCCCAACACAGAGCTACATACATCGACTTCATTTTCTATTTCTATTTATGATTAATATTTCTTCTCATTCGCCAGATTCCACATATTCAGGAAAGAGGCTTTCGTGATATCGACTACCTTATTCCAATTCAGCTTTTCCGTATGGTCGCCCGGCATATGGTAGTCCGGATGACCGTTGGTGTGATACCAGATAATGGGAATACCACGTTTGGCAAAAGAGCCGTTGTCACTCCCTCCTACCGGCTTGTCCCAGGGGTGATAAATCGGTTTCAGGTTCAGATTGTATTTCTTGATATCATTCTTCAGCCAGTCACCAAAAGCCTTGTTTGCTTCCGTATAGAAATAATCGACCTGCTCGGGAACCACTTCGTTCGAATTGCGGCCGATCATATCATAATTCAAATATCCCTTTATATCTTTCAGGAACGGACAGTTCTGCACAAAATATTCAGAGCCTAGCAATCCTTTTTCTTCACCGTCCCAGAAAGCAAAGATTACCGTACGTTGCGGTTGCTCACCGGAAGCCAGGAATGCTTTTGCAACCTGAAGGACAGCCGATACGCCCGAAGCATTATCATCCGCCCCGTTATAGATCTGGTCACCGTCCAGCATCGGATCGAATCCCAAATGATCATAATGAGCTCCGATGATAACATATTCATTCGGATTCTTCCCTTCTATCTTACCCAGGATATTACGCATGGATAACTTCTGATGTACACCTTGCTTCAGTTGGGCGATCGAATCAGGATGCACCTGGAAACGTCCCCTCTTCTGGCGTTCCTTATTATAAGCCTCGAAAGGTTGGTAATAAGACTCATTCAAGGGAGCGATGCCCATTGTCTTCAGGTTGGAGACGATATACTCGGCAGCAATCCGTCCTCCCTGGAAACCGGCTTCACGCCCTTCCAGTTCGTCACTGGCCAAGAAACCGATATAGGCTTCCGCATTTTCCTTATTGATAGTGTTCAGTCCTTTTTCTACAGGCGACTGTGCCCAAAGGGTGGTAGATAGCATGACGGATGCTACAAATAAACCTGTTCTTTTCATTGTATGATTGTGTTTTACAAATTATCGGAAATACTTAGTTTCAGCTTCCGATCACAAAGATAGAAGATAAATTGAAGAATTGTAAGGGATAGAAAATAAAAAAAGGCTAATCTTCGCTGTTCTGTCAGCGTCGAATGCCCATCTCTCGATCTCTCACCAGTCTTATAAAAGACCCTGGTGAAGAGAATACATCAAAATAATATACTTTCTTTTTGTTTAATTTTTTGCGTTAGCGCCCATTTCTTCCAACAGGCGACGGATTTCAGCATTTACTCGCTGACTCATTGTACCATTTCTCATTGACTGATAACGATCAGCCTGATAACGCAACATCGCTAAAGTACGAAGATTTTCTTCATTTCTACTTGTCATCATAATCTTTACTTTTTTATGTCTTCCACGCTTGGAAGACTCGTTAATAATTAACCTAAACCTTAATCTTTTCTTTTTGTTTACAGTGCAAAGATAAGCACTTTTTCCAAAACTATGCTATAAAACATATAAATTATTTCTATCTTTACATTTATTTAATCTATAGAAATAGATTTTCAGAAGATAACCTCCCTACTCCACTTCGGTCAATTCACCTGTAACTGAATTAATTACAAAGCCTCTAACCGTAATATCGGTAGGAATCAACGGGTGGTTGCGAACTTGTTCGACTGTATCTTTTACTGAGCATTCTGTCGAGTCAAACCCACGAAGCCAGTATTTAAAATCGATTCCGCAGTAACGGATCATATCGATTCGCTCAGCGGGAATCCCCCGTTTCTTCATTGCTTCGATCATCTCGTCGCTGTCCATATGCTGGGCACCGCAATCAGAATGACCAATGATCATGATCTCGACCACTCCCAGTTCATAAATAGCGACCATCAGACTGCGTATCACACTGCCGAACGGATGTGAAATGATTGCACCGGCATTCTTTATGATTTTCACGTCGCCATTCTTTATGCCCAATGCGGCAGGAAGCAATTCTATCAGACGAGTATCCATACAGGATACGATGGCAATCTTTTTATCGGGATACTTATTCGTTATAAACTTTTCGTATCCTTTCTTATCTACAAATCCCCGGTTGTATTCAAGTAATTCGTCTATCATGAGTCTGTCTTTCTTTTAATATAATACTAGCTATATAAATAACAACACTGGTTCAAATAATGTTGTGGAATTTCAACGCTTTGAATATCCCGTCCTCATCGACGGAATCGGTTACATAATCCGCATATTGTTTTACGTCGTCGTCAGCATTCCCCATAGCAACCCCGATCCCGGCATGCTGAAGCATGGCTACATCATTACCGCCATCTCCGAAAGCCATACATTCATTTAATGGTATCTTAAAGTATTCCAGCATTTTATCAATACCGATCCGCTTGCTGCTTCCGGCAGGTACCACATCGGTAAACAACGGATTCCAACGGGTGGACTCGCAATGGGATAAGATAGACATGATCTTTTTCTCCTGTTCGGCAGTAAAAAATGAGACTAACTGGTAAACCGTCTTTCCCCTCATTTCACTCAGAGGACGGATAGGCGGCTCCGGAAAATTCAGCATATTAAAGATTTCTTCCACCGTTTCATCCTTATAATTCATAAAGATTTCTTTTTCCTGAACAAAAGCACAGGGGAAAGACTCTTCAGTTTCCAAATAGCGGATCAATGCATCGATATCCCTGTCGGGAATGCTGTGTTTATAGATCACTTTATCTTCTCCGGCAAAACAATATCCACCGTTCAGTGTGACATATCCGTCAAATTTTAAATCTCCCAGATTGTTGATGGAACTGTAATGACGACCTGTTGCTATAAAAACTTTAATACCTTTCTTCCGTAAGATATCCAATGCGTCAATGGTAGAGCGGGGTACTTCATGTGTCTTAAAACTGACCAACGTCCCGTCTATATCGAAGAAAATTGCCTTAACCATACTTTTTCTAATAACCTAAATTTGATACAAAGATAAGAATAAATAAACACATGCGGATTTTTATATACCTTTGTAAGTAAGATCTTAATAACAATTTAATAGGTAAGCTATGGAATACAGACAATTAGGAGGATCGGGACTTTATGTACCCGTGCTTTGTTTAGGGACTGCTACTTTTGGAGGTACAAACGGTTTCGAAGGATGGGGACATACCCAAGTGGACGAAGCCAAACGCATGATAAACCTTTGTCTCGATGCGGGTGTAAACCTGTTCGACACTGCTGACGCATATTCAGACGGACTTTCTGAAACGATATTGGGGAAAGCTGTTGAAGGACTGAGAAATAAACTGTTGATATCGACCAAAGCCACATTCAACCTGAATCCGGAAGGACGCAACGCTATGGGTTCTTCCCGCTTCCACCTCATCGAGGCCTGCGAAGCCAGCCTGAAACGGCTGAATACCGATCATATTGATATTTATCATATGCATGGATTTGACGCCAATACACCGGTAGAAGAAACGCTTCGCGCTCTGGATGATCTGATCACTGCCGGAAAAATACGGTATATCGCTTGTTCTAATTTCTCCGGATGGCATCTGATGAAGGCTTTGTCTGTCTCCGAACGCTATGGCTGGAGTCGTTATGTGGCACAGCAGGTTCATTATTCTTTGCTCAACAGGGAGTTTGAATGGGAATTAATGCCGCTCGGAATCGATCAGAAGGTAGGTTCCATCATCTGGAGTCCTCTTTCAGCAGGACGTCTGGGCGGAAGATACCGGCGCAACAATCCGATACCGGCCGACGGACGTGTGGCTCGCGGCGGAAGTCCTATCCCCGATGAAGCTACTTCCTACGAACGTTTATATAATATAATGGATGTATTGGATGAAATAGCAGAAGAGACAGGACATTCGGTAGCACAATGTGCGCTGAACTGGTTACTGCAACGCCCAACTGTTTCCAGCCTGATAATCGGGGCCAGCACAGAAGAACAATTAAAACAGAATCTGGAGGCTGTCGGCTGGAACCTGACACCGGAACAGGTAAAAAGACTGGATAATGCCAGCCAGGTCACCCCTATTTATCCATATTGGCACCAGGCACAATTCCCGTTTTTGAATGCACAGATTCAATTTTAGAAATAATTGAACCTACTTTTCCCTTGATGGAAAAGTAGGCAAAAGATCAAGGCTACACCTGCTTCGCTACTTCGCATCCTCCGTTCGCTGTCGTCTGTGAACTCGCTGCGCTCAAACAGCACAGCCTCCGGGCGCTCTCTACGGATGCTTCGTTTAACGCTCATCAGCTGAGGCCTTTCATAGAACGCTTTGCGTTCTCTTGGGATTGCTGATACTACCTGTTAAATCCGAAAGTTTTTGTTTTATAAGTATCGGTGTCGGCCATCCTAAGAGGAAGCATAGCTTCCTTGGAAAGGCCTAAGCGGGTGAACGTCCGCGTAGGTGAAAGACGGAACGGTTAAGAAAATCCGTTGTTTGAGCATAGCGAGTTTCGGATTTTCGAGTGGAGTCTTTCACCGGAGCAGTGAAGCCGGTTGAGCCTTGAACTTTTGGTTACTTTTCTTTCAAGAGAAAAGTAACATTCAAAACTGATAATAACTGAGCAGTTTAAATATAATGTCCCTAATCTATAATACCTATATCAATCATCTCTTATCCCTTAAAACCTCCTGCAACATAGCAACCTTTTCTTTTTCTGCTTCCAGAAGTTTATCATAAAGTTCCACTATTTTATCAATGGGATTAAAGGTTGGACACCAATTGACAGCGGATGATTGATTATCAAATGTATTTGCAACAATATTAATAGAAGTTCCATCTTCCATTTCGGTAATGGCCTCAACAGGAATATTTAAAGCTTTAGCAATCTTTTCCAGTATTTCTATTTCCAATTTATCCCTTTTCTCATAACCGGACAAAGTAGCCTGTGAAACACCTATCTGTTCTGCAAGCACATCCTGATTAACATTTCGCCATTCCCTCCAACGACGAACATTCGCTCCATGATTACTTTTCTTTACTGTTGCCTCCATATTAATTATTGTATATGATTTACCTAATGCAAAAGTAAGTATTAATCCTGATAATATTTTATTTAATAGAATAATATCCGCCGATAAGACTCCGAATAATATTACTACCACATTTAATAAGAAATCAGCTTACCTGATGAATCATCCCGTCTACATTTTATTCCTTTGCCTATCATTCATTAAACAGACAATAAAATGACTCAAAAAAACAATAGGAATTATGCAGAGCAAATAACCCTGGGATGCCTCGCAATCAACAAACCCCTTAGTTTTGTAAAAACGATCTTTCTTAACAGAGAACAGAATGAAAACCATTATATATTTAATGCCCAGAAAGAAACCAGCTTGGAAGTCCGGTTTGAGTCTTCGACACTGACTTGCTTATTCGATTCCAACAAAATGTGCAAAGGGGCATTTCTTTTCCTCGACGATACAATGGAACTTATTCATTATATCGATTATTGCAGTAAAACTTATCCGTGCGATCGGCTCCTTGAAGGATGGATCACACAGAATACCATAATCCAAATAAACATAGACACAAAAGAATGTAGTCTATTAATAGTACCTATCCGGCAAAACAAGGGATCGTAACCCTACTCTGCAACACCTGATTTTTACCTTCTCTTCTTCGACAGCGGCACAGAGATGAACCGATCAATCGAGAATTTACCCGGACCGGTAATATACATTAATATAAATACCACCAGATAAACAAAGGCCAGCTCTTTCACCGCAAAAGGATCACTCCCGTGGATAACAAAAAAAGCCATACACATAGTAAATATCATCGGTATCATTGCCAGACGATATAATGCGCCAAAAATAAATCCGATCGAGCAGGCAAGTTCACCAAAGATAGCAAGCCCCAACGACACATTACTCCCCACTCCCAGCGGATCAGGAAAAACAGCAGACATCTCCGCATAATTATTCCATTTCTGGATACCATGACTCAATAATAAGCCACCGAAGAGGATGCGCAACGCCAATAATAACAAGGAAATAGTAATTCCGTCAGGCTTCGACGGAAACAAAAATCTGTATATCGCCAACATAGTATTTTGTTTTATCTTAATTAATAACTTATATATAAAACAAAAGAAAAAATGAAAAGTTCATTCAATCCTGCTTAACACCCCAAACGAAAGTAAAACTAGATATCAAATTGTCAACTCACCCCACCCCAGAAAGAGATGTACGATCCCAACCCAATACCCGTTATAATTCACGCACTTCTCGGCGACTTAATGAATAACAGTTGATCACACTTAAACAGCATAAAACATCATTATGAAACATACAAGTAAGAATATAGAACAATAGGACCCGCATCAATCGAAAACATCACAAATATGCCAATTCAAAACCTGCGCCTGTTTACCCTGCTACAGAAAATAAAAATGTTGTTCAACATACTTTTCCCACGCAAAACAGCTTCTGAAAAAGCCAGAATCAACACTTATTAACAGAAATCTTGCTTTAAATAAATCCCCATCTCATTTAAAATGAAAAAAAACTCGTTTTAAACGAACCCCCAAATTATTTAAAACAAACAGAAAAACGCGCATGCCTCAACACCATTGTTAAATTATGTATTCAACACTCTTCTACAATACCGATCCAAAGCAGTACGCTCGTCATAAAAAACGGCCAAATAAAACCATTTTACTCTGCAACAGACCAATATCACTTCATTTTGTCAATTATATTATTTTCAAAGAGAAAGTAAACGAGAAGTATTTAAACAAAAAAAGCGACATCATACGACATCGCTTTTTTTGTTGTGACCCGGGAGGGATTCAAACCCTCGACCTTCAGAACCGGAATCTGACGCTCTATTCACTAAGCTACCAGGCCAAAGACGGGGCAAAAGTAAATATAATATCGGAGGAAAGCAAATGTATTGAGGATGAGTTTTCATATTCTTTCTTTTTTCTGCCGAAAAACATAACTTCTGATATTTTGCAACTTTCTTTAGTGGATATACTGCCATTTTGCAAATAAAAAGGGCTGCTATATTGCTATTTTGCCATTAATCATTATCTTTGCCACGCATATTTAACAAACACAAAGCACAACAAGTATATGAGCTATCTAATTAAACCTGCGGGATATAAGGCTTTGCTTAACCTGTCTCAAACAGAAATGGGTATCAAGAAAATCAAAGACTTTTTCCAGCAAAACTTATCTTCCGAATTACGCCTGCGTCGTGTCACGGCTCCTTTGTTCGTTCTGAAAGGTATGGGAATCAACGATGACCTGAACGGAACCGAACGGGCTGTCACTTTTCCTATCAAGGACCTGGACGATTCAAAAGCAGAGATCGTCCACTCGCTGGCTAAGTGGAAACGCCTCACTTTAGCAGACTATAATATAGAAGAGGGTTATGGTATTTATACCGATATGAATGCTATCCGTTCGGATGAAGAACTGGGAAACCTGCATTCCTTATACGTTGACCAGTGGGACTGGGAACGTGTTATGAGCCCTAAAGAACGCAATGTTGAATTTCTGAAAGAGATTGTGCGCCGTATCTACGCCGCTATGGTACGTACGGAATATCTGGTCTACGAAATGTTCCCGCAGATAAGGCCGTCTCTCCCCCAGCAGATTCATTTCATACATTCCGAGGATTTATTACAAAAATATCCTACCTTTACACCGAAAGAACGGGAAGACGCTATTGCCAAGGAATACGGAGCCGTATTCATCATCGGCATCGGATGTCAACTGAGCAATGGACAGAAACATGACGGACGTGCTCCGGACTACGACGACTGGTCGACTGTCGCTGAAAACGGACAGGTCGGACTAAACGGCGACCTGCTTGTCTGGGACGACGTACTGAACCGCTCGCTGGAGTTATCCTCTATGGGTATCCGTGTGGATAAAGAAGCACTGCTACGCCAGCTAAAGAGTTGTAATGCGGAAGAAAAGAAAGAACTATACTTCCACAAACGTCTCTTGAGCGGCGAACTGCCCCAAAGCATCGGCGGCGGTATCGGACAAAGCCGTTTGTGTATGTTTTATCTGCGCAAAGCTCATATCGGAGAAATCCAGGCAAGCATCTGGCCGGAAGAAATGCGTCAGGAAGCCCGTGCTGCCGGAATGCTATTAATTTAACTTTCAATTATGGACGTAAAGATCGAACAAAGCTGGAAAGAACGGTTAGCCCCCGAATTTGAAAAAGATTATTTCAAAGAGTTAATCAACTTCGTAAAACAGGAATACAGTCACGGAACAGTCTATCCTCCGGGACCATACATCTTTAATGCTTTCGAGCATTGTCCTTTTGATAAAGTAAAAGTAGTCATACTGGGGCAAGATCCTTACCACGAACCGGGACAGGCTCACGGGCTTTGTTTCTCTGTTCAGGACGGGACTCCTTATCCTCCATCCCTGATCAACATCTTTAAAGAGATAGAAAGCGACCTGGGTACGCCTATGCCTAAAAGCGGGAATCTGCTGCGTTGGGCAGACCAGGGTGTTTTATTATTGAATGCGACACTGACGGTCCGTGCACATCAGGCCGGTTCGCACCAGAACCGGGGATGGGAAGCATTTACAGATGCGGTAATCCACAAACTGACAGAAGAGCGCAGCCACATTGTTTATATACTGTGGGGTTCATATGCACAGCGCAAAGGTGCTTTTATCGATGCTTCGCGCAATATGATACTCAAATCAGCGCATCCTTCCCCCCTCTCCGCCTACCGCGGATTCTTCGGGAACAAGCATTTCAGTAAGACAAACGATTATCTGATAGCCACAGGACAGACTCCTATAGAATGGTAAATACCAAGATAAAGAAAGGGCGTTGAAAATAAATTCATCGCCCTTTCTTTATGTCTTTTCTATGAGATCAATACCAGTCCTGACCTGAACGAACGCTGCTGCTCTGGTTATACTTCAAGTCTTTCAGCAAGGAAGAACTTACTGCTACAGAGAATGTGTACGACTTATACGCTCCCACCGGAACGATACTTGCCGACATCTGGAAACAGTGCAGGTTACGGGTTATATTACAGGTCATAAACGAAATCTTTTTATTCTCGACGTCGTAAGTGGCATTGAAGTTAAAGCTCCAGTTCTTTGTCGGCTGGATATTTCCGTTAAAGCTCAGTGCATGGGTCAGCTTATACTTATACTCCAAGCGGTTCGGATCGAAATCGCCATAGCGTAACTGCATACTGTAATTGAAAGAAAGGCTCCAGGGGATTTTCGAAACCAGATAACCATCCGAATCATACTCTCCGGTATCTTTCTTCTTGCCACGCAAACGGCCACCTTCCTGAGTTCCTTCCGCATCCGCATTCTCACCATCCGCATTCTCGGCTGTCAGATTTTCCAATTCACCGTCTCCTGCATTCTCTTCCGGGATATTACTATCCGTTTTACCTCCGAACCACTTCTTGAACGTATCGTTGTTGAAAGTATAGGAGAAGCTGGTTCCTGTTGAACGCAGACGTCCGATACCTTTGCCGGCTTTCCAACGGGGGATATCCAGTCTTATCGGCTTTCCGTTTTTATCCGCACCATAGGTATAAGTATCGAATTGTCCGTTCAGATTCAACGTATAACTCTTTGAGAACTTCAAACGCAATCCGACAGAGAGGTCACTCCATTTGAAAGAGTCCGCCGCCATATTATAACTCATCCCCAAGGATAACTTATCGATCAGGCTGATCTTTTTAAAGCCGGTAGTATCTTTATCCGACTTAATTTTCATTTCTACGTTATTATCCAGCGAAAAGTTCAAACTACCCTGCTTTCCACTCGGGATAGACCCGTTGTGGGCGAAAGGAGAATAAACATAATCGATAGGATCTCCATTTGCATCTATGTACTGATAATGATCATAAAAACCAAAGATACTACCGCCAAAGTCAGGAGCGGCACTAATGCTGACAGATGGTTCGAAACGATGGCGGATCATCTCCACTTTATCTCCCAGGAAAGGAAGCGGCTTGTAAAAACCATACAACGTAGTCGAAGCTGATAACGACGCACTGTAGTTGTAAATACGATAGAATCCGTAAGTTGTATCACGATTTACCAAAGTATTCAGGTGCGGATCGAACTGCTTGGTGATCTTACTGGTATACCAGCTTTCCTTGTAATTGAAAGACGGAGATATATTGATATACTTGAATGCGGTAAATGTCGCACTGACCGGAATACTATGGTCCATCGAGTTCTTCCAGTCCTTTATGATATTCGATTTAAACAACTGGTTTTCCTTCGTTGTGATGCTATTCTTGAAATATCCCGAATAACTCATAGAGATCTTTTCATACCACCGTTCCTTTCCCACCGGATTCTTACGCTTGAACGGGAATATACGGCTCAGCGTAATAGTCAGGTCAGGCAATGTCACTGAGATCATGGAGTCTTTGGAAGACTGGTTCACGTTCATGGTTGCCGAAAGCGTCAACGGATTGTTCGGAAAACGCTGCGTGATATTGATACTGGAACCTTTTGTATTGTTTGTCGTATTCGGGTTATAAATACCCATCGCACTGTTACGGTCGAAACTGGAAGTCGCAAAATTGACACTGGCAGAAAAAGTCCGGTACGGATTCGCTTTCGGGTCCTGGCTGTGCGTCCAGTTCAACCGGAAGTCTTTCGACAGACTATAGTCGTCAAGCCCCTTATCGCCATACCTGCTGACCTGGTAAGCCGCATTGAAGTTACCCGAAAAAAGATACCTCTTTTTATAGGAAGACTGCGCCTGAAGCCCCCAGGAACCTTTCGTATAGATCTCACCAGTCACCGCCAAATCGATATAATCGCTCAGTGCAAAGTAATATCCTCCGTCGCGCAAACCAAATCCCCGCTGAGAGTCATCGGTATAGGTCGGCATAATCACACCGGAAGAATAAGTACTGGAAAACGGGAAGAAGCAGAAAGGCAGACCGATCGGATATAACGGTACATCTTCGATCACCATATAGACCGGACCTGTCACGATATTCTTTTTAGGACGGACCTTCGCCTTGGTCATCTGGATATAAAAGTGAGGGTGATCATGCTCATCACAAGTAGTATATTTACCACCCACCATATTCAGGACATCGTCGTCCATCTTCTTTGTACGACCGGCAGTTACGAATCCCTCTCCCTGTTGGGTGATCACATCGGTAATATACCCTTTCTTGGTATTGAAGTTATAACGCATCGTTTTCGATTCGTACTCCTGATCACCATCCTTAAACAACGGGTAACCGAACTCTTCACCGATAGAGTCGAGACCGAACTTGGCAAACACCAGGCTGCTGTCCAGGCTCATCTCTATATTTTCAGCCTGTAATCCGATCTGTTGATATTTTACATCACTTTCGCCATAGAGATACGCCCAGTTGCCGGCAGTCATTACCATAGAGTCTTTCGCCTGGTAAACAACCGGTGCATCGAGACCGACCTTATTGTTCTTGGTAGAGTCGGATACAAGGACTGTACTATCAGTGGCTGCCTGCGTTATCGTATCCCCATTGACTGGCAATACGGTATCACGTGGGGCAACCAGCTCCTGCGAATACATCATCAAAGCCCCTGCGAGAAAATATAAAAGGATAAATAAGCCTCTGTGTCTCATTAATTAAGTTGACAGTTGACAGTTGACAACTGATAATTAAAGATTGAAAATTGAAAATTGAAAATTAAGATTATCCTAATTGCCAATCGCCAACTGTCAACTGTCAACTATCAACTGTCAACTGAATCGTTACAGCGTGCAAATGTATAATAAATTAATGAGCCCTATAGCTTTTATTCCCCTAAAAAGAGTTTACACCAGTTATCAAAACGTATTACAGTATCTTCTCCGTACTTTGAAAGGCCCTGTTTTACCTTCTCAACGGACTTTTCCTTATCCAGTTTTGTCTTGCTGTAAAACTTATCGGCAAAACAGATCAGCTGTTCTTCCAACGAAACCGGCACCATTACACGTGAAGGAAGCGGAAGATGCCGCTCCTCTATCATTTCACGGGTTATACCGGTCCCGGTATGCCGTTCGCAAACCAATGCGTGGCGGGGAAAGCCTTCTTTACGCATCAGGTCAGCTCCCAGATAGCCGTGACAGATGTATTCGGCATCCCCAAAACAGCCGATCTCCGGAGCATTACACAAGAAAATGCCTATATCATGCAGCATAGCGGCTTCTTCTATGAACGGAATGTCCAGATTCATTTCCGGATGCATCCGGGCCAGGTTCAATGCTTTGTCGGCAACACTCCGGCTATGGGTAACCAATATATGATAAGCATCCGATTCTGCCGGATAATATTTTGAGATAATATCAATAGGATTCATTTTATCCATACCTTGTTTTAAGTTAATCCGGTTGCGAAGATACAGATATTTTATATTGGCTATCCAGTATACGGCTGATAAAATGCTATCCTCTGCTTCCGAGGCTATTCAGGTCGGGGTTGATTTCCTTGACGGCGTCTTTCACCTCTTTTTTTGTTACTTCACCGTCTGTTGCTACCTGTTGTACCGGATACCGATCTTCTTTGTGATCCAACACTAATGCTTCGGTTTTCGCTTTTTCTTTGATCTTTGGAAGTTTTGTTGTCATATGATTATTCTTTTTGTTTATATTAAATCAACACGAAATCAAGTATGATGGTTCAAGGCAAACATGTTAAATAGAAACACATTTAATCCTTTCGTTGCTTTAAAGAGACGAACATTTGCTACTTTTGCAGATAATAAACAGTAGGAAACGGATTATGAAAACAGTTTTCAGGCTTACACTTTGGTTTATCGGCATATTGCTCATGCCCGGATTACAAGCCGCAACAACTCAGGGACCTTTGGTTTTAGGTGCCGAGCGTATGGATGTGATTACCCGCTTGCTGAAAGACAAACAAGTGGGACTGGTTATCAACCAGACTTCTATTCTGGAAAAACAACAGAAACATTTACTGGATGCCCTGGTTGAAAAAGGCATTCAAGTGAAAAAGGTTTTTGCACCCGAACATGGTTTCCGGGGAACAGCCGATGCCGGAGAAGAAGTAAAAGACAGCCGCGACCTGAAAACCGGCATTCCCATCGTATCCATTTACGGCAAAAACAAAAAACCGACAGCCGAACAGCTAAACGGACTGGATGTTATCGTATTCGATATTCAGGATGTGGGAGCCCGTTTCTATACGTATATAAGTACCATGCATTATGTCATGGAAGCATGTGCGGAAAACGGTGTCGAGTTTATCGTACTCGACCGTCCGAACCCTAATGATTTTGTAGACGGCCCGATCCGTCAGAAAGGTTTTGAATCGTTTGTCGGTGTCGATCCTATCCCACTATTGCACGGCCTGACGGTCGGCGAACTGGCCTGGATGATCAACAGTGAAGGCTGGTTGAAAAGCTCTCCGGACAGTTGCAAACTGCATATCGTTAAAATGGAAAACTGGAAACATGGCGATCCGTACTGGTTGCCGGTCAAGCCTTCGCCTAACCTGCCAAACGACCAGTCGATCCGCCTATATCCGTCGTTATGCTTCTTCGAGGCAACCAACGTCAGTGTCGGACGCGGTACTTACTATCCGTTCCAGGTGATCGGATACCCGGACCGGAAATACGGCGATTTCGCATTCACTCCCGTTTCATTGCCGGGCTTCGATACGAATCCTTTGCAAAAAGACAAGGAATGCTATGGCATCGACCTCCGGGAATATCCTTTCGAGGGAGGATTGACCCTGCGCTTTTTCCTGGACTTCTATAATAAGGCGGGAAACGAACAGGCTTTCTTTTTCTCCCGTCCGCAATGGTTCGACCTGCTGGCCGGCACCAAAGAACTCCGTTACCAGATTGTCAGAGGACTGACAGAGGAGGAAATACGTGAGAGCTGGCAGCCGGAACTGGACAAGTATAAACAAATGCGAAAAAAGTATTTATTATACCCGGATTATCCACAAAAAACAATAAAGAATCGATAACCGTTGATTTTATTAGTCTTTTAATTATCTTTGTCCCCTCATAACATAGTATTAATATAAACAGTGTTATCTCTGGTAAATGTCGGATATAACACTGTTTGTTGTAATAGGAAAATAACTACAAGGGTAATAACAGGATACAATTCTTTGGAACGCTTTGAGCACATATTGCTATTATATCTTCTGATTTCTTTGGGAACAGGAAGAAATATGGAGGCTGCTACCGGCAATACTCCATATAAAGTACTTATTCTCCAGTCCTATACGGAGGATCTTATCACTTACTCCCAATTCGGCGACATGATTGCCGGGAAACTGGAGAAAAAGAATATTCTAACAAATATCAAAACATTCTATCTAGATTGCGAGCGTTATAATGAAAAGGAAGAGAATGAGCGGATGTTCCATTATTTAGACTCAATCCGGAATTGGGATCCCGATATTATCCTGTCAAACGACGATCAGGCCACTTATACATTGATGGCATGCAACCATCCGCTGGGAAAAAACAAACCTGTGGTGTTTTCAGGAGTAAACTTCCCCAACTGGGATTTACTGGAACAGCATCCGAACGTCACTGGTTTCTGGGACAAACCCAATTACCTAAAAACGATTGAACTCATTGAGAAATTATATGGTCCTTCCAAGATTCTGTTCTTCAAAAATGCCCGTTTCATGAGTCGGGAATCGTTCAGGACCATTCAGGAAGAGGTAAAAGGGACAGGCAGGGCATTGCGGATCGGTCTGTATCACCAAAAAAGAAATGAATACCCCGAAGATCTTCTACCGGGTAAACCCGATAAATCAGTTTTATACACAACAGAAACAGCATACCTTTCCGCCAAAGGCTTGCTCTCGATTTTCCAGAACAAACCATACACAGCATGTTTGCAAATCATCCTCGATTTTGATGTACTAACTATAGGCCGCCTGGCCAATGTTCCCAATTTCACAGTTATCAATAATGGGTTTAACGATGATAAAGGTATTACCGGTGGATATTTTACCACCCTGGATATACAAACGGACATTGTAACTGAAAGAACAGCTGAAATTCTGAACGGTGCCCTGACAACAGATTATACCATCACTGAAAGCCCGAAAATATATGCTTTCGACTGGAATGAAATGGTACGTTTTAATCTCAGTAAAAATGATTTGCCGGAGGGCAACGTTATCTATAACCTCCCGTTCTACGAGCGTTATCATAAGGCAATGATCATCACATGTGCTCTATTCCTGTTGCTGATCATATACGTCATCTCACAGTTGACCCTGATGTATAGAAGGGAGTTCAAACGTAAGAAACAGATACAAACCAATCTGTTCAAAGAGAAACGGTTCCTGAGACTGGCGCTGGAGGGCGGAAATACATATGCATGGAAGTTGGAAAACGAATTATTCATTTTTGAAAACGACTTCTTTACGGCAAATCAAATGGCTCCCCGCAAAATATCTCTTGCCGAACTGCTGTCTATCACGCATCCGGATGACCAGGGACACCTGCGCAGCCATATTCAGGATATCTATTCCGGAATCTGGGAAGAAACGACGATACAATGCCGTTTCAATTTCAACGGGAAAGGTTATTGCTGGTGGGAACTTCGTTACAACCAGGGAGAAGACAAAACGGATCCGGAACAGACAGTTATAGGTTTATGCCTGAATATCCAGGCATTTAAAGAAAAAGAAGAAAGACTGAAAGTGTTACAGGAAAAAGCGGAAGAGGCCAACAAAATGAAATCGGCCTTCCTGGCTAATATGAGCCATGAGATACGGACTCCTTTGAACGCCATCGTTGGTTTTTCGAATCTGCTACAAGAAGAAGAAGACATCACCGCAGAGGAAAAAGAGTTATTTAAAGATACGATCAATAAAAACTGCAACCTGCTTTTGAAACTGATCAATGATATTCTGGAACTGTCACGCATTGAATCCGGCCGGATGACATTCAGCTTTGAGACATGCAGGTTAAACGAACTGATCGATGAAGTCTACCAGACCCATCATCTGCTCATACCTCCCCATATTCAGTTTATCAAGGATATGCCGCCGTTGAGTATCGATGTCCACGTCGACCGTTTCAGGTTTACTCAGGTGATCACGAACTTTATCAACAATGCAGTCAAGTTCACCAGGAAAGGATATATCAAACTGGGATATGAATACAAAGAAAAAGAGGGATATGTTTATATTTATGTAGAAGACACCGGCATCGGAATCGCCAAAGAGGCCCTCGAAAAAGTATTCGAACGTTTCTACAAACAGGATGAATTTGCCCAAGGAACAGGGTTGGGCCTTGCCATCTGCAAAACAATTGCCGAACGCCTGGACGGGGATATCCTGATCACCTCGGAAGAGGGCAAGGGCAGCCGGTTCACATTAAAGATACCGGTTCGTACTTCCAGGCTATAATACAAAAATAGCCGATCCACTTCTTTGATCAACTATCCTTATTCTACTATATAAAAAATCACAACAACCACAACATTATTTATATAAATAAACACAACGCAATATTTTACCCAATAAAAAACAATCCAACAAGACTCTTTGAATGATTTGAATTATAAAACAAAACAACCTTAGTCCTTGGAGAACTAAGGTTGTTTTATCTCGCAAAAGTATGGATTAATTTTAAATAACAATAATATTTATTTGAAATATCGTTTTTTTAACTAAACCAATTAACATTTCATCTCTATAAGTACATGCAAATTCATATCAAACTTCATTTTTGGACCTTCAATCCACTTCGAAAGCAAATAAAAACCATAAAAGTACTTAGTTCTCCAAGAACTAATTAAAACTAATATCAATATGGCAGCTACAGAACCCAAAATGCGCAGTATTACAGGAAAATTAACTCCTAACGAGTTGACTGAACGCGAAGACGATTTCACTTGCAATGTGATTTACCAAGCAAAACGTACTATTAAAGACCTTTGCCAGCTAACATCTGCAAACAGTAAATTCACTGCTTCTGAATTAGAGAGTGCCTACAATGATTTGAAAGAACAGGCAAAAATCGAACTTTACAATGCCTCTACAGTTGAATTTGGCTTCGTTACAAACTCCTTGGGTGTCGATGGTCCGTTTATCGGTCCGGATGCAAAATTCGACCCAGCGAAAAACAATGTGGTTCTTCGTAGCGTACCCCTGGTTGAAATGAAAAAAGATCTGGGAAATATCACCGTAATCATTTCCGGCACAGCCGAAGGATTACCCGTCATAACAACCGTCACAGACGTAACAACAGGTAGCGAAAACAACCAGATCACCCCGGGCGGAGGCTTGAATGGTAAAGGGAACCGCGTGAAAATCGCTGGTGAAGAAGGCAAGGATGTTGGTTTCTATTTCGTTTCTACAACAGACGATACAGAAACAAAAGTTCCGGTAGCTTCACTGTTACGCAACGATCCATCCTATTTTTCTTTTATCATTCCGCCTTTGGCTGCCGGTACTTACTATCTGGAAATAGCAACTCAAGCCAGCGGAAATGCTAAGATTTTATTAAACGAACCCCGTCGTAACCGTTTCCCTTACATACTGACAGTCGGAGGAAGCGACAGACCAGAAATTGAATAATTCTTTTTCCGGTGATCGGAACAGTGCTTTTCCGATAGTCGGAACAGTACTCTTCCGATGACAGGAAGAACACTTTTCCGATAGCAGGAAGAGTACTGTTCCTACGAATGGAAAAATACCAAAACAACATCAGAGAGTTTTTTTACCTATAACATATTAATATTAAACTAAAAACGCACATTATGCTAAAAAACTTCAAACCAATTGGTTTAATGCTGTTTGCAGGCATATTATGTTCTCCTGAGAGCATAAAAGCCGACACAACACCCATTAGACCGAGTGTGAACATTTCCCAGCAAAACGGGAAAGTGACGGTTATTGTAGAGGATGAATTCGGTCCTGTTACCGGAGCATCCGTAGTTGTAAAAGGGACAACTAATGGTAATGTTACCGACTTAGACGGTAAAGTAGTCTTGGAAGGAGTCAAAAACGGAGCTACTATCCAAATTTCGTTTGTAGGTTACACCACCCAGGAGATCAAGTATACAGGGCTATCTAACTTGACTATCAAACTCCAAGAAGATTCACAAGCTCTGGAAGAAGTAGTGATTACCGGTTATGGTGGTATCCAAAAAGCAAAAACATTAACAGCATCAGCTGTTACCGTAAAAATGGAATCGATCGCCAAACTGCCCGTAACATCTATCAGTGACGGTTTGGGAGGTCGTGTAACAGGTGTTACCACCCAGTCCGGTTCCGGAGCACCGGGTGAAACGACCAAAATCTGGATCCGTGGTGGTGACAAAATTTTGTACGTGATCGACGACGTTGTAATGGAAACCGAGCAGGGAGAAATCTTCTTCAACCGCTTACGTCCGGACGACATTGCAACAATGACTATCTTAAAAGACGCATCTGCTACCGCTATCTACGGTCCGCGTGCCGAAGACGGTGTTGTAGTTATTGCCACTAAAAAAGGTGTTGCCGGACAACTGGATATCACATTCAACCAAAAGATATCCGTCATGACTCCTTCTTATCGTTCCAAAGGTATGAACACATACGATTACGCTCGGACCATGAACGATTTGTATGCTGCCAACTTCGAAGAGAACCCTAAATACAACAACACGGAAATGTCAAAATATTACATGGGGTATCTGAACCAGCAAGGAAAAAGCCGCGAGGAGATCATGAATCTGGTCAACGAAAGATACGGCATGGGATATAGCATGCAAGACATCAACAATTTGTTCGATCCTTTCACCACGCAAGGAGGCAATATTGAAGACTATTACCAGACATACGATCCATGGGAGTTTTTCGACCACGTACAACCCATGTACCAAACCAACTTGAGCGTGCGCGGTGGTGGTGATCGTGTAAAATATTATTCAAGTTTAGGCTACCTGAACCAAAAAGGTATCAGTGACACCTACGGATACGAGCAGATTAATGCTTTGTTAAACTCAGAAGCAGCTTTGCTGAACGACAAGAGCCTGAAGTTCACGTTAAACTTGAATGGTATCGTTTCAACTAAAGAACGTCCGGCGGAAGGAGACAATGTATTCAACAAAGCATTATTCGAAGGCGGAGAAATGCTAAACAAACCCGAACGCTGGAGTACCGGCTTGGAAAGAAACAATTCTCCGGCCGCCTTGCTCCGTACCGGATTTGACAATGTATACGATTATCGTTTGCAGGCCAACATGGGTTTGAAATGGAATTTGCCTTGGGTTGAAGGTTTATCCGTAGGTGCCAGCGTAAACTTCAGTACCAGCTACAGCATGAATAAAAAGTTCAGCCACCCGCAGGAAAATGTTTATTCCAGCCCGGCAGCTACAATGCCTAATAATTTTAACGCACAAGATGCCAGTGTTTACCAGAAATGGAACAACTATTTATTGACTACCGGTATTTACCAGGCAGACTATAGCCGTTCTTTCGGCAAACACTCCGTAAGTGGTATGATTACTTACCAAAGCCAGGTGAGAAATACCAATTACACCAACATCACCATGAAAGGATACCCGACCACATTCGTTCCCCAAATCGGAGCCGGAACAACCTATAATGGTTCAGGTGGTGGCGAAGAGAAATGGGGTTCTTCTTCCTGGGTAGGCCGTGTCACTTACGATTATGCCGGCAAATACTTGCTGCAATATAGCGCAAACTATAATGCGTCTTTGAGCTACAGTCCGGATAAACGTTGGGGATTCTTCCAGGCAGCATCAGCCGGTTGGGTGATGACAGAAGAAAACTTTATCAAAGACATCCTCAATCCGGATATCTTCAACATGCTTAAGTTGCGTTTGAGCTACGGTATCGTGGGTGGAGAAATCGGTAGTCCTTTCAGCTTTATGAACCAATACAAACAAGACGGTACGATCCTGCTTGGGGCAAATATGGGTAGTAATGCTGCTTGGATTGAATCAAATGTAGCCAGCGATTTGTCATGGTCACGTTCTCGCCAATTGAGTGGTGGTATCGATTTCGACTTGTTAAAGAACCGTTTAAGCGGATCGTTCGACACCTATTTATACATGAATCATGGTAAAGCCATGAACATGAATGAAAAATTGGTTTATACCCCTATTTTAGGTATGCCCAATACACCAAAAATAAACGCTCCATTCGAAACAAGCCGTAAAGGCGGTATTGAGTTCTCTTTGAATTGGAGAGATAAAATCGGTGACTTCAACTATCGTTTAGGTGTTACTTATTCTTACTGGGACGAACGCGTTACCCGTCATGAATCAGAAAGCACAAACTGGTATTATCCTAAATTAAACAGCTTGGGATTAAGAGCTATGCAGAATGTTTATGGCAGTACAATGATTAATACCGGTCTATTCGGTTCATATGAACAACTGTATAACGCTGTTTTAGACAATGGTAATAGCAACACCTACAACAAGAGCTATGCACTCGGTACGATGCAAATCGCAGACCGCAATGGCGACGGTATAATTGACAACGGTGACAGATATTGGGTAAACAAACCCGGCACAACCCCGCTTACTCTTTACGGTGTCACTCTCGGTGGTGGCTGGAAAGGATTGGATATTGAATTATTCTTCCAGGGAGCTGCCAATGTTACCGGTTCAATGCCGTCTCCGTTAAGAAGCCAGCAGGGGTATTTGTGGCAATACGCCAAATACCTGCTCAACACCAGCTACACGCCAGGCAATCCGAATCTCGACGCAACACTTCCATTGCCTAACAATGGCGGAAACAACTCGTATGGTTCAACCTTTATCGATCGTTGGGTATATGATGCTTCTTACCTGAAACTGAAGAACATCAGCATTCGTTATGACTTGAAACGTGACGTATTGAAAAACGTATCTTACATCAAAGGCTTAGACTTGAGTTTCGTTGTAACAAACGCATTCACTTGGGTAAACAAAAACTATCCGTTAAAGAACATGGCAGACCCTGAATATATTCCAACCGAAAGTATCTGGGGTAGCAGCGGTAAACTCGGAGCATATCCGACCCAGCGTTCTTACACATTCGGTGTAACAGTTACTTTATAATCAAAAACAACTGATAAATATTTAATTATGAGATTAATTGACAAAACAGGCCTCAACCTGTTATCAAAAAATAAAATAGCAAGATTCATCACAAAGACATCCGTTCTATGTGTTGCTATGGCTTCTGTAGGATTAACAGCCTGCGACCCGTTAGGAGTAGAACCTACAGATAAAGTATTTGAAGATGACTTCTGGACAAACGCCCAATTGTCACGCGCATACGTCTATAAGTTTTATACTTGGGCTCCGGCTACCGCAAACCAGTATTTTACCTCTGAACAATGGTCTGACAATGCCATCGGAAATGATGAAACCGACTGGACAAGTTATCGCCAAAACAGTTTTTATCAAAGAACTTACGATGCGCTGAACGGTATAGATGGTTTTTCCGGTCCTTGGGGTGACCAATACAAAAAGATCCGTGCGACTAATTTAGGTATCGAGCGTATCCCGACAGTTCCATCTATCCAGGAATCCGTCATGAACCAACTTTTAGCCGAATGTCACTTCTTTAGAGGCTGGTTGTACTTTGAATTGGAACAATATTGGGGTGGCGTTCCTTATGTAGACAGGGTTATGAATGTTTTCGATGAAACAATGTTGCCTAGGATCACCCGTGAAGAGTTGTTCGACAAAGTACTTGCCGACTTCGACAAATCACTTGAATATTTCAGCAAAACAGAGGAAACACCTCAACTCGGATTGGTGAACGCCGATGCCGTACAGACGATCAAATCACGTGTAGCCCTATATGCAGCATGTGCTGCAGATGCGGCCAAAAGCAATTTATATGAGAACCTGAGCGGTTCAGAAGAATCGAAAGCAATATATCGCTTTGAAAAAGGCTCGTCACACTATTATCAAATAGCATACGATGCGGCCAAGAGTGTCATTGGCAAATATAAACTGGATGAAAGCTATGCCAAACTGTTCAATAGCAGTGATGGCTATACCTCTTCCGAGTCTATCTGGCCTGTTATGTTCAACAAAGACAACCGCACCGGTTTTAATGTGGCATCTTGCCATGCCCCTGTCGGCAAGTATTACGGAAGTACAAATGATTTCAACAAAGATTGGGGTGTTCGCGGATCAACGTATCCCACACAAGATTTAGTTGACTGCTACTACCAAAAAGACGATGCCGACGGCAAATGGAAACAATGGTGGAAAACCAAACAAGCTACCGTAGACATGAACGGTTCTGTCGATGCCGATGGTAACTACAAAGCAGAAACGGAAAATTACGGCAAGATGTATGAAAACCGCGATGAACGATTCTATGCAACTGTTTTATATGATGGTTCTTATTATGCCGGCGTTGAAAAAGAAATGTATTTAATCGGTACATGGATCGACCTGTCAGAGCCAACCCAATCTGAAAAATACAGTGCTCTGCATACTGGTTTCAGAGACTCCGAAAACCTGTCTAAGCCAGTTAAATATGCTTCATCCAACACCATCACAAGTTATTATCCGGCCAAATACATTCAAGGTATTTTCAAAGAAGACGGGACATTGGAGACAGAGCAACGCAATGCATACTACTTCATGGTTCGCTATGCCGAAGTACTTATGAACTATGCTGAAGCCGCTATCAAACTGAACAAAACAAGCGAAGCAGAAGATGCAATCAATCAAATACGCAGACGTGCTGGTTTGGACAATTTCGATTCATCTGTTGTAGGACATGATTTATGGGAAGAATACAAACTGCAACGCCGTATCGAATTTGCATACGAAGTTCCGGGACATCGTTATTACGATTTGCTTCGCTGGAGTGAAGCCGAAGGTAAAACAACTATCGAAGAATTGAACCGGGGTCCGAAGGGAATGTTAATCTTCAGAAAAGGAATAGAAAGTGAAAAAGTAGGCGAAAACGGTTATCCTGCACCTAAAAGCGATCCTAAATACTTTACACCACGTGTGGAAACACGCCGTTTCGACTACGACCGTTACAATAAAGTATTTGATAAGGGGAATTATTACAAATTGCCATTTACACAAACCGTTTTGGAATCAGAAAAAGCACTGGTACAAAACCCGGGATGGTAATCATTTTTTTATAAACACATAAAATAAAAACAAGAATGAAATTAGCTAGTAAATTATTTATAACAATCTTAGGAACTGCACTTTTCACCAGTTGTCAAAAAGGGCTGGTTTATGATGAAGTTCCGGCAGATGTATATGAAGACGTTTCGTTAAGCACCAACTTATGTAAAGTTGAAACTCGCGAAATCTTCACCCATAAAGTTTATCAGGTTAATTACAAACAGTGGGTAGATAATATGTTATTGGTAAGCAACATCGGGCTTGATTACAGATCAAACACCGAATACATCAATAATACCGGATCTGATGTAACTATTTTGGGAGAGGTAATCAAGCCCGGAGAAAAAATTATGGTGCAAAACAAACTGACTACCGAAGACGAAGCAAGTGCACCTGATGGCAAATTATATGTAATCAATGTTTTTGCAACAGCTAGAGCAACATATAAAACACCCAACAAAGGACACGTTTTCGTGGAATCGGAGTTTCAAGGAGAAGATATTAAATTTAGTACCCCGGGCGATAATGAAGGTCAATATCAAGAAGCAAGTATACCTGTAGACCCAACGAAGTTATCAGTAGCTCTTTTATTGAATAACAGCAAAGCTTGTGAAGTAGAAAGAGTAGGCGATGCTCCGGAACTGGGAAAACCGGGAGATTTCTCAAAGCCGCAACGTTATATGGTTGTTAATATCACCAGACGTCCGGAAGGAGAACCGGCCAGACGATTATATGAAGTCCGCGTACAATTATTAAAATAGTTGCCGGTTGAGTAAACAAATGGGGATGGCTATTTGTAGGCCATCTCCATCTGTTTTTATTGTGAATAATTTAATAATGAATATATGATAAAACAATTTGTAACCATATTAATCGTTTGTTTTAGCTCCATTGAATGCTTTTCGCAAAACAATCAATCAACCTTCCTTTTCCCTGAATTTACAGAAGCCATCGTACATTATAAAGACGGAAGAGCTTTCCAAGTACCTATTAATTATAATTTACTTGAAAGTAATTTCATTTTTATAGATAAGGATAAAAAGAAAAAAGAATTTTCCGATCCGGAACTTGTTATTTCCGTTAAAGTCGGCGACCGGGCTTTTCTTCCAATAACAGGAGATGAAATGGCTGAAGTCTTGCAAATTGATCCTAAAATATTAGTTCAATATAATGGTTACGCTCGAAAAACAAAAAATTTACCTTATGGAGGAAAAACAGAAACTGCCTCGGTGGGAGTCATATCCAACCTTCATTCTGGTACTGGTAGTTCTTCTTTAGACACCGAAAACATAACCGTAACAAACATTAATTATAGGTTCTATATCGAAAAAAATAAACGCCTTAAAAGATTCACCACTGAAAAACAATTCCTGAAACTATTTCCTAAACAAAAAGAAGAACTAAAGAAATACATCGATGAAAGCAAAGTTGATTTCAATTCTATCGAACAAGTAGTACAGCTTTGCAATCACGCCTTTACTATTGAAAAATAAAAGAAGAAACATTGGTGGTTTTAAGAACATACTGGTTTTATACTATTGGCGAAGTAAAAAACGACAAACAGGAATGTTCAATTTTAACCCAAAAAGAGGTGGTCCTTCAACAGCCACCTCTTTTACTTTTATACTCTACTCAAATGGCCATGGCCAAACACCACTACCATGATCTATGATTTCAAAATGTACAGAATAGAGATCATTTGCGTCAACAGAACCTGTTATCACTATTTTCTTTTTATTCTTTGTATCGTTTAAATATACCGTCAAATAGACTATTCCTGATGTATCAAAAGTACATTCATCTTTTGCTGTAAACAAATAATCACCGGCAACTCCTCCTAGTGCTTGATAAATTTGACCATCATTTCCAACTTCCCAAATAACACGAACATTAATATCTCTCCCATCATATTGCATAGGATAATTTACATCATGCATTCCCGGAGACAAAGAATTAGAAAGAATAACATCTAAAGGTTCAGCTTCAACAGGATTTGCAAATCCACACAATGGCAATAAAGCCACTAAAAAAGTCAAAATAGCTTTCATAACGTAATTGTATTAAAAGATTAATATCTATCATAAAGATAATATATTCCCTTTACACAACAACTCGTTTAATCCAAATTAACTGCCATTCCTGTTGTCAAACTATTTCTTCTTTTCGATAACCATCAGCTTTCCATTATCGGTCCCGTAAAAAGCAATCGTATTCACGGGTTTTACATTTCCTTCCGCCTCAAAACGAACTACTTTGTTCAGAGCTTCCAGAAACTCCTGCTCGCCTTTCAGATCAGGACATGCCATGCGCGTTGTGGCGACTTGCGGAAATTTAATGATGTTCTTCCGGGCTTCCGAATATTCGATATTGCCGTTCATCCGGTTACAACCGGCATTCCCCGACAAATGGTTACGGGCAACATCAATGACAATAAGCTGTTTGCTGTCTGCCGGATCAAGTTTCTTACCGTTCAGTTCCACTACACTCCATTCGCCATCCAGGTCTGAATAGGAAGCCACCACGGCTTTTTGTGATTTACAGGAAGCAAATACGGCTATCCCCACAACTGCCAGGCAGAGATATAAATACTTCTTCATACGGTTTAATTTTTAGATAAAACAAGCAATACGTTGCCGTCCTGGTCTACCAGGGTCATTTCGCTTTCAGAATTACCGGCTTTAACCGCTTTCACATCACCCATCGCTTTCATGATCGCATCTTCCGTTGCCATATCCGGACAAGCCATCATTGTAGCAGCACCCGGTGCAATAGTGATCGAAGAAACATCGTTGGCATCTAATGTAATGGTTGTATTGAACATATTACAACCGGCATTGCCATGCAATTTATTCTGAGCCATATCGAATTCCATATAGGGCAGTCCTTCTTTCAGAATCTTTTCGCCTTTTACTTCCACCACATTCCATTTACCTTCCAGTTTCTTTGCGTCTGTTTTGGCTTCAGAACAAGAAATCATCATCCCAAGTACCATCGGGAGCATCAATACATAAAAAATCACTCTTTTCATAATCTATACTATTTGTTATATCACTTACAAGGATAAGACGCCAAATCCGTCCAAATTGTTCCCCAAAGATATTCAATTTAGTCAATATTAACAAATCTTCCCTTCTACGCTACTTCCATGCGCCTGATGCTTTACATTATTTTCCGTAAGTTTGCACCCGACGAACAAACTATAAATGAGGATATAATGAAGAGATCAGGCATTGCACCTATTTTGATTTTACTGTTCATAGTAGGTATCTCCTGCAAAAACACCCCCAAACAATGCGAAGAAGAAGTTGACAGCGAATGGATCGACAGCCTCCAACGCGTATATCAATACGGTATCTGTATCGATACACTCGACCTGAAAGAGTATAAGATGAAAAACGGTGATAATCCGGCTGCAATCTTCTCTAACCTCGGTTTCTCTGCCTTAATGGCTGACAGTATCAGCAGATCGTCCAAAGAAGTTCTGGACCCTACAAAGCTACAGGCGGGCATGCATTATTATACCTTCTCCATGCAAGACAGCACTGCACAGATACGCTACATTGCTTTTGCCAAATCGAAAACCGATTACGCAGTGATCGACTTTACCGGCGATACGATCAGTGCCTACGAGTTTAACAAGCCTATTACTTTAAAACGCCAGTACGTAGAAGGAACGATCAATTCCTCCTTATGGAACGTATTACAATCGAAAGGCGTAAACCCGTTGTTGGCAATCAATATAGCCGATGTCTTTGCCTGGCAAATAGACTTTTATGATGTAAAAGAAGGGGATTCTTTCCGTGTCCTCTATGATATTGCTTATATCGACGACACAACTGCACTGAATATAAGCGGTATCCAGGGAGCAATTTTCACTCATCAGGGAAAAGACTTCGTAGCCATCCCCTTTACCCAGGACAGTGTATTCGAATACTTCGACCAGGACGGGAACAGTTTGCGTAAAGCATTCCTGAAAGCCCCGCTGGATATCTTCCGTATCACGTCACGTTTTACGAATGCCCGTTTCCATCCGATTCTGAAACGTTATCGCGCTCACCACGGGGTTGATTATGCAGCACCGGTCGGTACCCCGGTTAAAAGCATCGGAGCCGGAACCGTTATTGCCAAAGGATATCAGAATGGCGGCGGAAATTTCCTGAAAGTAAAACACAACTCCGTATATACCACCACTTATATGCATCTCAGTAAGTTTGCCAAAGGCATACAGGTGGGCAGTCATGTGCAGCAAGGTGAAGTGATCGCCTATGTGGGTTCTACCGGTCTCTCGACTGGTCCTCATCTCGATTTCCGTGTACACAAAAACGGCCAGCCGATAAATCCCCTGAACATGGAGGCACCTCCTTCATTGCCTGTCAAAGCGGAATTCCGCGACAGTTTTGCTATCGTAAAACAACAGGTACTTGCCGAATTGGACAGCATGCAAACACGGCATATAGAAGTTGCCGATACACTCTTGATAACGGAATAAATATCCGGTCAGGAAGGTTTCAAACGGATGCCTACCCGCGGATGAAGCGGTGCCTATCGGTTTCAGCTCCGATAACTATTGCTTTTAAATAGAATTATGCTACATTTGTAGGAACTATAAATCACGCAAGTATGAAATTTTTAGGTAATATCATCTGGTTAATATTCGGCGGACTGATCACCAGTATTGAATATCTGGTCTCAAGCCTCCTGCTGATGGTTACGATCATCGGCATTCCATTCGGACTACAGACATTGAAACTGGCTCTGCTGGCTTTGTGGCCTTTTGGTAGCACGGTTACGGATAATGGCAATTCCGGAGGTTGCCTCTGCATTATCATGAACATTCTATGGATCATACTCGGAGGTTTCTGGATCTGCCTGACACACCTGGGATTCGGGTTACTGCTGTGTATCACCATCATCGGTATCCCCTGGGGAAGACAACATTTCAAGATGGCAGCCCTTGCCCTGACTCCTTTCGGTAAGAATATCAACTAATCCAAAACAGGATAGCTTTGCCGGGCTTCTGCCCGGCTGCAAGCATTGAAATGCCACCATTCATAAGGAATGATGCGGAACCCGGCATTTCTCATGATCCGGCGAAGCAAACGTCGGTTATCATAGGCTGTGCGATCTATTTTCCCGGCATCCAATAAAGCCTCTTCATTATTCGTATGAGCCTCTTCGCCAAAGAAATCGAATGGCGTTCCCATAGGAAGGGGAGCGCCTGTTTTATCAAGGATAGTTACATCTACTGCCATTCCATAATTATGCAATCCGCCGCCGTTAGCCGGATTGCTGACATAATTCACCTTATCGGTTCCGCGAACAAGTGCCCACATTTTACGTTGTACAGACATTGGGCGGGCCGCATCATAAACAACCAACGTAAGGTCGGGATTTTCTTTTTTCAATAGCCGTTGAGCCGCGATAAGTTTCCCGGCGGCATCCGGATGAAGCCAGGCACGTGTGATTCCGGAGTAAACAGCTTCCCCCATAAAATTATCGGGAGTTGCATAAACCAGTTGTACACGAATGGAAGAATCCTGTGCAGAGATATCGACCAGTCCTTTATTGCGCAGATAGGTATCCAGTTCTTCCGCATCGGCACAGGCACAAACAAACAGTACCGCAAACAGGAATATACGCTTCGGCCACTTCATCGGATTCTTTTTTAATCAATAGATATCTGCTCCACTTCTATCGGATCATTCAGGAAGACTGAGGCTGCCTCCGAGAATTTCGCGGCAGACTCTGTAGTCAGGAAACGGCATTCTCCGCCACGCGTAAGCCGGCAGTCCATTTCCGGATGCCTGTTTAGATAGTCTTTCAGGCTATCTGCCACGTATTCTCCCTGCGCAAAGACAGTTACCCCTTGCGGCAAATACTGCCTGATTTTGCCGATTAAAAGCGGATAATGCGTGCATCCCAGTACCAGTGTATCTATCCGGGGATCGACCGACAGAATATGATCCAGATGTTTTTGTACAAAATAATCCGCTCCGGGAGAATCGAACTCATTGTTCTCAACTAATGGAACCCACATCGGACAGGACTCTCCCGTCACAGTGATATGGGGAAACATTTTCTCAATCTCCAGTGAATAGGAATGTGAAGATATTGTTCCGGCTGTCCCCAGGATACCTATATGCTTTGTAGTGCTGACCTGATCCATCATTTCCACCGTCGGACGAATCACTCCCAACACACGGCGGGCCGGATCCCAGTCCGGCAGATCACGCTGCTGAATGGTACGCAGGGCTTTAGCCGATGCCGTATTACACGCCAGAATCACCAACTGACACCCCTCGGAAAACAATTTCATTACAGCCTGACGGGTGAAACGGTAAACCACCTCAAATGAACGTGGTCCATAAGGTGTACGTGCATTATCGCCCAGATAAATATAGTCATACTCAGGCATTGCCTGGCGGATCTTATCAAAGACTGTCAATCCACCATAGCCAGAATCAAAAATCCCGATAGGTCCTGCTTTTTGTGAAAACATATTTCTTCCTTCTTTATATAATACAACAAAGGATGCCCTCCATAGAAAGGCATCCTTTGTTATATCTCTAATTAGAATCTATTATTTCAAACCTAATTTAGCTTTTACCAACGGAGTAGCATCGATTGCAGCATTGCCGGTATAAAGAACGATACCAGGATTGTTATCGATGATATAAGCATAGCCTTTTTCATCACCTACAGCTTTGATAGCATTTCTGAGCTTATCCTGAATCGGAGCCAACAGTTCCTGCTGTTTTTTATTCATATCCTGTTGCGCAACCTGTGTAAAGTTTTCAACACGCTGACGAATATCTTCCAATTCCTGTGTTCTTCTCAGCTTGATATTTTCAGTCATTGAATCCTGCTGAGCGATATAATCTGTATATTTCTTTTGGAATTCATCCTCCATCGTCTTCATCTCACCCGCATATTTGTCATTCATCTGCTTCATTGTTTCCTGCATAGCTGCTATTTCCGGCATAGCCATCATAATTTCCTGCGAATTAACAATTGCCACCTTTGCTTCCTGAGCAAAAACTCCTAACGGGAGGATCATCAACAAAAAAATAATCAGTTTCTTCATTTTCTATAAAATATTATTGTTATTAATCAATCATGTTATTTTGTGCATAAAGCGCACAAATGTAAGCATTTATTTTGAATATCCTAACTTTAACAGCACTTCATTGCTGATATCTATCTTCGGAGAAGCAAAAATAATACTCATCGCCGAAGCACGGTCAACAACGAGTTGATACCCCTTGTCTTCCGAAATCTCCTTTACGGCATTATAGATTTCATCCTGGATAGGTTTCATCAAGCTTTCACGCTTCTTGTACAACTCGCCTTCCGGTCCGAAATACTGACGTTTCAGGTCCTGTGCTTCCTGTTCCTTCTTCACTATCTCCTCTTCACGCTTCGTTTTCATCTCGGCAGAAAGGAATACCAAATCACTCTGATAGGTCTTATACATGTTTTGTGCTTCCTGCTGGATAGCTTCCACCTCATTCTGCCACTTCTTCGATACCTGGCTCAGCTGTTCGTTCGTCATCTCATAAGCCGGAATATTTTTTAGTATATACTCCATATCTATCAAGGCAAACTTTTGTGCCATACCGGCAAAAGAGCAAAGGAGCATCATACAACTCAAAACAATAATCTTCTTCATACGCTTTCTTTTTATAGTTTCACTCTCTGACTGCAAATATAGCAGAGGGTTTACTTTGTTCCAACGAATTATGGTTAACGCTTGACGATGAATTGTTAATTTTAAATTAATCCATTGTTTATTATTAGAACTCCTGTCCGATGATGAAGTGGAAGTTGCTTCCACCTGCACTACGAGCACCATCCACCTTGTCGAAACCATACGCCCAGTCGATACCCATCAAACCGATCATCGGCAAGAAGATACGTACACCAACACCGGCAGAACGTTTCAAGTCAAACGGATTAAAGCTCTTCAAATCTCGCCATGCATTACCTGCTTCAGCAAATACAAGACCGTAAATCGTAGAAGACGGTTCCAACAGGAACGGATAACGTAATTCCATTGCCAGACGAGAGTAAGCATAACCATAAGAGTTATATCCACCATTACCGGCAATACTACCGTTTTCGTAACCTCTCAAACCAATCGTTTCAGTCGCATACGTACTGGAGTATCCGCTCATACCGTCACCCCCCATATAGAATGTTTCAAACGGAGAACGTTTGTGCTTATTATAAGATCCCAGGAATCCGTATTCAACACGTGTCATCAATACCGGTGTACGTTTGATCGCTCTCGGAGCCAACGGAGAGAAGATCTTTGCTTTGAACTTCCATTTATGATACTCGATAAACTTAAACTTATCAGGATTATCGTCCGACATATTAGCATAGTCCTTTCCGTCCCATAAAGAATAAGGAGGAGTTGCACTGACTGACATAGAGAACTGCGAACCGCTACGAGTATACAACGGGTTGTCGATAGAGTTACGCTGCAACATCAATTCCAGGTTTACATTGTGGCAAGTACCGTTCTGCACCAGGAAGTATGCCCAGTCATGCATGATATACATCTGATAATTCAATGTAGCCATAAACTGGAAGTAGTCATCCGGCCAGTTCAGACGCTTACCATAACCGGCAGAAAGACCGAACATCATAATCGATTTATCCGGGTCGTATGCCAATTCATAGTTATTATTATAATAACCGCCATAGTTACCGTAGTAACCGCCATACATGCTATTTCCATAATAAGGATAGCCACCGTAATAATTCGACATGCTGTTATTATAGTAGTTACTACTGATATCAGTCTGTTTGGAGAAATAAGCACTTACAGAAAGAGTATTCGGACGTCTTCCGCCGAACCACGGGTCCATAAATGAAATACTATAAGCCTGATAGTAGCGACCGTTAGTTTGTCCACTCAATGTCAATGTCTGGCCTTCACCCTGCGGGATAATACCTTTATAAGTTTTCGGATTCAGGAAGTTCTTCATGGAGAAGTTCGTAAACTTCAGACTCAACTTACCGATCACACCTGTTTGTCCCCAACCGGCCGAGAACTCAATCTGGTCGTTCGCCTTCGATGTCAGGTTATATTGGATATCCACTGTTCCGTTCTCCGGATCAGGTATCGGCTTCGGCTCCATATTTTCCGGGTCGAAATGTCCCATCTGGGCAATTTCACGAACGGAACGCATCAAGTCTTCACGGCTGAACAACATACCTGGCTTGGTACGAAGCTCACGACGTACGATATCTTCATACAAACGGTCGTTACCATTAATGATTACACGGTTGATGGTAGCCTGCGGGCCTTCCTGGATACGTACTTCCAAAGAGATAGAGTCGTTATCCACATCCACTTCTACCGGGTCGGCACTGAAGAAGATATAACCATTATTATAATACACATTGGAAACCGCATCTTCGTCTGTCGTCAAACGTTCATTCAACTTCTTCTGGTTATACACCTCTCCCGGTTTCATTCCCAGGATTGATTCCAAAAAGTCAGATGCATACTGCGTATTACCCACGAAACGGATATCTTTCAGATAATATTTATCACCTTCTTCAACCTTCAGGTAGATGTCGACTTTCTTTTCATTAAAGTTGACAACACTGTCCGATAGCAGCACTGCATCACGATAACCGTGTTCGTTATACTTAGCGATAATATTATTCTTATCATTCTCGTATTCTTCAGTAGTGAACTTTTTTGTACTGAATGCTTCCAGGATACTGGTTTTCCAGTCGTTCGGAAGACTGAACTTTTCATTCGTCTTCTTCATCGCCTTCTTCAGATCCCTTGCTGATAGCGCTTCATTACCTTCGAAGTAAATACGGTGGATCTTTGTCTTTTCGTTCTTATCGATATTAATATCAACGATCACCTCGCCTTCTTTCGACAAGTCGTCACGCTGTACAATATCAACGTCTACATTCTTAAAACCTTTGCCGTCAAAGAACTTCTGAATAACGATCTTTGCACGGTCCATCAGGTTGGGAGTTACCTGAAAACCTTTCTTCAAACCCAACTTGGCTTCAAGGTCTTCCCTCTCTCCTTTCTTGATACCATGATAATTTACTTCCGATATACGGGGACGTTGTTTCAACTGAATTTCCAGCCAGACTTGGTCACCTTCAATCTTGGTTGCCAGGATTTTTACATCCGAGAACAATCCGTGTTTCCAAAAACGCTTTACCGCTGTTGTAATCTCACCTCCGGCGTCGGGGATAGTGACCACGTCACCTACCGATAATCCGGAGAAACCGATTAACACGAAATCATCATAATTCTTAATACCCGTCACCTTAATATCGGCAATCTTATACCGCTTCGGCGTCGACGAATAATTAATGACCGGCACTTCTGCCGGTACTTCAACCTGGGTAGTGTCACTTTCCTGGGCAAATGCTCCGCAGGCAAAACCTAGGAAAATAAAAAACAGCACTATTCTTTTGTACATATAACAGCTATTGTTTATAAGATTAATTGCTCACTTGTCTTACCGAAACGGCGTTCACGTTGCTGGTAATACAATATAGCTTCATACAACTCTTCTTCTCTGAATGCCGGCCAAAAAACATCGGTAAAGTAGAACTCCGCATACGAACATTGCCACAGCAGAAAGTTACTGATGCGTTTTTCTCCTCCGGTTCGAATCAGCAGATCCGGATCGGGAATGCCTTTGGTCGTCAGGTGGTCCGAGACCACTGCCTCGGTTATATCGTTGGGGTTTATTTTCTTTTCCAGTACTTGAACGGCGAGCTGTCTGACAGCTTCTGTTATTTCCCAGCGGGAAGAATAACTAAGAGCCAATACCAGGGTAGTTCCCGTATTGGCAGAAGTTTGTTTAATACAATCCAGCAACGTTGCATGCGCATCCTCCGGCAGACGGTCCAAATTACCGATCGCCATCAGACGTACATTATTTTTCATCAGATCCGGAGTTTCGCGATGGATGGCGGAGACAAGCAGACTCATCAACGCCTTCACCTCCGCTTCAGGCCGGTTCCAGTTTTCTGTCGAAAATGTGTACACTGTCAGGTACTTCAGTCCAATCGTCGTTGCCGCCTCTACCACTTTACGCACGGAAACAACGCCCTCCTGGTGTCCATAGCTCCGGTCTTTCCCTTGCGCTTTGGCCCAACGTCCGTTTCCATCCATAATAATCGCCACATGTTGCGGCAAGCGATCTTTGTCTATTTCCTCTATCAATGACATAGTGTTTCTCAGTATCTAAACGTACTGTTGCTGTTTATACTATTACATGGCCTGTTACGCGGACCGAAGTCCCAAGTAACAGATAGCAGTAAAAATGAATACCAATCTTTGTTCTTCAAGAAACTGCCACTTATCTGATACGGATTATCCAGTATTGCATTATCCCCGTTCGTAACATCGAATTTATCTCCGAACAATTTACGGAACGAGAACTCGCATCCCAGGTTAATCCTGTTCTTGATCTTATACTTCACGCCTACCCCTAACGGGATATTCGGTCCGAAAAACGCTTCATTACCTGTTCCGTATGTAATTCCTAATCCCAGGAATACATAAGGAGTGAAGCGCTTCGCCCCTGCATAAGCAAATTTATCACTGTACGGAAAGAAGTTAAACTCCATCTGTCCGCCCAGTTCTACCAGGCTACGGCTGAACGATGCCTGCGCATTGTCCGGAAAAACATTTTCCAGTCCTTCCGTGCTGCCTGAAACCTGTCCCCACATCAGATTGCCTTTGAAAGCCCATCTGAAGTTGGCATTATAACGGAATACTGCTCCCACTGCCGGATTCATTCCTTTAAAGAAAGCATTCTTGTTGGCATCTCCCATATAGAAAGCGCCACCAGCCATTCCGCCTATTTCATATTTATATTCCTGTGCGTGGAGACCGGTAAATGAGCCGGCCATCAGTATCAGTATAAGAATCCGTTGAAAAAAAGTTGAAGTCATATGCAATGCTGTTATGTTCTACACCTCTTTTTCTAACGCTAAATTCTTCCTAAAATTATACTTTCCTCCACGAACTTTCTCAATCCTTAAAACCTAAACGGTTTATACGGCCTTTCCAGATCTGGTCCAGATCATTTGCATTATTATTCTCTTTACCGCCGAAAATTAGCATAAATTTTTCTTTATCTACTAAAACGGAAGCAAAACCTCTCGCTTTATAATCTTCCGGCATCACAGTCAGCGTGTCCGACAATGTCCATGTCACACCTCTGTCTATGGAGAAATAAATATCTTTAAACGCTTTATTCGATTCACCGATACCACCTATCAGGCAGAACTTATCATCATAAGCAGAAAGCATTACACCTTCTCTCTTATCGAAATAATCAGATTCTATATCGGTCAGTAAAACCCACTGTTTACCATTCATGGTGCCCCAGGCTGAATTCTGCAATTTACCGTTCTTGTCTTTTCCGGCAACCACAGTCAAACTGTTTTGCTTGCTACTACTTGAATAAGAAGCCAAAGAACCAAAACCACTTACTGGGAATTCATCAGGAACAACATCACCGGTTGTCCATTTCATATCCTTATCCATAAAAGCAAAGCTCCGTGTACCGTTCTCTTCTACGATTGCAGACAGGAACGAAGTCTGGCCTAAACCTATTTCGTTATTAATTGCTCCCAACAATGCATTTACAGACGGTGTTTGATCTACAAGCGTCCAGTCCTGTCCGTTAACAGAGCAATAGAGCGCCCCTTTGGTTGTAGGCACAAATAAAGCGTCATCATACTCAGTCATCTGAGAAAGACGAACCTCACCAGCCGGCAGACCGTTCAATGTCATTTCCGTCCAGCTTTTTGCATCGGAAACAGAAGAACTGTATAATGAATATCCTTTGCTTGCATCAGTTCCCTGTGCGTACATATAATAATATTCATTATTCTCTTCCCCCCATGTAACCACTTTTTGTTCTTTCACCGGGAATCCTAAAACGCTAGAATCATACAGTTCCCAACTCATGGAATCAGGCACCATCTGATGAACATTTACCTGAGCGATATACGTTTTCTTTGTAATACCGTCGTATGCGGCAGTCACAAATTTAACGGGTTTGGAGAAGTCCAAAGAGTCTTCCCTATTCCAGTAAAAAGTAGAGTCAGGCAAAGCATCCTGAGTCACTTCGATAGTATAGGTGCCCGTTGCTACAGACACTGTACAGACAACTTTCTCGATCTCTGTACCAAACGGCAGGGAGTCCGGGTTAAAAATACGTCCGTTTACCTGATCGATCACAAACTTCACTGTATCCAACTTTCCACCCAGGATTGAATCATGATCCACAGAGAATGCCGTTATCTGACAATCCTTAGGTATCTCATACTCCTGATCGTCTGAATTCAGACAAGAAGACAGAAACAATGCAATACATCCCGCTACAAATAGTACTATTCTATTTTTCATCCAAAAATAAGTTTGTTGCATATAAAGCCACAAAAGTAGAAACATTTTTTGCTTTATTCCCAATATCGGCTAATATTTATAATATTTTAGTTCCGTTAAACTACTTCGCTCACTGATTTTTCCGTGAAAAAACAGTGATTACGTGGTTCTGAACTTTTTTCACGTCCGTTAACGACAAAGATGCCACCCTGTTCAGATCCGGCGCTTTTACACCCGATTCCAGATTGACAGGGGCTGTTTCAACAAATATCTGATCCCATAAATTCTCCTCCAGAAAATGCTCAAGAAGCACAGCTCCCCCTTCCACCATCAACGAATTTAATTTACGGATATACAATTCGTGCATCACCTGCGGCAAGACTGACTGTGAAAAATCGAGGGTGACGTACTCCACATTCTCCCGGTTTTCCGCTTTTCCAGCGGTAAAGACCAGTGTTTTCACCGTACCGTCCAACAAATGATAATGCGAGGGAATACGTAAAGTCCGGTCGAGCACCACCCTGACAGGTGAGTTTCCAGCCCAATGCCGTACCGTTAACGAAGGGTTATCCAGGAAAGCCGTCTGCGTCCCGACCATGATAGCCGCCACATTCGCCCGCAAAGAATGCACCCTGCGCATCGTCTCCGGTGAAGACAATACGACAGCCGGTGAGGTATTATCCGTCCGCCCACGATCCATAAAACCGTCCGCACTCTGCGCCCATTTCAAATAAATGTAAGGCCGCCGCTTTTCCTGAAAAGTCATAAACACCCGGTTCAACTCCCGGGCTTCCTTTTCCATCACACCGGTTACCACTTCCACACCTGCTTCACGCAGCATCCGTACCCCTCTTCCCGACACTTCCGGAAACGGATCCAGACACCCGATCACCACACGCGGTATCCGCTTTTTTATGATCAACTCCGCACAGGGAGGTGTCTTCCCATAGTGCGAACAGGGTTCCAGGCTAACGTATATCGTAGCCTCTTTCAACAAAGACTCATCACGAACCGAAGCGATTGCATTCACCTCGGCATGCGCTTCGCCATATTTCCGGTGATAACCTTCTCCGATAATTTTACCCTGATGCACGATCACGGCTCCAACCATCGGATTCGGTGCCACATTGCCCGCTCCGCCACGGGCTAGTGAAATACAACGAGCCATATATTTATTCTCAACCTCGACCATTTTCTTTGCTTATAAATGGTTTTTGCATTACTTTTGCATTAAAATTAAATTGATATGACTGGGACTGTCGCCTATATACAAAATACGCTCAAAGATTATTATCCGCCAAGTGAAATTAAAGCATTCATTCGTTTGATAATGGAACGCGTTTGCGATATTCAGCCGCACCAATTCTTACTCTGCAAAGATAAAGAATTATCTGAGAAGGAGAAGACACAGATTTATAATATCGTAGAACGATTGGTAAAATATGAGCCGATCCAATATATTTTCGGTAAAACAGACTTTTACGGATTTGAGTTTCTAGTGAACCCGTCAGTGCTGATCCCCCGTCCGGAAACGGAAGAATTGGTGGAATTGATCGTACACGATTATGCCAAAAAGAGTATTGACATTCTGGACGTAGGTACCGGTAGCGGCTGTATTGCCATTACTTTAAGGAGATTACTGAAGAAAGCACAGGTTTCAGCACTCGACATCTCTCCGGAGGCGTTGAAAATAGCCAAAAGAAATGCCGGGATCAACCGCGTACAGTTGACTTTCTACGAAAAAGATATTCTCCAGCCATCCAAAACGGCTGATTCCATAGAAGATGAATTCGATGTCATCGTCAGCAACCCTCCCTATGTCATGGAGAAGGAAAAAGCGGAAATGGAGAAAAACGTGCTCGATTACGAACCTTCGCTGGCACTGTTCGTACCCGACGACAACCCGTTGTTGTTTTACAATAACATCGCCCGCTTTGCCGAACAGAAACTGAAAAAGAAAGGCTACCTCTATTTCGAGATCAACGCACAGATGGGCGAAGCCGTGGTAAATATGCTGCGCATGATGGAATTCAAGAATGTGGAACTGATACAGGACCTGTCGGGCAAAGACCGCTTCGTAAAGGCACAGACATGGAACAGATAACCGAACCCGAAATGCTACGCCGCGCAGCCGCTTACTGCTCGACTGCCGAACGCTGCATCCAGGATGTACAAAAAAAGATTAAAGCCGCCGGCCTCTCCCAGGAGGAAGGCGAGCGAATCATTGCACGTCTGCTCCAGGAAAAATTCATTGACGAACATCGTTTCGCCCGTTATTTCGTAAACGACAAACTGCGTTTCAACAAATGGGGACGCATCAAAATCGCATACGAACTTCAAAAAAGGAATATCCCTGCCCCCATCCGTTCGGAAGCGCTGGAAGGGATAGACGAAAAAGAATATGCCGATATCCTCCAATCATTGCTGAAGGCGAAAAAGAAATCGACCAAAGGCAAGGACGAACGGGATATCTACATCAAACTCCTCCGTTTTGCTGCCGGCCGTGGCTTTGAAAGCCGGGAAGCATCCCGTTGTCTGAAACAATTATTCAACGGGAACGATTATGAGGAAGATTTTTAATGACCTGCTGCACCTCCTTTTTCCTAAACTCTGCATGTTGTGCCAGACACCTCTCGTCGGAGGGGAAGAGCATATCTGCCTGAAATGTCTTTGCGACCTGCCCCGTACAGGACACAATTTTCTGGAAGAGAACCCCGCCACCTACCTGTTCGGCGGAAAAGTTCCGGTTTACCATGCAGCCGCTTTCCTGCATTACGAAAAAGGTGGCCATGTGCAACAGCTTATCCATTCCCTGAAATACCACGACAACCGTGAGATCGGTTTCCGCCTGGGACGTATGGCCGGCCTGAGGTATCAAAAAGCGATCCTGTCAGACCGCCCGGACCTTCTCCTCCCCGTCCCGCTCCATCCCAAGAAGCGAAAACAGCGCGGTTACAACCAGTCCGAATGGATCGCCCGCGGCCTCAACACCCTTTTGAAACTCCCGATCGACACCACCAGCCTCCGACGCACAAAAGAGACAGAAACGCAGACGCACAAACAGACTTACGACCGTTGGCTGAATATGCAGGATATTTTCTCTGTCGTCGACCGCGAAGCCCTGGCAGGAAAACACATCCTCCTTATCGACGACGTCATCACCACCGGATCGACCATCGGAGCATGTGCCGAAGCACTGCTGACGATCCCTGGAGTACGGGTGAGCGTGCTGGCGATAGCGATGGCGTAAAAAATGGCTACTCGCTCACAAAACGCTTTAAATCATAAAACATTAAACGAGTTTCGTCATTCTTATCCTTCTCAGTAATAAAATCAAAACCTGACTTTTGATAGAAAACAATAGCATCCTTATATGCATCCACTGTAATAAACCGACACCCCGTCCGATTCCCATGAGTGAATAAATATTTGATAAAACGTATAATATCTTTTCCCAAACCTTGTTGCGCATATTCAAGGGACACTGCCAATCGTCCAATCTTTACCGCTGGATAATGTTTTCGCCTTTTAGGATTAGGTATGCGTCGGCTCAACTTATTCCATACTGAGTTTTGTTCCGGATCAGACGATATTTTATCATTCAATAAACTGAAATAAGCAACAGTTTTATTTGTAGATAAATCTTCTAGCAAATAGGTTACCGCCATCAGGTCGACCAAATATTTTCGGGCATCATCCAATAAAAAACCGTTTAAGTCCTCATCCTTGCACTTAAACGGTTTTATCTCTGTATCTACCTTTAGCGGTATAAAATTAAAATCTTCAAAAGCCATCTTCTACAAAGTAAATGAAGCAATGGCCTTGAATTTCTCGAAAGCATTTTTTGCAGCTTCCTTTTCCTCTTTAGACTCTGGTTTTATATTGGCAATCTTTTCAGAAAAATGTTTAGCATCTTTCCCTGTCAAAACCGGAGTTTCTTTAATTGGTTTAGCCATAGCATAATCTATATTATGGTGCAAAGATAATGCTTTTATTTCGGAATAGAATAATTAACGTCGCTTTTAAAGTTACAAAGTAAGTTTATTAACCAACGAAAGCCCGGCGGATCGTTCCGTCGGGCTTTGTTTGTGTCTGTTTTCACTCTTCACAGAGGTAGAACAGAAGAACTTTATTTCATTACTTTAGTATTAATATTTACCGCTTGTTCGCCTGTCACAGGGTAATTGGAGTTCGATATCACCTCGCGGTAAATTTAGAATTATTTTGATTATAAATATTTCTTATAAGAGAGACGCAGCTTAGTACGCCTCCCTATATGAATCTTATTTTACAATAGCTTTAACAGCAGCTTCGCCTTCAACTGTAACGAATACTACACCTGCAGGAGCAGAGATTGTAGCGTTATCAGAAGAAACAACTGTACTAGCTACAGTCTGACCTAATACATTAGCAACTGTTACAGTCTTACCTGCTGCGTTCAATACCTGAACACCGCCTTCTACAGTTACAACCTTAACAGCTGAAACAGCTTCGATTGCATCATTTGAAGTAGGTACGTCATTACCTTCAGACAATGTGAAGATCTGAGCATCACGCATGATTTCGTCGATAGAACCATTAGTTCCTTCATGATCTTCAGAAGAACCGCTTGTTGCAATGTGACGTGCAATAACCGGGCAACCGTTCTGTACTTTAATCCATCCACCTGTGAATGAACCTGCTGCTGCACGTTCAGATTCGATGAAGAAGTTTTCTTCGTCACCTCTGTTGATCAGACGCAAAGAGAATGTATAAGGTGAGTCTAATGCTACAGGAGTCAATTTAGCTAACTTAGCAGGATCGATAACACCACCTTTTTCTTCAGCAACCTTCAGGCTTGCAAGAGTAACATCTTGTTTCAAAGGATCGTTAGACAGGATATAAAGTTTACCACCCTGATAAATACCTTCTACGAAGCCCAAACGATCATAGCTTTCAAATTTGTAATCCTTACCATAATTTTTCATATTGATCAGGAAGCGACCTGTCATATAACCTTTATAAGGATCAGCATGTCCACAAGGATCTGTTACTTCGTAACCATGAATATCACACCAGTAACCATCAGCCACAGTAGCTGTATCTACAGCGAACAAGAACTCAGGCATAATTCCAGCATGATCAGAAACTTTGAATGAAGCCATTGAAGGATTGTAACCTTCAGCCTGGTGAACACCTTCAGATGTTAATCCAAGGAATCCAAACGTTTCATTTCCATTTCCTTCATACAGATATTCGTTAGCAGCACCTCTCTTCAAGAAGAACTTAACAGTCTTGTCAGCTGTCAGATCACGATACAATTTCACATCAGCCAAAGCGATAGCAAATGTTGAACTCGGTTCGCTAGGAATGTTATTTAAGTCATCGTAAGCCAATTTAGAAGTAGATTCCAAAGAAGCCTGGCTGATAGCAGCGTTAGCAGTAGTACCGTCTGTTTTGATCAATACATATGTTTCAGTTTCAGCTTCACCCATTATTTCGTCTGATTTGAAGAAGAAACGTGCTTTTTCCAGACCCGCAGCTGTACCTTCAGCTTCAGTCATTGCTTTGTAGTAAGTCGGCTTGCCGTTTTCAACAACCTGATAAATCCAAGTTTTGTCGTTGTCGATCAATGTTTCATCCAATACCTTTACAGTATATGCTTTTCTTGACAAAGCAGGAAGAGAACCAACTTGACTTCCAAATGTTACAGTACCAGCTTCATAGAATTCGTAATAGCTATTTACACCCTTAGTAGGAACGAAGAAGTTACCTTCAGTCAGGTTCAGGAAGTGATTGTCAACCAGATTATCGTTGAATTCGAAAGTGAATTTGTTAACTAACAATTTGTCACCTGCGTTATAGTAACCATGATCTGCACTTGTCAATGCATTTTCAGCAGTAACAGCAGCAATATCATAAGCTTTGCGATTGTCCAATTGTGTAGCAGCAAAACCTGTATAATTTTTATCAATAGCGAAGTATTTGCCTTCTTTTACATAAAGCTGACCTTCGAATACTGTCGGAGCACCGAATTCACGGTTCTTAACGATAACTTGTTCGTTACCTTTTTTCTCAATAGTCCACATAGTTGCAGGCATATTGTTGTAGTTCTGATTTTCTGTCGGAACATCCAGTTGCATGTCACCAGCGAAGTTGCATACGATATATTCGCTACCAACTTTGACTACATAAAGGTTAGAAGCAAATTCTGCACGTTGCAGATAAGAGAATGCCTGTTCGATAGAAGTTACAATAGCAAAACCGTCTTTTGAAGCGGGAGCTACAGTAATAACTTTGCTACCATCATCCAATTTTACAGCTGTAAAAGAAACAGATTTTTCTTTGTAATCATTTACACTTGCATTAACAACAGAGTTAGCAGATGTTAGCTGACCGCTAGTACCTTTTACTGTAAAGCTAGTTGCAGCAGCACATGAAGCAAACGCTGTTCCATCATTATATTCCTTATCTGTCATGATACCAGCATTCAGCGGTTCGATGAATACACGGTCTTCTGATGGATAATAAGTAGCACGGAACATTGCACGAGCTTTCAAATACTTGTCTGCTGTTATTGCAGGAGCAGGAGCAGCGATTACTTTCACGCTAGGAGATACACTCGGAAGTTTATTTTCTTCATAGCGTTCTGTACCGATCTGCAAATAATTTGTACCAGCCTTGAATGACAAATTGAAGTATTTATAATCAGCTCCAAATTCAGTTTCCGGATTAGCAACTAAACCTTCTTCTGCAACAAATTCCTGTTCTAAAACTTCTTCGCCTTTTACGCCTTCTTCTGCTACTGTAAACTTGAAGCTTCCGTCACCGTCTGAATCCAAACGATTGTTGAAATCTTCTTTAGTCATGAAGAAAGGAGCAGCCATAACTGGCTTGATTTCCAGAGCATTCAAAGTAGAAATATTAGCCGGAACATCACCAATCTTAACAGCGACCAACGATGTTGCAGCAACAGGAGCACTAGCAGAAGTCTGACAGTTATAACCGTTAGTAGCTAATGCAGTATTGATTGCATTGTTTTCTGTAGTAGCTGTAGCTTTATCCAAATACATTACCTGCTTTTTGCCAGCAGCATTTGTATAAACAGAATACAGCGGAGTCCAACCCAATGCAGTTGTTCCGTTATCATTATTGATATACCAACTCCAATCAGAAATACCTTTGCTCAGAGCTTCTACATTACCACTGGTTGCCAAAAGCTGATCGAAAGACAGCTTATAGCCGGTTTCTTTATTTACGAAAGAAAAATAACCGCCACTTACACCATCTTCTTTGCTGTATTCGATCTTCCACAAAGAAGCAGTCAGAGGAGCTTTAGCAGCTACAGTTTTTTCAACAACACGTAAATAGATTTTACCAGTCAGTTCGTCGCGTTCCTGAATCAAAACGTCCGCAGCATCAGTAGAAGGATCATTAACTTCTAACTGATACCAGTAATCAGAGTTAATTTTGTTGACATTTTTGTTCCACTCAGCACCAGTAATAGTTGCAAGAGGATTAGCGCCAGGATTCAGAACCGGATTATTAGCACCGGAACCAACGATGTTTGTATAGCCGGTAGTACCCAGGCGATACTCAAAATCTGTACCTGCATCATAAGTCTGTGCAGCTACAGATCCGGTCACCAAGGCGGCAGCCATCAAAGTAAAAAACTTTTTGTTCATAATCAATAAATTTAATATTAATAATAGTGTTATAAAAGTCTGTACAGAGGACACGTCAAAATGTCACAAATTGTTAAATGACGAGTTTAAACGTTCCTTTTTTCTAGTCACGTTTTTTCTCTTCTTTTGCTTTCGTATAAAAAAGGATGAATTTTGTACTAACTTCGTTATTGTATTGATAAGAAAGGATATAGAAAAGAAAAAAATATTTGGAAAAAGATTGGAGGTTCAAAAGAATGTCGTAATTTTGCTGGCGAGAAAAAAGGAACCTTTTTTTTAGTCAGTCTTTTCTACTTCTCTAACTATTAATAATCATAATTTACAAGCACTTTTCGAACCCAGTAGAATAAACTGTTTTCTTTAATACCCTTCCAACGGGTGCTTACCCGTCAGAATCCCGATGCCTACTCGTTTTCGGGGCGATAACTATCCGTTTCAAAAAAGGTCGTTTTAGGTCGGTGAAATGTTAATGAGTCTCACGAGTGTCACGAGTCTCACCCCCATTTTTCATTTTTTGACATTTTTGCCTTTTTCTGTCTTGCGATAGTAACCGGTTGATACTAAAACGACAAGGCTGTATTCCTGTGCTTTTTTCAACATACGGAACACACTCGAACGGCTAATTCCCCGGACACCGGCCTCATCGATTATATCCGACGTCTTAAACTCATCCGGCATCACATCGAACAGGTCGACCTGTGCATCCGGCAGCTTATGACGCTGATTCGTATCGCTATGCTTCAACGACGTGCTCACCAACAACGAATGACTCAGGCAGCGGGTCCCGATATGGAAAGCGATATCGAAATCGTCATCCAAAATCTCGATTTCTTCCGCCGTACCCTTCGTTTCACCCTTGCGGATTCCCGTCAGCGTCATCGCTATACGGAAGATAATCAAGCGATGGCGCAACACAACCGAAGCAACATCATCGTTCCCGAATACGCGTACATTATTATATTCACGTTCAAAGTAACGGTCAAGCCTTTTACGCTGCTTATCAGAAAAGACAACGAAGGTCGGAGACTTCTCCAGATGCACCGCCATATCAAGTACCCGTTGCCCCAGCCTTTCAAAATAACGCACGCTGCACATCGTATCGTCGACCGATGTAAGCGGTTGATAGTCGGCACGGCCAGTTATACGGTAAATCAGCAGACGGCTATAAAGGCCGCTCTCGGTCGAAGGGATCAGCTTCAACAACATGCCAGGGGTGCCCGTTGCCAGAAAACCCAATTCGGGGAACTCAATAAAAGAAGTCCCGTTGGTTTTCGATGAACAGCCGATCCGTTCATGTTGGAAAGCCTGGTTCAACACATAGCTATACCCTCCGAAGTCCTGCATAATCGTATTGTTTACCGATTCGAGTTCTGTCTCGTACAAAAACGAAGCATAAGGACTGTTCACATCCAACTGCTCGATCATACGCGCCGTTGTCGTGTAACCACTCATATGCAAACGTTTCTGACAGACCGGTACCGGCTCTTCCGGAGGAAGTCCTACCGGCTTCTTTCCTTTCGCGGCACGTACCTGCGCCTTATAATTGTCCGACAATTCTTTTTGTTCCTCGTATTCCTTCACCTTCGCTTTCGAAATATCGAATATGTAGTCTTGCCAGGGATCGGCCAGCTTACGGACAACATTGATACATCCCTTACCGCTTCCGGAAGGTCCTATAATTAATGTATAGAAAGGAGGCTTGTAAAGTTGCTTCTTCAACATGCCGCTGACACCCGGCATGATGGTACTGAGCACGGTCAGCGAAGAGAGGAGCATCAGGTCGTATTCCCGATCGTCGGCAGCCACCTTCAGGACGTCCGAAAGCAGTCCGGGAAAACGGTCGATCACCACCCTGTCGAAGTGAGGCAAACCGACTTCATCCGGATCAATATCAAAGCCTAGAGGCGACTCACCCTCTGTAGTCGGATTTTCAGAAATGGGGGTGAGACTCGTGACACTCGTGAGACTCTTTTGTCCGGAAGAAGCCGTCGGAGGGCACCAGAGATTGCTGCCATGCGACAAGCGATAACGGCGGTACACGTCTGCGACGATGCCCCGGATTTCCTTCTCCGCAAAGCCCGGCTCCACATAACGGCGCAGGCATTCGGCCATCACTTCATTTTCGTCGAACCCCGCACTGTTCAAGGCCGAAGCCAATTTCAGCACGAAGCTATGACGGCCGCCACCGGCAAAAGGATTGTTTGCTTCAAATTTGTCAATGTAGTTGGACAGCGAATTGTCCGGATAGGACGACGCACGGACAGCCGGAGCCTTTTTCGCCACCGGCACCGTTTCCTGCGGGACATGCACCACTTCGGCCACCTCTTTATAAAAAGCATCCGGATCATAGCTGGCAAAGCAACCGCGGTTGGCATCCTTGCCGGAGATATCCACCGTTACACCGGGGAGGTCGTTCTCGATCATCGCCCGCACCTGTTCGAATGCTTGCAGATGATGTTCCTGATCGCTGTCCACCAGCACGAAGAGTTTGTTTCCCGTATGGGAAGGACTGATATGCCCGGCTTTCACATAACCGAGTTGCACAGCCTGACTGAGAATTTGCTCAGGTGGCAACAGCACATCATCAAGATCAAAGCAGATGCAACCGGAGTAACGAACCATATGTTCGAGTTTACGGCTTCCAGCTTGGCTTTCAGGCCGCGGGAGGTGCGTATCCATTCCCACATACGTTTATAGGCAACGACCGGCGTGTGACCGGGAAAATACAGTTGGGCGAATTCCGTTACGCCATAGGCTCTCCTCCAGGGAGAAACTTCTGTTTTTTTATCTTCCATAATTATTTATATATTATAATATTAATACACCACAATATAAGCATTATATCAATACGTTGTTCCGTAAAAGACGGATATTTATCAAATAAAAAATACATACTGAACATTACGCACTATCCCGCAGCCTCCCATGAAGGAGAAAGCCTGTATTATCTTTGTAATGTAGTTCAGAAACAAGTTCTTATTACACTAACCCTTAAACAATTAACAGTATGTCAGTAAAGTACAAGCTGGTCTTGAAAAAAGACCTTACCAAAGGAGCGGCAGCGGATGCGAAACGTTATTACGCCTCCGCTCCGGTGAGCGGAATGATGGATTTCGACTCCATCTGTGAATTGATAGCCGACCGTTCCACAGCGAGCGACGGCGACGTGGCACTGGTTGTTCTCGGTCTGATTCGTGCGATGGAAGAAGCTTTACTCCGCAACGAAGTTGTTCAACTTGGAAGACTAGGTAATTTCCGGTTGTCGATCGGTAGTTCCGGAACAGTCGAAGAAAAAGATTTTCAAGCCAACATGATCCGTAAGCCGAAAATCATCTTCACCCCCGGCGATAAGCTGCGCGCCATGATCGAAAAAGTAAGCCTCGAACGCATCGGCAAGGAGCAGGAAGCGCCGGAAGAAGGCGGAAGCGACCGCCCGGAAATTGAGTAATTTTTAATTTTCAATCTTCAATTAAAAAGTATGACAGCACAACAAATCAACTTCGTCAAGAACTCCCTGCAGGCCGCCGTGTCTGCGGGAGCCTCTTTCAACATGAATCCCACCGTGATACTGGCACAGGCTGCCTTCGAAAGCGGATGGGGAATGAGCAAACTGGCAACAGGCAGCAACAACTATTTCGGTCTGACGGCCTACGGTTGCAGTAACCAGTACTGGCACGGTGGCAAAACAACGGTGAACACCGACAGTTACTCCCTGGATTTCCGCCGGTACGACACCCGCGAAAATTCCTTTCTCGACTTCGCCCGCCTGATCCGCAACAACTACCGTACCGCCTGGCAGGCCAGCAACAATCCGGAAGCCTATGCCCGCGAGATAGCCTACAGCCCGTATATCAGCGAACTAAACGGCGACGACCGCGAAACCTACCGCCAAAGCCTGATCCAAATGGAGAAGACGGTACGGGCGATTGTTGAGATTATTATTTAATCATTCATTTAATCCTAAAACGACCATGTCCAAATTCAAACGAATCATCGAATTCATTCTTGCTTTGCTTAATTTTTTGTTTCATTTTAAATCGTCAACAGATGATAAAACGGCTATCGTTACTAAAACTTATCCCAGCCCTGCTGTTCCGCCTGGCACGGAAAGGGATCACCCTGTATTTGAAACTATCCCTTAGGATACGGCTGCGGCTGCCATAGGGATAAGGCTGCCGGTCAACGCCTCCCGAAGGCTGGCCGGTGGCCTTTTTATTTTTAATAACATCTTTTTACCCCCTCATTTTTTTCAGGTTCTACAAGGTTATCTCATTCTGTTTACCTACTTTTGCAGACTGATATAAATATATATGTAGGATTGTATGAAAACACTGGAAAGATTAGTTGCAGAAAAATTATTAAAGATTAAAGCCGTTAAATTACAACCGGCAAATCCGTTCACTTGGGCTTCAGGCTGGAGATCACCCATTTATAATGATAACAGAAAGACGCTTTCTTATCCGGCTGTTCGTAGTTTCATCAAATTGGAACTGGCACGCGTAATCAGCGAAAAATATGAAAACGCAGATGCTATCGCAGGTGTAGCCACAGGGGCTATTGCACAGGGTGCATTAGTAGCCGATTTGCTTGGACTTCCATTTGTTTATATTCGTGCTACCCCAAAAGATCACGGACTGGAAAACCTGATCGAAGGTGAACTGAAACCGGGTTCGAAAGTTGTCATCATCGAAGACTTGGTATCGACCGGAGGAAGCAGTCTGAAAGCCGTACAAGCAGTACGTAATTTCGGTTGCGATGTGGTCGGTATGGTTGCTATCTTTACATATGGATTCCCTGTTGCTGTAGAAGCATTCAAAGATGCAAAAGTACAGTTGACAACCTTGAGCAATTACGATGCAGTCCTGGAAGAAGCCGTACGCACGGATTATATCGACGAATCCGAAATTTCAATCCTCCAAGAATGGCGTAAGGATCCCTCAAACTGGAATCCTGGTGTTTAATCATAAATGACCCGGAATGACAGAATTTGTAAGTGAGATCAAAACGATCCCCTATAACGAGGATCGTGTCTATGCAATGCTGTCCGACCTTTCCAACCTGGAACGGGTGAAGGACCGCATTCCACAAGATAAAATCAAAGACTTCGAGTTCGACAGCGACTCTTGCAGTTTCGCTGTCGATCCCGTAGGTAAAATAACCTTTCAGATCGTAGAACGCGAACCGAACAAAACGATCAAATTTACTACAACCAATTCGCCCGTGCCACTCTTCTTGTGGATTCAACTGAAACAAGTGGAAGAGGCCGATACGCGATTGAAAATGACGATACGCGCCGATCTGAACCCGTTTATCAAACCGATGGTATCAAAACCGTTGCAGGACGCTCTCGACAAAATATCAACTGTGATTGCCTCCCTGCCCTATTAATTCTCCGCATTATGGCTCAGAAACTTTGGGAAAAAAATGTACAGGTAGACAAGGAAGTCGAAACATTTACCGTAGGTAAGGACCGCGAGATGGACCTTTACCTGGCTAAATACGACGTTCTTGGCTCGATGGCTCATATAACGATGCTGGAAAGCATCGGGTTGCTCGCAAAAGAAGAACTGACGGTTCTGCTGGCGGAGCTGAAAAACATCTATGCCGTGGCCGACCGCGGTGGGTTCGTGATCGAAGAGGGCGTGGAAGACGTCCATTCGCAGGTGGAACTAATGCTGACACGCCGCCTGGGCGATATCGGCAAGAAGATACATAGCGGACGTTCGCGCAACGACCAGGTGCTGCTGGATTTGAAACTGTACACGCGTGCACAAATCCGGGAGTTGGTAGAACTGACGAACGGCTTGTTCGAGGTGCTGATCAGCCAGAGTAACCGTTACAAAGAAGTGCTGATGCCGGGGTATACGCATTTACAGATTGCGATGCCTTCATCGTTCGGCCTGTGGTTCGGGGCGTATGCCGAGAGCCTGGCGGATGATTTGCAGATGATGCAGGCAGCCTATAAGGTTTGCAACCGTAACCCGCTGGGTTCGGCAGCCGGATACGGTTCGTCTTTCCCGCTGAATCGCCAGATGACAACCGACCTGCTGGGCTTCGACTCGATGGACTATAATGTTGTCTATGCACAGATGGGACGCGGCAAGATGGAACGTACGGTGGCTTTCGCTATGGCGGGCATTGCCGCAACGCTTTCAAAACTGGCCTTCGATGCTTGCATGTTCAACAGCCAGAACTTTGGATTCATCAAATTGCCGGACCAGTTTACGACAGGTTCGAGCATCATGCCGCATAAAAAGAATCCGGACGTATTCGAACTGACTCGCGCAAAATGCAACAAGATACAGGGCCTTCCGCAGCAGATTACATTAATATGCAACAACCTGCCGTCGGGTTATTTCCGCGACTTGCAGATTATCAAAGAGGTGTTCCTGCCTGCTTTCGACGAACTGAAGGATTGTATCCGCATGGTAACGCACATGATGCGCGAAGTGAAGGTGAACGACCATATTCTGGAAGATGACAAATATGCCTTGTTGTTCAGCGTAGAAGAGGTGAACCGCCTCGTATTGGAGGGTGTGCCTTTCCGCGACGCTTACAAACAGGTCGGTCTGAATATAGAAGCGGGCAAATTCACTCCGAATAAAGCGGTCAGCCATACGCACGAAGGTAGTATCGGTAATCTATGCAATGATAGTATTTCTGCTCTGATGCAAAATATTATTGACGGTTTCTCGTTTAGTAAAGTAAACGAAGCAGAAAAGGAACTGTTAGCATAAACACATGAAAAGAATATTTTTTTGTTTGGTAGTACTGTTGGCGATGTCGTGCAATAAGGTAAACGTCTCGAACATTCCTTATGCACGGGTATATCTGGAACTGGATTTGACCTACAAAGACAAGGACCTGGTAGGTGCTCTTCATTTTAAAGAAATAACATCTACCAGCGGTCAGAACTACGGTACACAACTCGGATATTCGGGAGTACTGGTAGTTAGCGGATTCGATTCCAACGGTAACACCAAGTATTATGCCTATGACCTCTGCTGTCCTCACGAAGCAAATAAAAATACAATGGTCAAAGCTGACAATACCGGCTGGGCAGAATGCCCCAAGTGCGGAACTAAATACGAAATAGCGTATGGTACTGGAACTCCGTCAGATGGCCCGTCAGAATTTGCATTAACGAGATTCGATGTCACTCAGCAGGGGAACAAATTATTAATCCGGTATTAAAAAAATCATCCTCTAAAGAGATTTTTTTAGTCAAATGTTTGCAAATACAAAAATTTCGTCTACCTTTGCACACGCAAACGAAAACAATGCGGAAGTAGCTCAGTTGGTAGAGCATAACCTTGCCAAGGTTAGGGTCGCGGGTTCGAGTCCCGTCTTCCGCTCATAAATAATAAGCGCGGTAAGAGGCCGCCTTTTTTATGTAATGGAAAAGGCCCAGGTGGCGGAATTGGTAGACGCGCACGTTTCAGGTGCGTGTGTCGCAAGGCGTGCAGGTTCGAGTCCTGTTCTGGGCACCATTCGCGCAGATGGTGAAATTGGTAGACACGCTACTTTGAGGGGGTAGTGCCGGTTCCGGTGTGTGAGTTCGAGTCTCATTCTGCGCACATTTCGTAAAGAATAGAAATATAATTGTCCATGTAATTAGTTAAGAGCATATTGCTTGAAGCTTTATATGGACAATTTTTATTTAGTATAAACCACATTTACTGCATAATACGTCTTCTGTAGATGAATCCGTAATGATTTATATAAGAACTGTCATTTTTTAGAGATATAAAGTCAAATTTGTAAAAATAAGGCTGATTCGGATTCGATATATTTGCATATCATGAAATATGGATAACAACCTTTTAAATTTGATTGGAGATGAAAAAAGACCGGGCGACAGATATACCTTCGCTACATTTACCCATTATACCAAAGATTCTCCTTTATTGGAATCCGGTTTGTTAGGTCCTGTACGGATTGTTATGAAAGAAAGATGGTGTGCCTTGCTTTATTTCAAACCCTTGATCTTTTGAATTAGTTCTTTTGCTGAAATATCCAAAGACTCAACAGCCATCCAGACGACTTCGTTATCCGGATTGATAATATATATCCGGGGAATCGTATTGTTGGCGAAGAGGGAGAAAACCTCACCGCGGGTATCCAGGTAGAATGGCATTGTGAATTGATTCTCTTTCCAGTAATTGGAAACAACTTCGGCTGTTTCTTTCCGGGAAATCGTTACCAGCAGGAATCTGGGGTCGTCTTTCAGTTCTTTCCAGACCTCTTCTATAACCGGCAGAACCTGTTTGCAATCCGGACAGTAAGTTCCGAAGAATACCAGTAAGGATTGTTTACCTATGAACTGTTTGGAGCTGAATGTGTTTCCGGCTGTATCTTCGACTGCAAATGTAGGGATCTGGCTGTTGACATTGATATAATTAATAGTTTCGTTCTCGTCATCCTTTATACAGGAAAAGAGAAGGAGTGTCATAATGACTATAAATGAAAGAATTTTTGTGATATGCATATATTTAATTGTTTTAGTTTACGAAGATAATGAATGTATTTGAATCCCTGAAAGAAAAGGAGCTGCCGTTTTGTAGATTTCACAACCTGTCGTCAGAACGGACAACCCCTTTTAGCAGCATCCCCTTTTACCGCTGCAATTTTCATTTTATTACCGAGAATGTTTTGGTTATTTGTAACTGATTCGGATTCACATTCCTATGTACATTATATGAGGATGCTGTAATCCTGTCTGAGTTCACATCTTGGGACGGTTTAAAGTACAAGTTTTGCCATATTTACAAAAGTAAATGTATGTTTTTTAATTTACTTGTATTTGCCTGATAACAAGTATTATGTTGTAAGCCTGATGTAAAATGGAGAACTGGGTATTTCTCTTTATTTATAAAAGGTGTTATTGGCGTACGACGGAAAGGAACCGACTGTTTTTGTCTTGCCAGATCGCTTATTTCTCTTTTTTTGCCGGTTTATGCTTTTCTGAATGGCAATTGCCATAAATCGGTACTTGTTTATTTTATTATTTGATTATGTGCGGATTGGATGGATATGTAATGCCTGAAAACATCATAAAAAATGCCGGCTTTATTTCATATCGTCTGGTTTTAGGGAGAATAGATCTTTATATTTGTAATAATAAGCATGAAAGCAGGTAATAACCAGGCTGGCATGGAAAGGATAAAACTATGAAAAGAGATTTATTGTATGATAATATACTGGATGCTATCAGGGGAAAAATACCCAACCGGGGAATACTGACGAATACGCTTGCGGATCTGTTAAATCTGGAGAAAGAAGCAGTATATCGACGGCTGCGCGGTGAAGTGGCATTTTCTTTCTCTGAGATAGCTGTCATTGCGAGTACGCTTGGAATCTCTCTTGATAACCAGGTGGGAGCCCGGTATGTTCATAGCAGGCCTTTCCAGTTGAGGCTGATTGAATATGTTGACTCCGGTGAGATCGATTATGAGATGCTGGAACATTATATTTATATCCATAACCAGGGAAAAGAGGATAAAAAATCGAAAGTCATGGATTGCTCCGGCGTTTTGCCCCAGTCTCTTTATCTGGCATATAAAAATATATCGCGCTTTTTCCTTTTTAAATGGATCTATCAGAATAAGGACCTTGACAGGAAACTTTGTTTTAAAGACGTTTATCCGACTCAAAGTCTGGAAAAGATACAGGAGAGGAGCGTTGCGGCCGCAAAACTTATCAGCCAGACGTTTTATATATGGGATCCGTTGATCTTTTGTTATCTGGCCAATGATATCAATTATTTTATGAGTGTCAATTTGCTGGGAAAAGAGGATTTGCAGTTGCTGAAAAAAGAGCTGTTGCAATTTTTGGATGATATGGAACTGTTGGCAATAAAAGGAAAGTTTGATGATACCGGAAACAGTGTCTATTTTTATATATCGAGTACGAATTTCGATACCAGCTACCGGTGTGTGGAGGTGAAACATTTACGTGTCAGCCTGATAAGAGCCTTCACTCTGAATGCTGTCGTTTCTTTGGACCGTCAGACGTATGAACGGATATCGGGATGGCTCCAGGCTGTGATCCGATCGTCGACAATGATCTCCGTGAGTGGTGCCAGGCAGCGTATTCGCTTTTTTGAGAAACAACGTTCCATTATTAAAGCCTTATAGGTTTTGTGAAAAAGGATATTATAGATTATTAACTGAGAATACGACTTTTATCAGCAACCAAGATTCAATGTTTGTTTGTTTTGTTAGCCTTTTTTGGGTTTTAAAAGATGCTTTACCGGATTGTCCGACAGTTAATTTATGGGTTCCTTATTTATCTTTGCATGAAAACTATAGATCCACTAATATCAAGACTTATAATTCTGTAACATGAAAAAAGAACTTTTGTATGATAATTTGCTAAATGCCATCAAAGAGGAATTTCCTCAAAAAACGAATTTAGTAAATGCGCTTGTTGATTTGTTATGTATTGAGAAGGAAGCTGTTTACCGGCGTTTACGGGGAGAGGTCGCTTTTACATTTGCAGAGATCGTCACTATCGTGAATGCATTTGGAATATCATTGGATAACCTGGTCGGTACAGTTACTGCAAAAAGCAGGCCGTTCCAATTGAAATTGGTGGATTTTGTGAATCCGATGGAGACTGATTATGATATGTTGGATCAGTATATCGATATATTAGGTCTGGCACGCGAAGACGATAGGTCCGAACTGATCGATTGTACGAATATCTTGCCTCAGCAGCTTTATATGAAATATAAATATATTTCACGTTTTTATCTTTTCAAGTGGTTGTACCAATGCGGAACTCCAGGAAAAACAAAGCGTTTTGAAGAGATAGAGGTCACCGACCGCTTTCTGGGAATACAGTTGGCCGGGGTAGAAGAAGCACGGCATATCCATCATTCATATTACATACTCGATCCGTTGATATTTCATTATCTGGTAAATGATATTAATTATTTTATGAGTATTCATCTGATCGGGAAAGAGGATGTAAAATATCTGAAGAATGAACTGATGGATTTGTTGGATGAAATGGAGAAACTTGCAACACGCGGCTATTTTGAAGAGACCGGTAATAAAGTCTTTATCTATATATCGAGTGTGAATTTTGATACGAGTTATTGGTGCGTTCAGATAAAAAACTACCATATCAGCCTGATAAAAACATTCATCCTCAGTTCGGTCGCCTCCCTGGATGAGGGGACTTACGAGAAGTTGCGGAAATGGTTAAGAGCCCTGATCCGTTCTTCCATCATGATTTCAGTCAGTGGTGAGAGGCAGAGGATCGCATTTTTTAAAGCACAGCGTGAACTGATTCAAAATTTGTGATCTTTTCTATCTATAAAGAGTATCAGAAACTTACCTGTAAAAAAGGTGGTTTTATGTTGGATATCGTAAAAAAAGATATAAAAATAAGCATCCAAAATTTGGAGCGTATGAATCTTTTACCTACTTTTGCACCCGTAAACAAGAAACGTCAACTGCTTTGAAAAGCAACCTCTAAAGAGGTGTTGATAATTTTGATTTATTGGAGAGATGGCAGAGTGGTCGATTGCGGCGGTCTTGAAAACCGTTGAACTGAAAGGTTCCTGGGGTTCGAATCCCTATCTCTCCGCTGAACTTACTGGACAGAAATGGTCAGTAAACGGACAAAAAGCTACAAATCAACGATTTGTGGCTTTTTTTATTGCCCGAAAGTCCAGCTTCCAAGACTTCAAAAGTACGGTAAAAGACAAAGTTTCGTTACTAAATCGTTACCTATTCCCTGCCGGACAAAAACGGTAACGATTTGTCCTCAAATGACCTGAAAATGACTTGATTAGTCCATAGTCTGCATAACTCGAAAACGAGAGGTAAAAATTAATTTTGCAACTAAAAAAAGTGAGTTATGAAATCGACATTCAAGGTTCTTTTTTATTTGAAGAAAGGTTCTGAAAAGAAAAACGGCGAGGTTATGATTATGGCACGCATCACCATAGACGGCAAACTTTGCCAGTTCAGTACGAAACAAAGCATCCAGCCCGACAACTGGAACACGGCTGCGGGCAAAGCCAAAGGCAGGGATGCCGGAAGAATAAACGCCCTTTTGGACGACATACGTTCTTCCCTGAATACCATTTACCACGAAATGCAGCGGCGTGACAACTATGTGACCGCCGAGAAAGTGAAGAACGAGTTCTTGGGACACAGCGAGAGCCACGAAACAATCCTTACCCTGTTCCAAAAGCACAATGACGATGTGAAGCAGCTTGTAGGCATATCCAAGACGATAGCGACCTACCGCAAGTATGAAGTCACCCGCCGCCACCTCGCCGAGTTCATCCGCAGCAAGTACAACGTATCGGACATATCCATAAAGGAGATTACCCCGATGTTCATTACCGATTTTGAGTTGTATTTGCGTACCGCCTGCAAGTGCGGCTACAACACCACCGCCAAGTTCATGCAGTTCTTCAAGCGTATCATCATCATTGCCCGCAACAACGGCATACTGGTGGGCGACCCGTTCGCCAGCTATAAAATCCGGCTGGAGAAAGTGGACAGGGGTTATCTGACAGAGGACGAGATAAAAATCATCCTTAAAAAGAAAATGGTTTCCGAACGGCTGGAACACGTCAGGGACTTGTTCATCTTTGCCTGCTTCACCGGGCTTGCCTATATAGATGTAGCCGGGCTTACGCAAGATAATATATGCAAATCCTTTGACGGCAACCTTTGGATAATGACAAAGCGGCAAAAGACGAATACGGACGTTAATGTTCCCCTGCTGGATATTCCCAAGATGATTTTGAAGAAGTACAAGGGCAAGTTGCCGAACGGTAAGATACTTCCCGTAATCAGCAATCAGAAACTAAATGCGTACCTGAAAGAGATTGCCGATGTATGCGGTATTAAAAAGAACCTGACATTTCACCTTGCCCGGCACACGTTCGCAACGACTACCACGTTGTCAAAGGGCGTACCTATTGAAACGGTGTCCAAGA